>ENA-OQJP01000424-OQJP01000424.1-human-gut-metagenome-genome-assembly--contig:-NODE-424-length-12037-cov-12.685390_pt1 | contig 12037 bp, 8 predicted proteins | sample MGYA00242611_ERZ504778 | MGnify/ENA primary metagenome ERZ504778 (study PRJEB26092, sample SAMD00036349) | human gut metagenome | host: Homo sapiens | study: EMG produced TPA metagenomics assembly of...
GACCGGTGTTTTCCCACTGACTTTGCGGAGTGCGCGCATTGGCCATGGCCACGAATACGCCGCCATGGGACTTGGCGCGCAACCGCATCACGCCGCGAGCCTGTGGATACGGCATCATACCGTCCATGTTCTGATAGGCGGCATCCTCCAGAATGGCGAACAGTGCCGGGCCTTCAACCGGCGCATACATCACCGCACGGGTGCCGATCACCACCTTCACCTGGCCCAACGCCACAGCCAGATACGTGCGATACCGGTCGGCCGCGGGCATGGTCTCCGCGTTAAGCACGGCGACGTCGCCCACCCAACCGCCGGCCGGAGCAGGGGCGAACGGTTTGAGCCCATAATTGCGCAGCATAGGCATCAGGTCTTCGACCTCGCGCATGGTGGGCAATTCAACCACGGCAGCTTTACCGGCACTCAACGCAGTGGCCACCATCCATGCCATGTTCCGTTGCCACTCCTGTGCACCGGGCAACGAATCAAACACAAAAGATTGGAAACGTTGACCGGTAAGCGCATCATGAAGCACATTGACATCGGCGTAATTGGCGGTCAGACGACGATACCCCTGCGCAGCTCCCTCCGAAACGGTGCTAGCAACGGCAAAGGTAGAGCCAGCAGGTTTGGTCCCATCGGGATTGGTGCCACGCCCGGCAAAACCGCCTTGCGTATTATCCGGCAATGAGCCGCCGACCGGCCGACGGAACGACGCGGCCAACCGCTGCTCGGTCTCCACCTTGGCCACGCGCGGTGGCACGGCGAAACGCAGAATATTGGCCCGTGTGCCGCCATAGGCTTTGGCAACCAGACCGATATCCTCGCGCATCGAAGCGGGAACCAGTACATCGGGGCTTAGCACTCGCTCGATATAGCGAATCGAAGAGCGCGGCGTATCACTGGTATCGGTGCGTGCCCAAATCACACCGCTGACCCTCTGACTGCCAAACCGCACGCGCACCAGCACACCCGGTTGTGCGGCCTCGCTGTCTTTTTCATCAATGAAGTAATCGAATGTCTGACCGAGGTGGAGCGCCTGCACATCCAGCACGACTTGCGCTATGGGATGCTGCTCGGCCGGCGTATGCTCCGCAGGCGCACGTTTACGCCGCTTGCGGGGAGCCAGCCCCGCAAGCGTCAACTGTTCTGCGCCTGAAGTAGTCATGGCTCAACTATAAGTGCCGGAGCCGAGGTCGGTAAAATTTTACCGGCGCAGGTAATCGAGTACGTGGGTTAGGTCGCGGTCGTTGATGGCTTTGTCGGCGGCGAGCTGGGTCTTTGGCTTGGCACAGAACGCGAGACCCAGACCGGCGGCCTGAATCATCGGAATATCGTTGGCGCCATCGCCCACAGCCACGGTCTGGCTCATCGGAATACCCAAACGGTCCGCCCATGTCTGCAAGGCGTGTAACTTCACAGTCTTGCTCACGATTTCGCCGAGCACCTTGCCGGTCAAGCACCCATCGGCAACCTCAAGCCGGTTGGCAATCCAATAGTCGATATGGCTCTCGGCCGCCAACATGTCAACCACTTCATGGAAGCCTCCGGACACCACGCCGATCTTCCAACCGTGTTCATGCAGCGTGTCGATAAGCTCCAGTGCACCCTTGGTGAAATGCAGCTTGTCATGCACCGTGTCGAACACGGAGATCGGCAGGCCCTCCAACAGGGCCACTCGTGCGCGCAGCGCATCGCAGAACTCCAGTTCGCCGCGCATGGCGCGTGCGGTCACTCCGGCAATCTCCTCACCGCAGCCAGCCACCACGCCCAACTCGTCGATAACCTCTTCGTCAATGAGCGTGGAGTCCACATCCATAACCAGCAGGCCGGGCTTGCTCAGCGTCGGCACAGAAACCGCAGAATCAGCCGGGCTCCCAACTTCGCTCTCGGCGGACTTGTCAACAAAATGCACATCTTCTTGCGTCATGCTTCTGATTCTGGGAAAACCTTGGGACAATGCCCTCTATGAGTTTTTCCATGGCAGCCGCCACTATTCTTGCAACCGACCCCACACCCATCTGCACCACCACCGAACCCGGCCTGATCGGCACCATCACCGACTGGCTGATCATGCTGATGGAAACCATCGGCGGTATCGGCGTGGCCTTGGCCATCGCCCTCGAATCCATCTTCCCGCCCATCCCGTCCGAAGTCATCCTTCCGCTCTCCGGCTTCACCGCCGCACGCGGCACCCTGAGTCTGCCGGGCGCAATCATCTGGGCCACCATCGGCTCCGTACTGGGTGCCTGGACCTTGTACGGCATCTCCCGCTGGGTGGGCCTGCATCGCATCAATCTCGCGGCAGACAAAATCCCCGGCGTCAGCCGCAAAGACGTGAGCAAAGCCAACGACTGGTTCACCAAATACGGCACATGGTCGGTGCTCATCGGCCGCGTGATTCCCGTGGTACGCTCGCTGATTTCGATTCCCGCCGGATTCAACCGCATGAACTTCCTGCACTTCACCGGCTGGACCCTGCTCGGCTCGGCCGTGTGGAACACCATCCTCGTTTCCGCCGGTTACCTGCTCGGCGACCAGTGGTGCTCGATTCAAGGCGCGCTCGGCGTGTTCGAGGACGTGGTCATCGCGGCCGTGATTGTGGTCATCGTATGGTTCGTGGTGCGAAAAGTGCGTACTGTTATACGTAACAGGAAATCCGCCGACGGCAACGAATAGGGTCTGCCGACTGCCATAAGTTGCCGAAAATCCCGGATAGAAGGGAAGCGAAGAACCCGCATGAGCGACACCGAAGATCTCGCCGCGCTGAACGATCGCCTGATGGCCAAGAACCATGCGCTCGCCGAAGCGCTGAGCCGCGCCGGCAAGGAACTGACCAAGGCGAAGTCACAGCTCGCCCAGCTCGCTCAGCCGCCGCTCACCTTCGCCACCATGGTCAAGGTCGATTCCACCCGCACCGATGAAGACGGCATCCAGCACGCGTCGGCCGAAGTCATTTCCGGCACCCGCCGCATGGTGGTGCCTGTGGCCTCCAACGTCAACGCCGCCCGCCTGACCGCCGGGGCCACCGTGATGCTCAACGAGAAGCTCGTGCTGGTCGAGCAGCGCGATGCTGACACCGTGGGCCAGATTCGCAGTGTCAAGCAGGTACTTGACGACGGTCGACTGATCGTTACCGACGCCTCCGGCAATCCCGTGCTCATCCGCCGTTCCGGCGCGCTCGCGTATGCGGGCATCAATCAGGGCGACCGTATTATCGTCGATCCGTCCGTCCGCCTCGCCATCGAAGTGCTGCCCGCCGAGGGCGACAAGGATCTGGTGCTGGAGGAGACCCCGGACGTCACGTTCGCCGACATCGGCGGCTTGGATAGTGAGATTGGTCGTATCAGGGACGCCGTCCAACTGCCGTTCCAGCATCGTGCGCTGTTTGAGCGTTACGATTTGAAGCCGCCGAAGGGCGTGCTGCTGTACGGCCCGCCCGGCAACGGCAAGACGATGATTGCCAAGGCCGTGGCGAACGCCCTGTGCGAGGGGGGGGACGATACGAACGGCGACGGCTCGATCAGCCCGGCCGAAACCCGCGTTAAAGGCGTGTTCCTGTCCGTCAAGGGCCCGGAACTGCTCAACAAATACGTCGGCGAATCCGAACGGCTGATTCGCCTGATCTTCCAGCGCGCCCGCGAACGCGCCGCGGACGGCAATCCGGTGGTCGTTTTCATCGACGAAATGGATTCGCTGCTGCGCACCCGCGGCTCCGGCGTCTCCTCCGACGTGGAGACCACGATCGTGCCCCAGTTCCTCTCCGAACTCGACGGCGTGGAATCACTCGACAATGTGATGGTGATCGGCGCATCCAACCGCGTGGACATGATCGATCCGGCCGTGCTACGACCGGGGCGTCTCGACGTCAAGATTCGCGTTGGTCGGCCCAAAGCCAATCAGGCCATCGCCATCGTGGACCATTACTTGACCGACGACCTGCCTCTGGAAGATGGCGTCGACGCGCACGCCTTGTCCGCCGTGCTGGTGCATGACATTTACGGAGCCTCCGAACGCCGCCATCTGTGCGACGTGCAGGAGGAGAACGGCCAGTGGCATGCGTTGTTCCTGGCCGATGTGGTCTCCGGCGCGATGCTCAAGAACATCGTGGACCGGGCCAAGACCCGAGCGGTCAAGGAATCCATCGAAACCGGCTCGGACGTGGCACTCACCGTGCCGTTGCTCGCCGCCGCCGTGGAAGACGAATACCGCGAGACCCGCGATTCCATGGCCGACGTGGACCCCGAACAATGGTCGCGCATCAACGGCATGGACCCGATCCGCCGCATCCGCACCGCCGAATAGCTCAAGCTCAAGGAGCACTACATGACCGTCAAACGAGTGATGGGCACCGAAACCGAATACGCGGTATCCCTGAACACCCCGGACCGCTACAACCCGGTGCAACTGTCCTTCGACGTGGTGAACGGCGCCGCGGACAGCCACAGCAAATCCATCCGCTGGGACTACCGGCAGGAGGACCCGGTCAACGACGCGCGCGGCACCCGACTCGAACGTGCCGCCGCCCGACCGGACATGCTCACCGACGCCCCACAACTCAACATCACCAACGTGATCGCCCCCAACGGTGGCCGCGTCTACGTGGACCACGCCCATCCCGAATACTCGGCACCGGAAACCACCGACCCGTTCGAAGCGGCCCGCTATGACCGTGCCGGAGACCTCATCATGCAGGCCGCCACCGAACGCGCCCGCACACAGACCGGCGCCCCCATCGCCCTGCATCGCAACAATGTGGACGGCAAGGGCTCCTGCTGGGGCGCGCACGAGAACTATATGATGGCCCGCTCAGTGCCATTTGACCTAGTCACGCGCCTGATGACCCTCCACTTCGTCACCCGCCAGATCTACGCCGGCTCCGGCCGCGTAGGAATCGGCGAGAACAGCGAAATCCCCGGCTATCAGCTCAGCCAGCGCGCCGACTACATCCACGTCAAAGTCGGCCTGCAAACCACCTTCGAACGCCCGATTATCAACACGCGCGACGAATCCCACTCCACCGACGAATACCGCCGCCTGCACGTCATCGTCGGCGACGCCAACCGTATGGAGGTACCGCAGGCCCTGAAACTCGGCACCACGAGCATGCTGCTGTGGCTGCTCGAACACGCGGACGAAGCCGGATTCGATCTGAACGCCTTCCTCGACGAACTCGAACTGGCCGACCCGGTCGAAGCCATGCACACCGTCTCCCACGACCTGACGCTGGGCGCAAGCCTGCCGCTGGCCAACGGCGGCGAAACCAACGCATGGCTTATCCAGCTCAAACTGCGCCAAGCCGTCTACCAGGTCGCCGCACTGGTCGAAGGCACCGACACCGCCGGCGAGCCCGCCTGGCCGGACAAATCCACCACATCCATCATGGCGATGTGGCAGCAGGCGCTCATCGACTGCGCCTCCATCCGTCACACCGCCGGCGATGACGAACGTCTGGCCATGACCGGCGAGGCCAGCCGCATCGAATGGCTGCTCAAATGGCAGCTGCTCGAAAAACTGCGCCGCAAAATCACCGCGGCAGCTGCGCCCAGCGTGGCCAATGGCTGGAACGACCCGCGACTGAAGGTCATCGACCTGAAATGGGCGGCGCTCGACCCCGCGGACAGCATCTTCACCAAACTCGAACCCCGCACCGAACGGGTGGTGAGCGCCGCCGACATCGCACGCGCCACCACCGAACCGCCGGAAGACACCCGCGCCTGGCTCAGGGCAAAACTCGTGGCGCAATTCGGCGATGAGGTGGCCGCCGCCAGCTGGTCCCGACTCACTGTTCGCGACCCGCGCGCCGCAGACGAGGGCGAGGCTGTCGAATTCTACGGCAATGCCGGCCATATGGCCGCTACCGACCATCACCTGTTCTCCCTCGACATCTCCGATCCGCTCGCCTTCACCAAGGCGCGCTGCGAAACCGAACTCAATTCGGCCGAACACGCCATCGATCTGCTGAAGTCGCTGGCCATCAACGCCGAACGATAGACTTGGTAGCTATGGAAGAAACACGCGAAGAGACCCCACAGGACCTGCGCAACCTTGCGCTCAAAGTCGCCGGCCTTCTCGAAGAAGCCGGTCAGCATGCCCTCCACGACCAGCTCAATCCGCGTAACCTCGCCCAGCCGAGCGCCGAGAACGCGGATCGTGGTCCCCGCTATAAGCTCGAAGTCGACAGCAAGATTTTGCGCTTTATGAGCTCCAGAATCGCCGACATCGCCCACTTCGACGGCTTCTGGACCACCCGACCCGCCGAAAGCCGCCCCGGCCAGCGTTACTGGTACATCGGCAAAATCGACGGTGTGATCAACTACGTACGCCATATGAGCGAATGGACAGTGACCGCCGCCCTGTTCGAATTCGGCCCGGACAATGAGCCCAAGCCGATCATCGGCATCGTGCACGCCCCGGCCCTCGGCCTGACCTACCTGGCCGCCAGGGGAGCGGGCGCCGTGCGCATCCACAAAACCACGGTCGGCGAAAAGCGCGACAAAGTCGTGCCGTCGATGACCTCCTCACTGGATGGTTCCGTGCTGGGCTACGGCATGTCCTTCTTGCCCGGCGAATCGCAGCGTGCGCTCGACGTGGCATCCTCGCTCGCCGGACGCCCGGCCGACATCAAGCGTGTGGGCCCTGCCTCGCTCGACCTGTGCAAAGTGGCCGACGGCACCTACGACGCCTACTTCGAGCCGATGCTGCACGTGTGGGATATCCCCGCCATCGCCGCCGGCACCGTGGTGGTCTGGGAGGCGCAGGGCACGCTGAGCCGTTGGGACGGCGAACGCATCCACTGGCGTCACGATAACGATGTAGTGGCCTCCAACGGACTCATCATCCGCGAACTACAGCATTACCTGCACCAGTATCCGTGGCCCGACTCCATCAACCAGCGATAATTCGATAATTCCTGTCTCCTCCGGTTCCCCTCGGGTGAGGGGAGCCGTCGGCCGAAGGCTGACTGAGGGGAGTTTGACAACCCAAAAGAAGGCAACATGCCACAACAATTCGAACAACCTCAAGCACAGCAGGCCGCGACCCAGGAAGACGACGCCCTCGCCACCACGCAGGCCGCCGCCCAAACCGAGTCGGCCGACCAGGCCGACGTACTGGACGACATCCTCGACGACATCGAATCCACCTTGGAAACCAACGCCGAGGAATACGTCAACAGCTTCGTGCAAAAAGGCGGCGAGTGATGCCCCAACTGCGTGACAGCGGCACCCGCTCCCTGCACGCCACGGAACCCGTACCATCCGCCGAGATGGACGGGTTCTGCCGTATTTTCGGCGTCGAAACCGAATACGGCGTGGCGGTCACCGGTGCCGAACGCCCCGTGGACGCCGGCCAGGTGGCGATGACCATGTTCCAGCCCATCGTCTCGCGCTCCCGCTCCACCAACACCTATCTGACCAACGGCTCGCGCCTGTACCTGGACGTCGGCTCCCACCCCGAATACGCCACCGCCGAAGCGCGCGACCCGCGCGAGGCCCTGGCCCAGGATCTCGCCGGCGAACACGTGATGCGCAATCTGGCGCTGAAAGCCCAGCGCAAGCTACGTGAATCCTACGGCGCACACGCCACGATCCACGTGTTCAAAACAACGTCGACTCCGCCGGCCACGCCTTCGGCTGCCACGAAAACTACCTGGTCCGCCGCTTCGTGCCGTTGGAGACCATCGAACATCAGCTGCTGCCGTTCCTTATCACCCGCCAGCTGTACACCGGTGCCGGCCGCATGACACCGGATGGCTTCCAGATCACCCAGCGCGCGGACTTCCTGGACGAGGCCGTCTCCTCGGCCACCACCCGCTCCCGCCCGATGGTCAACACGCGCGACGAACCGCACGCCGACCCCGACTCCTTCCGCCGGCTGCATGTGATCATCGGCGACTCGAACCGTTCGCAATGGTCCACATGGATGAAGCTCGCCGTCACGCACCTTGTGCTGTGCGCGATCGAAGACGCCTTCCGCCACGGTACTCCGTCCGGTTTTGAACACTGCGCCTTCGCCGACCCGGCTGCGGCCAATCGCACCGTCAGCCGATTCCTCGACGATCCGCACGCCGAACTGACGCTCGAATCAGGCGAATCCGTGTCCGCACTGGGTCTGCAGCGCCGGTATTATGCGGCGGTCAAGGCCTTCATCAAAACCCATGTCGATGCGCTGGCAAGTTCGCTGCCGGCCACCACGATCGACACGATTATGGGGGAGTGGAGCCGCGTTCTGGACGCGCTGGAGCGTGGTGCATACGATGCGCTCGCCGACCGCGTGGACTGGGCCGCCAAGAAGCGTCTGTTCGACGCGCTCAAACGCCGTCGCCCGGACGTCACCTTCGCCCAGATGGAACAGCTTGAGCTCGACTACCACGACATCGCCAACGGTCGCCTGTACGGTTCGCTCGTAGCCCGCAACCAGATGCGTGAGCTGCTGACAGGAGACAACGTGGAATACGCCGTGCACAATCCGCCGACCGACACCCGTGCCGCCCTGCGTGGCCGGTTCGTGGACGCGGCCCTGAACGTCGGAGCCCAGTTCTCCGCCGACTGGACCCACCTGGCCCTGACCGCCCCCGAACGCCGGGAAGCCATACTCCTCGATCCCTTCGAGGCCGAGCCCACCCTGGGATTCGAGCAGCTTATGGAAGCGCTGAACTAGTCCGGAATAATACGGTTGGACAACACGTCACAGCACCACAACAAAAAGACCCCGACCATCTCGGTCGGGGTCTTTGTCGTCAGTAATGCTCGAAGTAATCGCTACGAGCAGAAGGTCACTCGGTGACGGCCTTCTTCAGCAGGGAGCCAGCGGAGATACGAACGCCGTAGGAAGCCGGAATGTCAATCTGCTCGCCAGTGCGCGGGTTGCGGCCGGTGCGAGCGGCGCGCTTGACGCGCTCAGCGGAGAACAGGCCGGTGAGCTTCAGGCCTTCGCCGGACTTCATGGCCTCGACGAACACATCCTGGAAGGCGTTAACAGCAGCCTCGGCCTGAGCCTTGGTCAGGTTGGACTTCTGGGCGATCTTCGAAACGAGGTCAGACTTGTTGTATGCCATAAAGCATCCTTCTTGGGTCAGGGGACAAGCACTTTTGCTTAGTCCATGTTGTCATCAATGATACTAGCGCATGTTTCTGCGAAAACCCGCGTTTTATAAGGGTTTTCACATCTATTTCCCCGAAGGGGGTATGAAAATAGACGAATCAGACAAGATTATGCTTGTCAAGCCACTTCATGGCCGCCGCGCCCAGCGGAATGCGCAGCCAGTAGAACACCACGCGGTGCAGCAAAGTGGCGGAAAGCGCCACGCCCTGCGGCACTCCGACCGCCACGAACGCGAATGTCAGCGCCGCTTCCACACCGCCCAGACCGCCTGGAGTGGGCACTGCGGAACCCAATGCATAGGCCAGCAGGAAGACGAACGTCGTTTCGATCGGATTCGATGAATGGCCGAACGCTTGCAGGGCCGCCCAGAAAGCGAGCCCAGTGGTCGCGTTCTGGAACAGCGCGCCCAGGCAGCTGACTGTGAGCTGTCGGGGCTGGGAAAGCACGTCCAGCAGCTGGTTGATATACGTCTTGGCCAGCGGCATAAGACGACGGGTCACCCAGTGGCGCAACGGCGGAATCATCATCGCAATGGACAGCACCACGACCACAACGCCCAGCACGATAACCAACGTGTTTGTCGGGATTGCGCCGGAGAACATGTTGCGGCCGGTGAACAGGCCGATGATGACCAGCATGGAGAAGTACACGGCGTAATACACCACGAGCGCGGCGCTCATAATTGCGGTCGCCTGGGTGTTGCGATAGCCGGATTTGCGCAGGAACTGCAGGTTGACGAACGAGGGGCCCACGCCGGCTGGCATGGATACGGTGGCGAAGCCGCCTGCCACCTGGCTCATGAAGACGCCCGTGTTATCTCGTCTGTTGCGATCCATGAGAGCGCCGAGCGAAATCGACGAGCCGATCCAGCCGCAGGCACCGAACGCGAGCGTCACCACCGCCATCAACGGGTTGGCGTTGGTCAGCGCGGTGATGATTTCCTCGGGCTTCAGCTGGGTGAAGACCACGACCACAGCCACGATGACCAGCAGCATGGTGATCATCGAACGCCAGGAGAAGCGGGCCAGCGTCACCGGCTCGGCGGATTCGGCGGTCTCCTCATCGATTATGGTGTTGATGTGGTCTCGCAGTTCCTTGAGCAGCTGCTTGTCCCACGTGCCCAATGCGCGTGTGGGGGAGGGGACCGCGACTTTCTGAATGAACGGGGCCAACGTGGTCAACGTCGTGTCTCCCCAAGCTTCGCGGGCGGCCGCGACTGCCGGTTTCACGCCGATCAGTGCGGCGAACAACGCGAGTAGCTGAACCTTGTCAAGTGCGGTATTGGCCGGGCCGGAAGCGCTGTCGCCATTCAGCCAGCCGGCGATAACCGCAGTGCCATCTTCGAGCCGGGCGAGCGTATCAGGCGTGATGCGTCGGTGCGTATATCCACGGCGATTCGCCACGGACAGATATCGCATATACGCTACGGCGTCCGCCTGGGTAAGCGTGTTCAGGTTGGCGGGCAACTCGATGGTGTGCGCATCCAGCACCAGAATCGCGGACTCGTCCGTATCGGCGATGCCGTAGGGGGCGGGCGCGGGCAGTTTGATATTGTGCAGGCCGAGCAGCATGGCAAAGTGATGCTGAACGGCGTCGCGCACGGAACGATCGCGTCGAATGGACACGCTGGTAAAACGCACCCAATCCCAGAGTTGCTTCAGATAGCCGACGGTATGGGTCTGCGCGTCGATGACGGAAACGATAAAACGACGGTTATTCGCGGTCTTCACATCGTAGATGCGCGAACCTTCCGCCAAATCGTCATCCAACGTGGCAGACAATGAGCCATGGCTGATTCCGGGCTCCTGATGCCGGATGAGTGAGGTGGTTTCCAATCCGATGCTTGAGAGCACTGCGACGAGATCTTTGCCCCACACGCCTTTATTCTGCGTGCCGACCACGAATCGGATAAGCATGCCCACCGTGCGACCGGCGGCCATCGAAACCAGCATGCCGGTAACCGAATGCCACGAAAGCACCACCATCACCGCGGCGATGGCATACAGGATATTCCAACTCCATTTGACCGTGGAGCGGGTACGGCGTGGCCCGGCGGCGGTCAGGAAGGACGCCATGCCGGCGTAGATGTCGGGCAACAGCCCGGAGCCGTATGAGGTGGCGGCTGAGACCAGTGCCATTGGCAGGGTGAAATCGTTCAGACTGCTGATTGCCGTCGATATGACCCACACAATGCCGTATCCGGCAAACATGGCCAGCGCGGACACCGCAGCTTGCAGCCATTCGCGGGCCAAGAGCAACTGAGCGAGCACGATAACTACGATGACCGTGGTGGCCAGCTGCGTCAGTACGGTGGAGGGGAAAGCAGCCAGCCAGTTGATGGCTTGGGCGGCGGTATGCGCGTCGGATTCGACGCCGCGCGTCATGCCGCCCAGATACACGGCGAACACCATGACCACGGCGGCCATCAATAGCGACAGACCGGCTCGGGTCAGGTCGCCGAAGTCGCGCGTGCGGCGCGGAGCGATGTCGTCGATGTATGGTCCGGAATCGTTGCTGTCGTCGGTTGCCGGGCTGTCCGGTCCGCTGACAGCAAAACTGGCCGACCGGCCGTCACCAGAGGCGATCGGCCGGTCGGTAGTGGAGGAGGTCGCCTTGTCCGGGCGATCTTCCGTAGTGGACTGCTCCTGTTCAGTAGTCATGAAATGGTTACCTGACGCCTGTCCTTGTTCGGTTCAGTTTGCGGTTCGGTTTGTGACTCAGCGCAGTAGTGTGGTGGATGCGAGGGATTCGAGGGGCTCGAGGGACTCAAGAGACTCGAGAGACTCGCATCGCGCCTATCTCAGCGGCCGAAAGCGACGAGCTGGCTGGCCACACCGGTGTAGGTGGCGGGGGTCAGAGCCTTCAAGCGAGCGGCGGTTTCCGGGTCGAAGGACTGCTGGTCGATGAACTGCTCGACCTGTTCCTTGTTGATGGT
>ENA-OQJP01000426-OQJP01000426.1-human-gut-metagenome-genome-assembly--contig:-NODE-426-length-11976-cov-2.966833_pt1 | contig 11976 bp, 19 predicted proteins | sample MGYA00242611_ERZ504778 | MGnify/ENA primary metagenome ERZ504778 (study PRJEB26092, sample SAMD00036349) | human gut metagenome | host: Homo sapiens | study: EMG produced TPA metagenomics assembly of...
CATTTTGTCAGAGCGCCGGATGAACCGGCGTCCTTTTCTGCTGGAAGGGAGGATTGATTTGAAGGAATCGCCCATAAAAACAGAGCGCAAGACGCTCCATCTGCCGGAGGATACCATTCGGGCGCTCAATAAGCTGGCGGCCAGGAACGGGACGGACTTTTCCAAAGAAGTGCGCAGGGCGATTGACGAATATCTGGATTTGGAAACCACCGCCGAAAATATTGACATGATAAACGGGGTCATCCGGCAGGAACTCAGCGGGCAGCTCAAAGCCCTGGGAAATCGGTTGGCCGGACTGATAAACCGCCTGACGATCATATCGGCTGCGGGCTATTATGCCAACATTGCCATTATCGCAGACCTCATTGACCAAGATCGCTATTCGTCCTTGAAAAATCGAGTCGGCGGCCCGAAAGCGGGCGTTGGCATTTGCCAATCAGAAAAACGCGGATGCGCTGCGTACTTTCATGGATGACGAGGAAATGCGGAAAGCCATCCATGCCGTACAAGGAGGTTCCCGTGTCGATTCTGATTTATAAGCAGCGCCACCGGCACCCCAACTATAAGAAAACTCCAAAAGGCAACTATGCACATATCGGCTACATTGCAACTCGTCCCGGTGCCGTGAAGAATGAGGGGATGCGCCACGGACTGTTTGGCAAACTGGAACCGGGGGCGGTCAAAGAGTTTGATACCTGGCAGGAGGCCGCCCGCCTGGTCCGGGAGCTTTCCTATCGTCGGGTCAATATGTATCGTGGTATTATCTCTTTTTCACCTGAAACGGCTGCCGAATTGGGGCTGTCCGATCATAAAGCGTGGGAGGACTATATCGACCGCCACATTTTGACCCTGGCAAAGTTTAATGGAATCCGGGTGCAGGATTTGCAATGGGTGGCCGCCCACCATAACGAAAAAGGCCATCCCCACATCCATGTGGTGTTCTGGAATAAAAATCAGCGAACAATGGTCCCTTTTGTCCATCCAAGCATCCCGGATAAAATCCGTAAGCAGCTCATTCGAGATACCTTTGCCGAGCGTATCAAAGAGTATTGCGAGGCCAAACAGCGGGCAAAAGAACACCTGTCGGCCATCACAGACGAAATGATTGACGAGTTTGAGCAGTACATGGAGCATCTTCACCCGCAGGAATATCGCCGCCTGCGTGAAGCGTTTGGGCGTATCACGGATGATGAGCTGGGGACTTCCCCTTTGGATAGCGTTGTTGGTGCAATGAAGATTGCCCCCTTTATCTCACGCCTGTTCGCGCTGAAGGAGAAAATGCCGAAAAAGGGGCGGCTGTATTACAAATTGCTTCCAGAGGATGTGAAGGCCGAATTGGATGCCTTTGTTGCCTTCTTGAAGGAAAACAACGAGTACATCCGCAATTTGGTACAGGACTACGCAGAGAGCAAGACCCGTCTTGCCATGCTCTATGACACCGACCCGGCGCACATCAAAGAACAGCAGGAAAAGGCTGTGGCGGAGGCCGATAAGCTGATTGCCAATAAAATTCTCGACGTGATCCGCACCATGCTGTGCAAAGACCGTGAGGTCCAGTCTTTTGAATATACAGAGGCCCGCAAAGCCTACTTCACCGAACAGATGATTTGCGAGATTCTGATTGCTTTGGAGCAGACTGCCATGAGCCTTGATATGGAATATGATGACCGGCAAAAGGCGATGAGTACAGATTTGTCAAAGGCAGCCCGAAAAGAGTGGTATCTGCGGCACAAAGATAAAGGTATGGAGCCATAGTGACCCGCAATCAAATATATTGTCGAAAAGTTTTGCGGTTATAAACCGCAAAATAATTGACCACCTGCTTGTTTTGCGGTATAATAATTACAAATGGAGGTGGTCACAATGATTGATAGACCGTTATATGTGGATAAGATCATGGCCTATGTAGATACTCCCTTTGTAAAAATCCTTACAGGAGTGCGCCGCTGCGGAAAATCTACCATATTGAAAATGATTATGGAAAGGCTGAAAACGGAACGAAACATTCCAGAAGATCGCATTATAAGCTGTCGTTTTGATTCTATGGAATATGAGGATATGACGGCAAAGCAGATCTACACACTCTTGAAAGAAAAACTCTCCCCTGCAGGCAAGACCTATTTGTTTTTGGACGAGGTTCAAGAAATCAAGGGATGGGAAAAGATTGTTAATTCGCTGGCGTCCGATTTTGATGTTGACTTGTATATTACAGGCTCCAACTCCAGAATGATGTCCTCTGAAATAGCGACCTATCTTACTGGCAGATATGTTTCCTTCCGCATTTTCACCCTGTCTTTTGGCGAATATCTGATGTTCAAAAGCAAATTCGCCAATGTTGGGGAGCCGAAAACAGAACTTGCCAATTATGTCCGCTTGGGCGGGTTCCCAGCAACTCATTTACAGGCGTATTCTCAGGATGAAATCTATACGATTGTCCGGGATATATACAACTCCACAATTTTTTCGGATATTGTAAACGAAATCAAGTTCGGAAGATCGACCAGTTGGAGCGTGTTGTAAAGTACACATTCAGCAATGTCGGTAACACCTTTTCCGCAAAGTCGATTGCGGATTACCTGAAATCAGAACGGCGATCCCTTGATAACGAAACCGTTTATAGCTATTTGGATAAGCTGGAAAAGGCGTATCTGCTTCACCGTTGTTCGAGATATGATTTACAGGGTAAGGAAATCCTGAAAAACGCAGGAAAAATTCTATCTGGCTGATGTTGCCTTGCGGTACAGTGTTCTCGGCTATAATGCGGACAGCGTTGCTTCCAGTCTGGAAAATATCGTGTACTTGGAACTTTGCCGACGGGGATATACAGTCTATGTGGGGAAAACCAGTGATGGTGAGATTGATTTTGTAGCAGTCAGACAAAACGAAAAATTTATGTTCAGGTTACGCAGGAAATCAACTCAGAAAAGACAGAAAAGCGAGAATATAACCGCCTGCTTGAAATACCCGACAATTATCCCAAATTTGTTCTCACAACAGACGAATTTGCCGGTGGGAACTATGAGGGAATCAAGACAATGCACATAGCGGATTTTCTGCTTAGTGCGGAGTATTGACATCTGAAAAAATTGATATTGCCATACAGAAAAGCAGTCCTGCGGGGCTGCTTTTTCTGTTTTCAAATGATTGTGGAAATCAAAAAGTGACCGGCCGCCCGGTTCCAGAAAGGAGAAAGGATGATAGCAGCGAACACTTCCTATAAGCAAAAATGGTAGTGCCGGTGTCGATTCCGAGCGGTTCGTATGGCATTGCCCATTTGACGGTTCACCAATATGAATACCCCAAAGGACATCCCTGCCATAACTGCCCTTATACCCTGCGCACCTCTGTCCCGTCCTGTATGTTCCCTGAACGAAGGGATGGCGGCTGTCTATGGTACGATCTGAAAAACAGCGGCGCCCTCCGCTGCCTGCGGTTTACCCCAAAAATCAGGCGGCGGCAGAGCGCATTTTTGCTTTCATTGAAATTCTCAAAGATGTGATGAAGCGAAAAGGTTATCAGGAAAGGAGGAAACCGATTGCGAAGTAAAACCGATTTTTACAGGCTGTTCTTTGAGCAGCTTGCCCGGCGCGGCTTTGATGTGAAGCGGTCCCAATCTTCCGATTACATCGCTGATATTTATTTCAAGAACCAGCTTGTGGCCTATTTCTCCAAAGCCGATACGGTAATCCAGAACCCCTTTGTCACAGTCAAGGACAAACTCATTCGCCTTATCAACGATACGGCCCAGGACACAGCGAACAAAGCGGGTATCTGCCGCGACTGTCCTTATACTGACGCCAATGAGAAACTTCCCAATGGCTCTTATAAGCTGGCAGAATACAATGGCGTGACTCTCGCCTGCAAGGAACATCATCTGTTTGGCTATGTGTTCTCCACCTACCGCACCGCCCCGGATTCCGGCGAAATGATGGCCCGCCAGATTTTTTACAACAAGGAATTTGCAGGACAGGATTTCGCCAAACGGAGCGGTTTGGTGGATGAACGTGCGCTGTTCACCGAAGAAGAACTCCGGGTCCTTCATGCGGGCTTGGTTAAGATGAGCATACTCGATCAGGATGTTTCCAACGAGGCCCGTGAATCTGTGGAACGGATTCTTGACAAAATCGAGGACATTATCCCGGAGCTGCGGGAGCAGGAAATGGAGTTTGACTTTGATATGGAGTTCGGCCAGCAGGAAGAAATGGAGATTGGAGGATAGCAAGAATGAGCAGCAAGAGAAATCAGACCATCGCTATCGCCCGTTTCCTGATGTATAAATACGGGCTGAACCAGCAGCTTGAGGGCATGACGGACGAAGAATACATGGCGCATCCTATTGGCTTGGATGTGGGGCAATATGTAGCTGACCTGATGAAATACTGCCCGGAGCATATCGTCGATCAGGTCATGGAACATCAGGATGCTCTTTTGCGGCGCCTTGGTACGGATTACCTCACCGTCATAGCCTATATGCCTTATGAGGAAGATGGAGGGACAAAGTATGCGTGATGGACGCCCGAATCCTGATATTTGGGGAAACATCATCACCTGCGGAGAGATTGCCGTGGGCATTTATGAGATTGTCGGCACAAAGAAACGTGGGCTGGAAGTGCCGAAGGCCCTTGCCGAAGAAATCCTGCCGGAATCTGTGATGGAACAGGCGGCACAGGACGGTGAGAACCTTTGTTTTACCGATCCGGTTTCCAACGCCATCGTTGCGGACGCCCTGCTGGAACAGGAACTTGTTACTGATCCGCAGGCAGCGGCCCGTCTGGACGCAATCCGACAGCTTGATGATGTGGCCTATGATACGGCCTTTGAACCGCCTGTTTCAGACTATGAGCTGGACGGGCTGGACTTGGAAAGATAGGAGTTTACAATGAAAATCCTGGATTTCGACCTGGAAGGAAGTCACTTCATCATCGAAGCAGACATTTCGCCGCGCCAAGAGGCGGATGATGATATGGAGTGTCAATGGCTCCGGTACGACTTTGATAACACGCAGGTTTATAAGGAAACGGACGGTGCTGTTTCGCCGTTCCAAATTACAGCCGTTGCCTGGGCTGGCTATCAACTGACTGCCGATCATGCGTTGAAAGATGTGATCGGACGAATTTCCCGCAATGAAACCGGTAAGCTGACAGTGCATTATGTCTGCCCTGAACTTCAGGAGTTTTTTGATGAACTCAAAAAGTATCCGGCAATCAACGGGGAACGAACGATTCCATATTTCATTTTTCACGGCGGCGATATTGCAAAACTGGCGTATGCGACCAATGAGTTTCTGTATTACGAGGACAGTAACTATATGCCGCTGATGTTCCGTACCGTTGACGGAACTCTTGTTTCCGACAATGAATTTGCCGATATGGGGCTGTATGAATCCGAGGAAAATGTTGAGAACGGAACAGAACACATTTTGCCGTTCACAGATTACGGTTCCGATGTGGAAAGCGCCTGTGATTTAGAGGACGAGGAAGATCTGGAAATTTGAAACTCAGAGGTTTGCGGGCTATGTTCCGTGGCCGGTGGGCAGTTTTCATCGACTTTTGCACCGTCCATCTGTTGGGTGGATGGGCTTAATTTGGAAAGGTAGGTGTTACTTTGAGGCTGGTCTATATTTCTTCCCCTTTGCGGGGAGATATGGAAAAGAACATGGAAAAGGCAAAGGACTACTGTGCTTATGCGGCATCCTGCGGCGTGATTCCTTTGGCACCGCACACGATTTTCACACAATATCTGAATGACGCAGTGCCGGAGCAGCGGGAGCAGGGCCTGCGAATGGGCCACGAACTGCTGGAACGCTGCGATGAACTCTGGGTTATGGGTGATACCATCTCTCAGGGGATGAAGGACGAAATTGGCCTGGCTACTTTTCTGCAACTCCCGATTCTCTATGTATCCGATGATATGGTGAAGAATCAGAAAATGATCCGCCAGTCGGATCGCCCTCTGGACATAAATGACTGCATCCCCGACAGTAGCCAGTACAACTACGAAAATCAATTTTTGGTTCTCAAGCCTGGGGTGAGCAGCAAGGGCAAGGACATGACTGCCGACGACTCCATCTGGTATGCCCGTAACGGTTTTGGATGTATTTATGGAGCCAGAGGTCAGGCCGTGTATGCGGAAAGCCTGTTGACCGGCAAATACATTCATTGGGAACGACATGACTTCTGTGGCATCGTCAAGCCGGAAAGCTTGAAAGAATGGCTTCTGGATAAGCCGGTCAGGAATGAGGCTGCCGAAGAACTCACCAAGTTTGTCACCCCTGAACTTATCAGCGCAGCCAAGCAGAACCATACTGCTTGCGGCTATCCTTTTCTGATCGGGTATGCCCCTGCGGAGGGCGGCCTGCATGAAGCGTTCTGCCTGGACCCCAATCCAGTCAATCTTGCATCTTTTATTGTGAAGATGGGGAAAGAGCGCGGCGACCTGATGATTTGTACTCCGTTGGATACCCCGTTTTTTGAACACCTTCGGGACATTCATTGACCGCTGCGAGGATCAGGACTTTTTGCAAAAGCATCTATTGCCGGTCCTGATTCCCATGCAGATGGGCGAAACGGAGCCGCAGGCAATCAAGCTGACCGAGGATCAAGACAATGAAGCGTTTCTGGATGATTTTGCTGTTGAGGATGATATGGAATTATGAAAACAAAGCCTAAATTGATGGTCTGTGCGCTGATCTTCGTTTCCGGCGCGATTCTCAACCTGTTTTTCTCAACAGCGGTTCATGGCCTGCTGACAAGAGAGATTACACGTCTGTCGCTTCTCCCTATCGGGGACTGCCTTGCCAGTCTGTTTTCCAACCGCCAGCACATGATGTTGTATCTGTGCCTGCAAGGGTTTGTAAGTGTGTTGGCGGTTATGTTCTTCCTCACCAATATGAGGCCGTATGAATCAGACCTGGACACGATCACCCCGGAGATTCAGACCCCCAGAGCTGTCGGCCAATACCAGCACGGTTCGGCCCGCTGGATGACCGATTCCGAGAAGGACAAAGCATTTGACAGCTACATTCTTGACCCGCACGACCCAACGATCCGGCAACTCTTAGAAACCGGATACGATGGTTTGGACTTTCTCAAAGAAAAATAAGGAGGCGATAAATTGAAGTTGAACCTTCACCCCAAAGGTATTCCCAAGCAGGAACCTTTGGGAGCGGATACTCCGCTGAAAAAAGGCGGCGTGGTGGTAGGTATGCGAAAGGAGGGCGATAAAGAAAAATCTATTTTGTCGGTGATGACTGCCACCTGCTCTGCGTTGGTGCCACTCGTTCCGGTAAATCAAGATGTCTGGTTCTGGAAAGTATCTGTCTTTTGGGACTCGCCGGAGAATCCATCTTCTGCTCCGACCCCAAAAGCCGAATTGTTCCACTACACCGCTGATTTCCTGAAAAAGTTGGGTTATGAGGTTTTGGTGCTGGACTTCAAGACCCCGAAAAGAGTATGCGCTACAATCTGCTCCAGCCCATCATTGACGCCATCAGTGAGGGAGACACCGACCGTGCAGAAATGCTGGCCTGGGACTTGACGAACAATCTGGTTGGTAAGCCGGAAGGCGAAAAGATTTGGACAAACGGTGAATGTTCCATCATAGCGGCTGCCATTCTTTGCGTGGTGTGCGACAACCAAAAACGACCGGAATTTCAGAACATGACCAATGTGTATTGGTTCATTTCGGAAATGTGCCGTACCATCGGAAATAAGATGCCGCTGTTGGAGTATGTCAAGAAGCTCTCTCCATCCCACCCGGCACGGGCGCTTCTGTCCATTTCCGATGTGGCGCCGTCCCGTACCAGAGGCAGCTTCTACACCTCTGCCCTGACCACCTTGCGGCTGTTCACCTCGAAGTCCATCTACGCTATCACCCATACCAGCGATTTTACCCTTGCAGATATGGGCAGTAAAAAGCAGGCGTTGTTTGTAATCCTGCCCGACGAGAAAACCACCTTTTTATCCCCATTGCTTCTCTCATTGTATCGCAGCAATACGAACTTTTGGCAGAGGCGGCAGACCGGCGCGGCGGGCGTCTGGAACGCCGTGTCAACTTCATCCTTGACGAGTATGGCAACTTTACTCCCATCAGTGACATGACCAACAAACTGACCGTAGCGGCTGGCCGTGGGATGCGATATGCCCTGTTTGTGCAGGGCTTTGACCAACTGAAAGAAAAGTACAGCGACAACATCGCCAACACAATCAAGGGCAACTGTCAGGTGTGGGCGTACCTGCAAAGCGATGACCCGGAAACGCTGCGGGAGATGTCCGATAAACTCGGCAGCTATACCACATCCAGTTACCAGCTTTCGGCCAGCAACGGAAAATACACAACCCCGTCTAACTCCCAGAGCGTCAGCCTGACCGAGAGAAAGTTGCTCAATACGGATGAGGTCCGGCGCGTCAAGCGTCCCCATCAAATCATCACCAGCCGCGACCACCCCGCTATGATGTATGCGCCCGACCTTTCTCAGTGGATGTTCAACAAGATGTTGGGGTTGGGTGACATGGAGCATAACCGCAGGCTGCGGGAAGAACGGGAACAGAAACGGCCAATCATCACCGACACGAAACAGGAAATCGCATTGTGGAACATCTGGATTTACTACCAGAAAGACATCATGCGCCGCCTTGCACAGCAAAAGGGCGCTATGGGCGGCGGCCTTGATGATGATTAACTCATAGGAGGTCTTGAATGAAAGAGAAAATCAACCAGACGGCGGGCAGGCTGAAACAGACTGTCCGGGCGGTGGGTGTTGGTATTGCCACACTTACCGCCTCTTTTTTTATGTCCGCACCGGCTTATGCCGCTGGTGTGCAGGACAGTCAGATTGTCAAGGGAACCGAGAAACTGGTCGGTGATGTGACAACCTGGCTGATGGTGCTGGCGCCGGTGGTAGCCGGTCTGCTTATCATCTATTTCTGCATCCGGCGCGGCATGGCTGACGAGATGGATCAGAAAAGTGGAACAACCGCATTGTGGTGGCGGTGGTGTCCTGCATTGGCGCCGTACTCGGTTCCGCACCCTGAGCCTGATTCTCGGCTACTACCAGTAAGCTGGGATACATTCCGTAGTACAGGCGATTTCCGCGCCTTACTAATAAATCATTTTATAACAGGAGGAAAAACCTATGGCTAACTTCATCCGCAACACTCAGGTTAAGGCTATGACTTCTATCTGGACTGCCAAGCAGAAGGCCCGGTGAGGCTGGCTGACCGCACGGCGGAGGCGCTGACCGACCGCACCGGTCAGGGTACGCTGGATGTGGCGATTACTGTGCTGATCTCCATTGTCCTGGGCGCCCTGATCCTGGCCGGTCTGTACCTGATCGTGGACGACACCGTGCTGCCCACCATCACCCAGCGCATCAAGGATATGTTCAACTACGGCGGCTGATTGGAACAAACAGCGGCGGGGCCATCGGCCCCGCCCTAATTTTTGACAGGAGGTTTTTCAATGGAGTTCAAAGCGGAAATCAAAAAGACTTTTACCGGTCCCGACAAGCTGCGGGCGGTGTGCAGCGTGGTCCTGGATGACTTGCTTTCTGGTGAAGAATGTGCGGGTTGTCGAGGGCGAAAAGGGGCTGTTTGTATCCCTGCCCAGCCGCCGGAATGTCAAGGGCGAGTGGGTGGAGCATTGCTTCCCCATGACGAAAGAACTGCGGGCAAAGCTCTCCGCCGCTGTACTGGAAGCGTATGAGGCCGCCGTACAGAACGAAGAAGCTGCCGTGTCCTGATCGCCCGCCATATTCCAATCCCTATCGGGGGCGGCCAAGCGCCGCCCCCAGAAAGGAGGTGGTTGCTGATTGGAATATATCTTAGTGCTGCTGATCGTGGCCCTGCTGAATGGAGCAATCGCCTATATTGATGGGCTGATGGAAGGGATTATCCCTCTTACCCTGTACGCAGAGCAGTATATGTCCACCTTGGCCGGGGTCGATTTGTTTCAGTCCTTGTTCGACATTGTATTCGGCTTTGGCGTATCCCTGATTGTGCTGAAGTTCCTGAAAAAAGGCTTTGAAACCTATGTTCTGTGGTCAGACGGGGACGCCGACGAGGAGCCTATTGCCATTCTCACTAACTTTTTCAAGGCTATGGCTGTGGCAATCTGCTTTCCCACCATGTATGACTGGCTTGCCACGATTGTAGAAGAAATGAGCAATAAAATGCTGGAGGCCATCGGCCTTGCCACCGCTTACGATTGGGCGGGCTGGGTATCCGGCATTTCATCAATGGGACTTGTGACAGCCATCTTTGGCTTGGTATTTGTCATCGTCTATTTCATCCTATATTTCCAATTCCTGATGCGCGGGCTTGAAATCCTGATTTTGCGAGTAGGTATTCCGTTGGCCTGCGTAGGTCTGATTGACAATGACAAAGGCGTGTTCAAGCCCTACATGAGTAAGTTCTTCCAGTCTGCGCTCTCTGTGGTAATTCAGGTTTCTCTTGCGAAATTGGGGGTTGGCCTGATGATGAATATGCACATTTTCTGGGGCGTGGCCTGTATGATTCTTGCGGTGCGGACACCGAAGTTCCTTCAGGACTTCCTCATTACGACCGGTGGCGGTGGCGGCGGCGCCATTGTCAACAACGCATACCATTCTGTACGGCTGGTGCAGATGGTCAAGGGCATGGGAAAGTGAGGTGATGGCTGATGGTGACAATGGACGATATTTCAAATGCCATCATCCTGCTTGTGCGCGTTGGTGCGGTAGCCCGTTTCGTCTACTGCCTGGTGCGCTTGACTGCAGCCGAGGAACAGGCGGCGCAGTATAAAAAGCGCGCCCGTAACACAGTGATCTTCTACATCATCGCAGAATCCATCTGGCAAATCAAAGATCTGATTCTGTACTACTATTCCTGACAGGAGGTGCAAATGGACGAAGATTTGAAACTCTACATCCCTCTGGGCGTGAAGCCGGAGGCCGAACTGTTTACTGGCTTTGGGAAAAAACAGCTTTTTCAATCCATTGTGGGGTCCCTGGTGATGGGCGGCATAGCGGCGCTGGCCTGGCTCTTTACCGGGAATGTGACAACCACCGTTATCCTGGCCCTGGCCGGTATCTTTGGCTCTGTGATGATGACTACCAAAGACCAGAGCAATTTGTCCGTGGTAGATCAGGTGCAAAACCTGATTCGCTTTTTACGCGGACAGAAAATCTACCCGTATCGTTACGGGGATGAATGGGGCTTGAATAATGTACGCAACCATTCCGGTCTACTACCCCTCGCTGGAGGAAGCCGCCCGAAAGGATGAAGCGGCTCTCTGGTGTGACAGCTACAACATCAATATGTCCTGCCGCAACTTCATTCAGGATAAGGCCATGACTGCCTTCAATACCCGTGAACTGGACGCCTTTATCAAAGAATTGGTGCGCTGTTATGGAACAGAACGGGCGATGTATGTGCTGTCCCGTACTATCCAGTTTTCCGATTGGGACGCACGGTTCGATCAGGCCGTGCTTGACCGAGCGGGCAAAACGGACTTCCCTGACACAAGAGAGCCGAGGGAGGCACATCAGGTAGACCCGACCACCCGATATGTCACGGAGATTGATCCGTGCGTTGTTAACGCCGTCTTTGTGAAGCTGATGGAGCTTGAGGACGAACAGGAAGAAACCAACCACATGAATGAAATCGAGCAGGATGAGCTTGACGAGGATATGACGGCAGAACTGTGAGGCTGCCGATGGAGCAGATGACATTTCTGGATTTCTTCGCAGGCATCGGCGGTTTCCGCAAGGGCTTTGAGCTATGCGGGATGCGCTGTGTGGGGCATTGTGAGATTGATAAGTATGCCGACCGCAGTTACAGAGCCATTCACGATGTAAAGGAGGATGAATGGTATGCAGCCGACATCACAAAAGTCGCCCCCGCAGATCTCCCCAGAGCAGACCTGTGGGCAGGAGGATTCCCGTGTCAGGATAATTTCGGTCGCTGGCCGCCAGCGAGGCTTGACGGAGCAAAGAAGTGG
>ENA-OQJP01000427-OQJP01000427.1-human-gut-metagenome-genome-assembly--contig:-NODE-427-length-11974-cov-2.436410_pt1 | contig 11974 bp, 7 predicted proteins | sample MGYA00242611_ERZ504778 | MGnify/ENA primary metagenome ERZ504778 (study PRJEB26092, sample SAMD00036349) | human gut metagenome | host: Homo sapiens | study: EMG produced TPA metagenomics assembly of...
AATTACCGATATTAGCGGCAAGTTTTACATTAATGGTCGATCCTAACGGAAAGATCAAAGTTTCTTTTGTTGGGTATCAGCCTCAGGTACTCGATGTAAAGGGCAAAAATTCTTTTAATATTAAGTTGAAGGAAGATTCTGAAATGCTGGATGAAGTGGTAGTTACCGGTTATGGTGGTAAACAGCTACGTACGAAGGTTACGAACTCTATTTCAAAAGTAAAAGAAGAATCGTTAAAAGTCGGTTTGTTCTCTAATCCTGCACAGGCATTATCTGGGGCTGTTGCAGGTTTGAAGGTAACACAAGCTTCAGGTAGTCCGGGAGCAACTCCAACAATTGTATTGCGTGGGGGTACCAATCTTGACGGAACAGGATCTCCATTGGTTATGATTGATGGTCAGCTTCGCGATGGTTTGAGTGATATTAATCCTGAAGATATTGAATCAATGGAAGTCTTGAAGGATGCAGGTGCTACCGCTTTGTATGGTGCACGTGCTAGTAATGGTGTTATCTTAGTCACACTAAAAATGGTAAAGCGGGTCACCGTGAAATAAACTTTAAAGCAAAATTAGGTCTTAACTATGTGAATAATCCATATGAATTCTTAGGAGGTGAGGATTATATCAACATTTTGCGTACCACCTATGCTAAATCTGGCTATAAGTGTTCTGATGGTGAATACGTGTCAATTGCTCCATTGAGTAATCTAACGGGAGCCTCTCCTTTTGGTACAGGGAATGTATTAGGTAAATCTGCTTGGAATATTATGGGAAAAACAGCAGATAATGCTTATTTGTTGCAGAAAGGCTGGAAGGAAATGGTTGATCCATTGGATCCTTCAAACATGATTATTTACAAAGATATTAATCCTGCCGATTATAATTTAAATAATCCTTCTTTCTCACAAGATTATAACATTAATATGTCAGGAGGTAATGATCGGGGGAGTTATTATGCCGGTCTGGGGTATAACCGTCAGGAAGGTCTTCCTGTTAGTACTTTTTATGAGCGTTATAGCTTTGTATTAAATGCCAGCTATAAAATAACAGATTGGCTGACAAGTACTTCCAATTTTAACTATAATCGCGCCAACTGGAAAAACATGCCGGGGTCAAATGGAAGTGAAGGAAACTATTTTGGTCGTATCATGTCAACTCCTCCTACGGCTCGTTTTGAAGACGAAGATGGAAATCCGACTTTAGGTCCCAACGTTGCTGATGGAAATCAGGCTTTTCAACCTGAAAAATGGCAAACCTTTAATCAAACAGATAAGTTTACCATGATTCAAGGATTTCAGATTGATATCATGAAAGGGCTGTTTATCAAAGGTACAGCAAACTGGTATTATTCTGAAGGCTTATATGAATCTTTCACTAAAGATTATATGGATAATATGTTGACTGAGCATTATACTAAAACACGCACAAGTACTGCCAAGTTTGAACGTAACTTTGCACAAACGTATAATGCGGTCCTGAACTTTACTCATACTTTTGCCAAAGACCACAATGTTAATTTAATGTTAGGTATGGAATATTATGATAACTACAAACGTGGATTTGAAGCAAAAGGAAGTGGTGCACCGACAGATGATTTCTCAGATCTGAGCTTAACAGATAACGGAGAAGGGAAACGTACTATTAATTCTTGGCATGAACAATATCGTATTCTTTCATATTTCGGCCGCCTAAATTATGACTATAAGAGTAAATATCTTCTATCTGCAGTATTCCGTCAAGATGGCTATTCGTCATTATTAGGTGATAACCGTTTGGGGATTCTTCCCGGGTGTATCTGCTGGTTGGATTTTCGGTCAGGAGAATTTCATAAAAGAAGCTATTCCATTCTTGTCATTTGGTAAATTGCGTGCTAGTTATGGTGTTAACGGTAATGCTTCTGGTATTGGCGCCTACACTTTACAAGGCTCTTATAACACAGCCGTATATAATGGAAATACAGGTTTCCTAATTGGGACTTTACCTAATCCGGGATTGAGATGGGAAAAACGAAAACGGCTGAAGTTGGTATGGATTTGAGTTTCTTTGAAAACCGCTTGAATGCAAACTTTACCTATTATAATCGTTTGACATCTGATAAGTATGCCGCTTTTAGTTTACCGTCAACGACCGGTTTTTCTTCTATTACTAATAACAATGGAAAATTCCGTAATAGTGGTGTTGAAATTGAACTGTCTGGAAAAATTCTAAAAACAAAAGATTGGAGTTGGGAAGCGTCCGCAAATATTTCATTTAATAAGAATAAAGTAGTTGCGTTACCTGATAACGGACTGGAACTTAACCGCCAGGGTGGACAACAAATCTATACAGGAGAGAAGTTCACCAATGAAAAAGGTGAAATAGAATATGCGAAAAAATGGGTTGGTGGCTATCAGGAAGGAAAAGAGCCGGGAGTAATGGTTGTTTATAAGTCAGAAGGAATTTATCGTAATTGGAATGAGATTCCCGGGGACTTGGTTATTACTTCCGGTAATTATTATGGTAAGAAAATGTACGGTCCTGAAGCATGGAAAAAATTGACTAAAGAACAGCAAAAGAATGCGTTGCCTATTATGCCGGGTGACATGAAATGGAAAGATATCAATGAAGATGGAATTATTGATTCTTATGATCAAATCGTAGCAGGTAATACAACTCCTCACTGGATCGGTGGTTTCAACACTACTTTGCGCTGGAAGAATTTTCAACTTTATGGTCGTTTTGACTTTGCTTTGGATTATTGGATCTATGACCACACTTTTACCTGAGATATTCTTAGCTTGCGCTCAAGGTACTTATAATACAACTAAAGAGGTATTCAATACTTGGTCAGAAGAGAATCCCAATGCAAAATATCCCCGTTATGCATATGCAGATGTCTTAACGAACGCCAATTATGCACGAAACTCAACTATGTTTGCTTACAAAGGAAACTATTTGGCTATCAGGGAGATTTTCTTTGAGTTATTCACTTCCCAAAGCATGGGCAAACAAGCATATTGTCAAAAAGTAGATGTGTCAATCACCGGTCAGAATTTGGGATATATTACTTCTGCCAATGTAGCGACACCTGAGGTTTCTAATGCGGGATCAGGATATGCATTGCCAAGAACTCTCTTATTTGGATTGAATGTAACGTTCTAATGGTTAACTGATTAAAAAAGAAAAATATATGAAAAGATAAAATCTACAATATTATATGGCTTATTGGCAGCGTCTTCCGGAGTACTTTGTACTTCTTGTGCCGATAAATTAGATCTTTCCCCGATTGATTACTACGGGAGTGGTTCATATTGGAAAACAGAAGCACACGTAATAGGATATATGGATGGTATACATAAGCATTTACGTGATGCGGCCTTTCAACATACTTTTATTTGGGGAGAAGCCCGTGGCGGCGCTTTAATACCTTCCGGTACCAGTGCCGATGGCATGGGTATGTTATATGGTGACATAAAATTACAGAATTTTGACGAAGACCATACTGGAGGCATTAATAAATTTGGTGATATTTTTGGGCGGTTGACCAATATAAACCTTTTTATCGCCAGAGTAACGGATGCCACCTATATGGACGATACCAAAAAGGATATTACCTTGGACAAGCTTATGGTTTAAGAGCCTTTTACTATTTCGACTTGTATCGTACTTATGGTGGTGTACCTTTACGTCTTACTGCAGATGTAGTAGAAGGAGTTATTGACCCCAATAAACTATACATGGCGCGTGCTACTCCCAAAGAAGTCATGGATCAAATAAAAAAAGACTTGGATAAATCCATGGAGTATTTTGGTGATAATAACTCATTTGATCCAAATAATCGTGGAAATAAAAAGGGATATTGGTCCAAAGCCGCTACTGAGTGCTTGATGGGTGAGGTTTATCTTTGGATTTCCAAGGTATCTACTGGGGATGATTCTGCGAATGAATCGAATCTGGAAATAGCAAAAACACATTTGCAAAACGTCTTGAGCAATTATGGACTGAAAATGTTAGATGACTTTTCATCAGTATTTGATGCCAAAAATGGAAAAAGGAAATTCTGAAATCATATTTGCAGTTAGATATGCAGAAGGTGAGGCCACTAATAACAATAATTTGTTCACCTATGCAATGGCTACTGGAAGTACTAAAGATAATTATTTAGCTAATGGTGAAAAATTTCTTGATGCATTGAATATTGCCAATACTGGTAGTCAGCAGTTGGAATATAAACATGAGATTTATAATAGTTTTGATGTAACAGATACGCGACGTGAAGCTACATTTATTGCTTCATATAATAAAAATGTTGAGACAAATGAGCTGACCTTAAGAGGAACGCATGTTCGTAAAAACATTGGTTATGTGAATGCTCAGGGAAGCCGTATCTATTGTGGTGATTATATTATTTATCGCTTGCCACTTGTCTATTTAATGCTTGCCGAAATTGAGAATATGCAAGGAGGAAATGTTGCTCAATATATTAATATTGTTCGTAAACGTGCTTATGGCACTAATTGGAATGAGGCAATATACGGATATAAAAACTCTGATTATACGACAAATGAATTAGCGATTCTTCATGAAAAAGATAAAGAGTTCATTCAAGAGGGACAGCGTTGGTGGGATATTCGTCGCATGACATTGACTAAAGGAGGAAAACATCTCGTTTTTTGTAAAGAGGGAAGCATTGGAACAGATACGCCTACTTTAGACGAAACAACTGAGGCTCATAAAGTGCTTTGGCCGGTTGACAAAACCTTATTGGGTAATGATCCTTTGATTTATCAAACTCCGGGGTATGCTACTTATAAAAACAAGAATAGGTATTATTAAATACGATTAATCTTGATTGCCAACATGCCGTGTACTTTGTTTAGTATACGGCATGTCCTTTGTCCGTCCATTAAGACGAGAAAGAGCTCGATAACTATCTATTTGCATAAAGGTAGATCCCGTTTATCCGTCCTCTGATTTGAATCATGACAAACTGAGACAGGCGAAATATCCCACTTTGGTGAAGTATTACAGTAAATTGTATCATAGATAAAGAATCGCCATGTACCGAACAGTATACGTGGTGATATGAGAGGGCGGATAACAAAATTCTTTTCTTCCTGTTTTTGTTTTCCGTCTACTCAATTAAAATTGATTGTTTATTTAAGTTTCAATTACTACATTTCATCTTTCTTCCAATAATTTTCTCAACCAAGGTACAACCAGTTCTGATTTAAAATAATGATTGGGACCATCTACATTTACCATCCGAAAATATTCATTACGATCTAGTCCTTCAGGTAATATTCTACATTTTTTCGTGTATCCGGATCTGAGAACTTCTTATAATGATATATTTTCACGTTATCGGGGGTGCCTGCTATAGCATACGCTTTTCTCACAAGGTCCAAGTCTCGATCTAATCCTCCTTCAGTCAGTATGATAGGACGGGGTGCCAAAGCCGCTACGATGTCCGGAAATTAAAATTTTTCCAAAAATCAGGTATTAAATGGCGTATAGAATTAGGGAATGGACGACGTCCGTTTTTGTCAGGCATAGTCATTACTTCCGCCCGTTCTTGAGTTTGACATAAGAAATCATTGTAAACAAAAGCATAAATTGAAGTATCAAGCGTACCCAATACCATCATTGGTTCGGTTCCCAGAGAAAATCCACTTACTACAATGCGATCTTTACGAATATGCTTCTGGGTCTTCATCCAATTTAAAACCTGCATATCCAAATATGAAGCATATCCCAAATAACTCCATCCCAACTCTAAAAGATAGCGAGATACAACATCGTAATCATAATTAGAGCCCAATGTATATCTCTCAAGGTCTGAGGCTTCTCCGGCAGCCGGGTTATCTACTGCCACTGCTATATACCCTTCTTTTACAAAGTTGAGGGCTTGGGTCAGTTTCGGATCTTTGTATCGGTCATTCAATTTGGGAGCTATCCCCGGTTCACCTGCAAGTCCCTCCTTATTTCCTCCGGAACCGGGAATACACAAAATGGCAGGTACGGGCTTGTTTATATTATCAGGTATTAAAACAAGAAAAGTAGAAACGCATTTGGGAAGCGGATAAAATTCCCATTTTTCTAATCGATACCCTTCCCGCTGTTCTCTTTTTATACAGACAGGAGCTGGAGAGTTTTTTATTGAGGAAATTTCATTATTTCTTCCATCGCATGGCGAAGTCCCTTTTGCCATTTTCGAAATTCTTTGGGAGAAAAGTCTCTATGAAAAGCATAGCGTGGCTCAGTATTTCTGAGCATGGCATGCACTACACCATAAGAACTTAAGAATCGTCCGTCCTCACGTACAGACTTAATTAAATTATGATCCTTAGGAGACCAGCCATCGGACTGAGCATATAGGCTGCCATTAAAAACAGTGATATTCCAATTATTAAAAAATATTTTCATTTGATTTAAATTTTATAGATATTACAAATATAGTTTATTTTTGATATACTCCTTTTAATTGTCGAAATATACAATTAGACATATAGTAAGTGACTGGATAAGATATGATGCAAAAAGATAGCATTTTATTTGTTTGGGAATCCTGTAATTTCATCACTTATCCTACAAATAGAAGATAATATGAATAAATTGGGGAATAATATACTGTATTGGCGAAGTAATGTATATAAATTCATTATAACTACCGGAAGATATTAACTTACTAAAAATCAGAATGTTAACTTTGTGTTTTCAAGAAGTTAACTTCGTGCAGATACGAAATTAATTTCTTGAAACAAATTGTTAGTTCTCTGTCAACAGACGCTCTGAATCACTGTTAAGAGTGAGAAAAGAATCTTTTATATATTCTATCTGACAATGAAATTAAGAAAGAAGAAATATGCGATAATATTCCTTTTGTGAAACTTTTCCAAGTAAAAACAAACCGTGAACCGGTAAAAATATTCTATTTGGCAGAAGAATGATAATTTTACTTTCCCTTTGATTTTGTGAAAGGGTCCAGATTTTGTTTTTCTATTACGGTTCCGGTCACCCCTCTGATTAGCACGATACAGGGACATCAAGATATACAAAATGTCAGCTCTGTACCAATATAGCAAATTGATAAAAGGAGCATTTTAAAAACAGGCTGTATATATCAACATACACAGCCTGTCTAAAATCACTCTTTAATCGTATTTTAAAATATATTGCACAATCGATTATTTTTCATATCCCGGGGTTTGTTCCAATAATGGGTCAGCGTTCAATAAGGACACATTCAAAGGCCACAGCAATTTGTGTTCCTCATTTGACTTTAATATCGGATTGGCATCTTTATATGCGGCCTCTGCAGAGAAAGCAAGTGGTTTTCCATCTTTTTCGTCTTTCATACGAACGATATCAAACCAGCGTTTACCTTCATTTACAAACTCTTTGTCACGTTCGTGAAGAATAGCCAATTCGTTCGTTTTAAAGTCAGAGTTTTTATATCCATAAAGTGTTTCATCCCAGTTACTGCCATAAGCACGTTCGCGAATGCGATTGATATAGGCAGCTACATCACCCCCTTCCATGTTCGCAACTTCGGCCATCATCAATATCGCATCAGCATAGCGATAAACAGCTTCGTCTCCACAGAACACGCGCTTATTAGAAGAGTTAACATATCCCAGATTCTTTTTCAAGACTGTACCTTTCAAGCTTCCATCTTTATTATAGTATTCAAGGAACGTTGCGTCACGTCGTGTATCGGCAGCATCAAACGATTTCCATAATCCCAAATCGTATTCATTTCTTTGCCAACCGCTACCTTTGAGCTGCAGCGTATCACCCGCGATGATTTTGCCGTTACGTCCGTATACGGTATTGATAAAGAAACCATTCGGATCGGCATATACAAACTCACCAACACTGCTGGTCGCTTCACCATCAGCATAACGAATGGCCATAATCATCTCTTTGTTTCCCTTATTGCTAACGTTAAAGATGTCAGTGAATTTATCGCATAATCCAAAACGAGAATCACCTAAGATCGTGTTTAGATAGGATTTAGCTTTAGTTAAATCGTCTGTGGCAGGTGTTTGATCTTGGCAACTTACTTTGGCAGACCACAAATATACTTCAGCAGCAAGCATAGTGGTTGCAGCTTTAGACCAATACGCTTTGTCTCCCTTTATGGTTTCATTACTTCCGAAATACTCTAAAGATTTTGTTAAGTCAGATTTAATAAAGTCCATGACTTCTTTAGGGGTAGAGCGTGCCGTATACAAATCCTGTGCACTTACTTGCCCATCCAAAACCTTTACACGATCAATTAGAGGTACACCACCAAAAGTTCTGTAAAGTGTGAAATAGTACAAAGCACGTATTCCGTATGCCTGACCTAGGAAATAGTTGATTTCGCTTTTGTTACTTTCTTGTAAAGCACTTCCTTCAACACTTTGAATAAGCAGGTTGCAATCAAATATATAAGAATACAACCCATTCCAGTTAGTAATACCCGTATTGTCTTTATCCAAATTGTTCTCTTTGATACGGTCATAGTTCATAGATGTATTCAATGATGAAGTACCCGATTTACTCGTACCTCCACGGGCTTCTCCCAATACAAATTGTCGGCTGAAGTTGGTAGAGCGTAAATAAGTATGCATACCATTCATAAAGGTTTCAACCTGTGATACCGTATTCCAGTAGTTTTTGCTTCCATAATAATCTATTGGAGCCAAATCCAGATCACAGGAAGTATAGATAGGCGCTGACAACAAAGTCATACCTAAAATTATAATTGATTTTTTAGTTTCATATAAATCTAATTTTATGGTCTTCAATTTATTATAATGTAACACTAATACCAAACAGGAGAGTGCGTGGCAATGCGTATCCAGAACCTGCTATACCGCTCAACGTTTCAGGAGTGGCTACCATGTCACACTCTGTGATGTAACCTAAATTTTGTCCTGTTACCGAAACTTCTACATTTTGAAGTTTTGCTTTATTAACCCATGCTTTCGGCAGAGTATATGATAATGAAATCTCACGAATAGAAAGATAACTTGCATCGTAACAGAACATCGTTGAAGTTCTATTATAATTTGATTTACCTAACTGATCAGCCCAATAATATTTAGGGAGACTTCCTCCAGGATTATCTTCAGACCATGTTTTTTGACATCGGTAGTCATATTGTAAGCGCCTTGCATACATCCCAGAAACCACAAATTGGTTTGATCATAGATCTTATAGTCAAGCGCATAGTCAAATGCTGCATAAAGTTTCAAGCCTTTCCAGCTCAAAGTGGTATTAATGCCACCTGTAAAGTGAGGTTTGGTATTTCCTACTTTTACCATATCGTACTGATCAATAATCCCATCACCATTGATATCTTTCCACTTTACATCACCCGGTTGAATCGGCAATTTTTTAACTTTGGAAGCGCCGTCTTCACCTACGCCTTTTTGATTATCGGGAAGTTCCTCCCATGATTTCTTACCATAAAGAACACAAGCTGAACTGCCACCACCTCTGTCAACCATATAATCAGGAATTTCGTCCCAGCTTCTGTAAATACCTTCTGCTTTGAATGCATAGAGCACACCCGGCTCCTGACCCTCTTGATAGCCACCTACCCATTTCTTTTCGTAAGTTCCATCAGGCAATTGGCGACCGGTATATACTTCATAGGCATCCTGTTGATTACGAATTAACCCATTCTCCGGTAACGATACGATGATGTTCTTATTATATGCCATATTGGCTCCTACAGTCCAGTTCCAGTTTGTTTTTTGGATAATTTTTGCACTCAGATCCACTTCAAGACCCTGATTGCGAATCTTACCATTATTAGTCAGGATAGAACTGATACCAGAAGATACCGGCAAATTAATATTGGCATATTTGTCTGAAGTCAAGCGGTTATAATAAGTAAAATTACTGCTTAGACGGTTTTCAAGGAAACTTAGATCCAAACCTAGTTCGAATGTTCTTGATTTTTCCCATTTCAAAGCTGGGTTAGGCACGTTATTGAGTGCGTAACTTGAGTTACCATTATAGTTAGTGGTAGTGGCATATGCACCTTGCAGAGTATAATAGCCAATTTGGTTTTTATCGACTTTACCATTTAAACCGAAGCTGGCACGCAGTTTCGCGAAAGAAATTGCTTTTGACAAACCTTGCATAAAGTTTTCTTTACTGAATACCCATCCGGCTGATACACCCGGGAAAATTCCCCAACGATTATCAACCAAGCGCGAGTAGCCGTCAGCACGCATAACCAAAGAGAGAAGATATTTACTCTTATAGTCATAGTTGATACGTCCAAAGTAAGAGAGAATACGCTCTTTAGAGTGAGCCGTATCTATGCTGCGTTTATTTTCCCCTTTATCCGTCAATTCTAGATCAGCAAAATCATCGGTAGCTGCACCTTGACCTGCCGCATACAAATAACGGTAATATGAATCATAGTATTCTGTTCCCAACATTATGTCAATGTAATGATCCAGAGTAATCTGATTATTATAACTCAATACAGCATTATAAGTTTGCTCGAATTTGCGCCACCATGATGAAGAAGATGAACGCACGCTATTGATGACTGTCGGGGTTTGATAGAAGTCTTTATTAAATGCTTCTGCCAATTGCTCTTCATAATACCAGTTACCTGTCACTTTTAATGAAAGTCCTTTTATGATATCAAAAGTCAGAGATTGATTCATCGTGAATTTATCGCTCTGATTATCACGATGAAATTTATCCAACTGATAAGCTTGATTTCCATCCTGATAGTGAGGGCCTAATAACAGGTTCCCTTCTTCATCTTCGTAGCGTACGGTTGGAGGAGTTGACAGAATACGGCCGAAATAATTGTATTCTGACGCTGCAGAAGCCGGAAGTTTTTCCCAGTTGGCACGTGCAAAATTAAAACTGGATGCACTTGTCAACCAATCTTTGATTTTATAGTCACCGTTGAAAACGAATGTGTAACGTTCATAAAATGAGCTTAAAGGCAAACCTTCCGATTTATTATATCCCAACCCTGCATAGTAATGTCCTTTCTCGCTACCTCCGGAAACATTAATATTGTAATCTTGAGTTAAAGCCGGAGTATTAAAGTTATAAGAACCCACATCCGTGTTTTTGAAAATCAGTTCTTTCCCTGTGACAGGGTCAATCATTGTTTCCCAGCCTTTTTGTAATAAGAAGCGATTCGTGTCGTCAAGATACATAGTACTATAAATTGAAGCAGAGTTGTTTTTCATAGGAGTAACTCCATCAGCCTCAAAATATTTGTTCCCAGTACCAAACGCGGTAGCTCCCGACAGGGAAGAAGAAGAAACATAGCCAACACCACTTCCGTCTGCCCGTTGCCACATGTTGGAAGAACGAGCGTATGCAGTGCGCATCCAATACAAGTAGTCAGCAGCATCACAAAATTCATAAGGGTTATTTAGGTAATTCAAACCAACTTTGGCTTTAAAGTTATTTCAGTTTTACCTGTTTTACCTCTTTTGGTAGTAACAAGAATTACACCATCATTAGCACGTGCACCATAGATAGCAGTTGCACCCGCATCCTTCATAACTTGAAGATCCTCAATATCTTCAGGGTTAATATCATTTAATCCTGAGCGTACTTGGCCATCTACAATGACTAATGGGGAACCACTACCATCCAAATTAGTACCACCACGCAAGATAATCGTTGGAGTAGCACCCGGATCACCAGAAGTTTGTGCTACACGCAAACCTGATACAGCACCAGATAATGCTTGTGCTGGGTTGGTGTAAGAGCCAATTGTAAGTTTCTCATTACTTACTTTAGCGATAGAGTTCGTAGATTTTGTCCGGAGTTGATTGCCACCATAACCTGTAATTACAACTTCGTCCAGCATTTCAGAATCTTCCTTCATTTTAATATTGAAAGAATTCCGACCCTTTACATCAAGTACCTGAGGTTGATACCCAACAAAAGAAACTTTGATCTTTCCGTTAGGATCGACCGACAATGTAAACTTACCGTCAATGTCAGTAATC
>ENA-OQJP01000428-OQJP01000428.1-human-gut-metagenome-genome-assembly--contig:-NODE-428-length-11971-cov-4.472982_pt1 | contig 11971 bp, 14 predicted proteins | sample MGYA00242611_ERZ504778 | MGnify/ENA primary metagenome ERZ504778 (study PRJEB26092, sample SAMD00036349) | human gut metagenome | host: Homo sapiens | study: EMG produced TPA metagenomics assembly of...
TACATTTGCAGCGACCGAAATAGAAAGGGAATAAAATCCCTAAACCAAACTATTTACTAATTTAACCTTATTAATCTATGCAATTCTACCAAAAACAAGGGAAAATTGTGTAAAGACACATGTAATTCTGAAAAAGCCTCTTTTTACGCATGTCTTACACTATTTGCCGGAATGGCTTTCCCAATGCCTTTGTGGGCTTCGCTGTCAACTGCCATCGTACAACAGCATGTTAAACAAATTACGGGTATCGTAAAAGATGCAAACGGAGATCCTGTAATCGGTGCCAATGTAGTACAAGTGGGAAGCACCAACGGTACCATTACAGATGTGGATGGCAAATTCACGTTGAATGTATCCGTAGGGGCTAAACTGAAAGTTTCGTATATCGGTTACAACGACCAACAAATTACCGTAAGTAACAGCAACAGTTACACCATTATCTTGAAAGAAGATACTGAATCTTTAGATGAAGTGGTAGTAGTGGGATACGGTACTCAAAAAAAGTAAACCTGACAGGTTCTGTGGCAACCATCTCATCCGATAAACTAGTCAACCGCACTAGTGCCAATGTCACCAACATGCTGGCAGGACAAATGCCGGGTGTCACCATTATCCAAAATACCGGTCAGCCAGGAGCTGATGCCGGAGTACTGCGTGTACGTGGTCTAGGAACCATGGGAGATGCCAGTGCCATGGTTGTGGTGGATGGAGTAGAGTCTACCATGAGTAGCGTGGACCCCAACGATATTGAAAACGTCTCTATATTAAAAGATGCAGCCGCCTCAGCCATTTATGGTGTACGTGCTGCCAATGGTGTTATTCTTATCACAACCAAAAGGGAACCAAAGGACGTGCCATTGTATCTTACGATGGATATGCAGGCTGGCAAAGTGCCTCACGTATGCCCAATTTTTTGGATTCTTACAATTATGCAGTGCTGATGAATGAAGCTTACACCAATGACGGTTTGAAAGGTCCGTATGACGAAACAGCCTTGCAAAAGTTCAAAGACGGAAGTGATCCCGACTTTTATCCCAATTCCGACTGGCTGGGTACACTACTAAGTGAAAACGGCCTGTTCAACAACCATCATTTGAGTATCAAAGGCGGTGGAGACAAAGTAACTTACTCGCTGGCATTCAACTATCACGATAAAGACGGATTGATAGTCAATACCAACTACAACAAGTTCAATGTACGCGCCAACATTGACGCTCAGATAAACAGTCGTCTGAAAATTGACTACAAATATGGCAGTATACCGCAGTAATATGACTGCTCCAGCAGCAGGTATCAGTAACCTGATGCACTATGCTTTCCGTGAAACTCCGGTTACTCCCATCCAACTGAGCAACGGCAACTATGCTTTGTTCAAAAACGAGCACAACTCCGTAGCCTATGCACGTGAAGGAGGAACCTACAAAGAAACAAACAGCAATTTCCAAGGTAACGTAGGAATGGAACTAGACATTATAGACGGACTGAAACTGAGAGGGATTGCCGCTTCGACTTTCAACCTGACCGACAATCCCACCACGTCAATACCATGACATTCATCAAGCAGGTTCAGACACTCCGGTAAAGAAACCACCAACTCCATCACAGAGTATGATATCAAAAGTATGGAACTAAACCTGCAAGCTTATCTGGACTATAACAAAACCTTCGGTAAACACACTTGTAGGAGCTTTACTGGGTTATTCACAAATTTATAAACAGACACGCTACCTGCAAGCTTACCGTAAGAACCTGCCCAACTCCAATTCGCTGGACCAGATCAACGCCGGCGAAGTGACGGGACAGACAACATACGGTACAGAAATAGAATACGCTCTTCGCTCAGTTTTCGGACGCGTGAATTATTCATACGATAACCGTTATCTACTGGAAGCCAACCTGCGTTATGACGGTACTTCACGCTTCCCTAAGAACAACCGCTTCGGCGCATTTTCCCCTCTTTCTCCATCGGATGGAGAATCTCAGAAGAAGAGTTCTTCAAAGTTGATTGGGTGGATAATTTGAAACTACGTGCATCATGGGGATTGCTGGGTAATCAGGAAACCGTAAACTCAGACAACAGTTCCAACTATTATCCGTATCAGAACACCTATCTATTCGGTTATGACTACAGTTTCGGAAACACTTTGACTCCAGGTATCTCCATTTCCAGCCCGATGGCCAACCAAGACATTACGTGGGAAAAACAGACCAATGGAACGTAGGTGTAGACGCCGCTTTTTGGAGCAATAAACTGACCTTGGGCGCAGACTGGTTCCGCAAGGAAACACGGGACATATTACTGCAACTTCCCGTTCCCAACATGATGGGAGTCAGTGCTCCGATGCAAAACGCCGGCGTAGTGCGCAATACTGGTATCGAACTGCAACTAGGACATAACAACCGTATCAATGATTGGAGCTATTCTATCGGAGCCAATTTCAGTTATGTAACTACCAAAATTATAGATTTGAAAGGCGGTGACACACCAGGACAATCTGTAGGCGATCCACTGTGGGCATATTACGGCTACGTATGCGACGGCATCTTCCAAAACGAAGAAGAGATCAAGAATCATCCTACACAGAGCATGGGTACTCCGGTTCCGGGTGACTTAAAATACCGCGACCTGAACGGGGACAAAGTGGTAGACAGCAAAGACCGGCAAGTATTGGGTTCCTACTTTCCGAAAATCAACTTCGGTCTGAATCTTTCAGTTCAATATAAAGATTTCGACCTAAGTGCACTGCTGCAAGGTGCGGCTGATGTAAAGAGCGCTCCTGTAGCCGAAATCAGATACGCCTTCTACAATGGCGGTAAAGTAACGGAACAGCATCTGGACCGTTGGACTCCGGAAAACCCGAATGCCACTTATCCCCGATTGTCCATGAGTGACTCCAAAAACCGCGTGACTTCCAGTTTCTGGATGCAGGATGCCTCTTATGCCAAGCTGAGAAACCTGCAAGTAGGTTACAGCCTGCCCAAACAGCTGATATCCAAATACGGAATCAGCCGTCTGAGAGTGTATTGCAGTATCGACAATCTCTTTATGATTTCCGGCTTCGACGGTGTAGACCCCGAAGCCATCAGCGGCAACTATTATCCATTGACCCGAAATTATTCATTCGGTCTGAATGTAACATTCTAAACACTGACAACTATGAAACTAAAATATAACTTTATAGGATTAATATTGGCATGTGGCCTTGGTCTGAGCTCTTGCAATGACAGTTTTCTGGACAGAAATCCAAAAGACCAATTATCCGACGCATCTTTCTGGAAAAACGCAGAAGATGCCCAGAAATTCGCAACCGGAATCTATCTGTATCTGATAGAACCGGAGAACCATACTATCATGACAGATTGCTACACCGACAATGCTATTCCGGTACATGTCACAGCCGAACAGGGGCAGTTGTCTGCTGGTACGGCTACTTCCAGCAATCCACATTTCCTACAATTATGGAAAAATGCCTATCAATGCATCCGCAGATGCCTGGTATTTTACGAGCATATAGGCGATGTGCCGATGGATGAAAAAGAAAAAGCGCAACTGACAGCCGAAGTACAGTTTCTCGAAGCTTTCTCATACGCTAACATATTAAAATATATGGGTGGCGCCTCCCTGCTGGATCATCCGTTGGAACTGAACGAGAAACTTCCTTCACGCAGCTCTGAAGAGGATCGGGTAGGTCGGCACCCTTACGGGCGCTTTCCCCCCTAAGAACCGTACATGATAGTTTCCCATCATACGGCTCAAGCAATTCAATACTTCTATGAAGCACGCTCATGAAAGTCCTCCTTTCTTGTTAAAGAGATTTTACAACATGTTTCATGTGCAAGATGCAGTTTGGATATACCATCCACGTTCAGCATCACCGTGCGCCACGGTGTGTCTTTGGTTATGGGTTCTCCACATAATGGACAGCATTGGTTCTGTCTTTCCCACATGAATATGAGGGATTTCCTTCCTTTCAAACTTTCTTTCATACGAATAAGATTTCTGTCAAGGAAGTAATCATACCATTCCGCATCATACGGATTTGCATCCCCTTTTATTTGGGGATATTTTGTAATCTTGGTATCAAACAGACGAGTTAGAAGGATATGTGTATTTCCCTTAGGACTGTCTTTTGCGATACCAAAACACCAATCACGATTATTCACACGATGAAAATACCGATTTTTAATCCATCCAAGAGATTTGTTTGAATGGCGTCTGAGACACCATCTCCAAATCATATTGAATATCTTTTGGTCGGTTTTCCTAAAAGTTTCTGAGGCTGCGCAATACCGATAGTACATTGACCATCCCGTCAATATTGGATTCAGCATCATAAGTATTTCCTCTTGTTTTACTGCTCTGTGCGATTTCAATAGAACCTTCACCTTTTCGGTGAGTTTCTTTACACTTTTCTTTGACGGTTTTGTCAGTAGTGTACCATTATATTTGCGAACATTGAATCCGAGAAAATCAAAACCTTCCGAAACATGGGTTATAACTGTTTTTTCTTCTGACAGTTCCAGCCCTCTTTCTTGGAAGAATTCGACTAGAATAGGTTTTACCTCGTTTTCCAAGATTTCTTTAGATGCACCTGTAATGATAAAATCATCGGCATATCGTATTAAACTCACTTTGGGATTATATGCAACACCATTACGGGTTGTTTGCTTGAATCCCGAAAGAGCCTTTTCGATACCGTTCAGAGCGATGTTAGCAAGAGTTGGCGATATGATTCCACCTTGTGGTGTACCTTCTTCCGTTGGGAAAACCTCTCCTTTGAAGACAAATCCGCATTTCAACCACTTACGGAGTATTTCTTTATCCATAGGGACATTGTTTAGAAGCCAATCATGGCTGATGTGGTCAAAGCATCCCTTTATATCTCCCTCTAAAACCCACTCGGGTGAGTAAGAACGAGATAAGAGGGTATGACAACGAATCATGGCATCTGCACAACAGCGATTCTTTCTGAATCCAAATGAATATTTGTCCGAAATGGTTTCTGCTACAGGGTCAAGTGCCATTAGGTACAATGCCTGCATTGCGCGGTCTGTCATTGTAGGAATGCCCAAAGGGCGAAGTTTACCATTACTCTTTTTGATATTGACTCTCTTTAACGGTTGAGGTTTGTAGCCTCTTCTCTTAAGTGTAGCAATGGCTCTGTATTTTCTTTCAGGTGTTGTCCATAATGTTTTGTCCACCCCCGAAGTTTTTGAGCCACTGTTAGAGGTCACTCGTTTAACTGCCAATGCCTTGGCATAAAACGAGTGGGTAAGTGTCCATTGCAAAGCTTTCACTTTACCATACTTACCTTCTTTCTGAGCTTTTACAATACGCGCTTGAAGCTTCTTGACCGTTTCCTCCGCCTTGTTCCAGTCTATACTGGTCCAACTTTGGTTTCGGTCAGAAGGCGCACACTTAATATTTCTATTTTCGTTCATTTGCTTTCCTCCTTTAAGAAGTTCTTTAAGTTATCTTGTAAAAGAATTACCTAGTGGAAGTCTGCCCACTTTCGTGGAGGATGATGTTGTCAATGACACACGTGACATTGGCTTAATCCTTATCCATTCCGTTACAGAATGGCATTCGCTTTTTCCACAATCTTATACCTACATACCATTCGGCATTCCTTGCGGTCTGCTTACCCTTTGTGGGAGATATATAGGCTTACCGAGTTCCATGTTGATGCCAAACCAATGGGTTAGGTTCTGTCTCTCAGCCGGCGGTTCTGATGTTCGTGCATTCCCAAAATTCACAGAAATGTCCAACCGCTTTACCTTTTGGTTCAAGCCTATCAGCGTTGTTTGGCTTGTTCGACTTAACGACCTTTAAATAACAGTTCGCTTGCGCTAACCATACCATTGAGCCAAGCCCCCAGACTGCATAACGCTTGCGGTCGTTGAAATTCCCTCACGGTTCATTCTTCCCCTTTCGGGAGGGTTACCTTTTCAGAGCAGCTTAGCACAACTGATGTCGCACCTGCTCTTAGGCTACTATTGACGAAACAATAGGTTTAATCAGAGTTTAACTCAGTTAAACAGCCATCAACATGACTTGCTCGTCACACAAATTTGTAGTCATAAATATAAACAGCAAAGCCTTTTTCGATTTGCTGTTTGATGTAATTATTGACTATCGCATACGATTTTCCCGAACCGGGCGTACCCAATACCATGCTTGCCCTGAACGGATTTACGACGTTTATCCATCCGTCATTCCATTTTCTTTTTGTAGTAGAACCGTGTCGGCAGGTTGATGGAATACTCGTTTTCTATCAAGCGTGTTTCTTGTGCAAAACTTTCATTCTCGGTATTAAACACATCATCCATCAGGTTATTTTTCAGCAAACGTGAAATCCATACTCCGGCAGCCAACAGGGAAAGATACCCGGCGGTCATGGTAAAGATATACAATGCCGTGTTTGCCGCCAGTGGCAGCGGCAGAAACAACAGCCACCAATTCAGGAAAAACAGGATAAAACCGATTGTCAGGAATACATAAATCTTGTTCCATGTGATTTTTTCCTCTTTCACTCCCTTTGTACCTAAACAGGAAAGCGCAAGGAATACCACTGAAAAAAGTTTGGTATATAGGATATTGGAGAACAACCCGGCGGTACGCTGGAAGTTCAGCAGGATTTTATCGATTACTCCGATATTGATACCCCACTCCCGGAACGACTGGTAAGTAAGCATTCGATAAACTCCCCCTTTCATTCTAAAAATGTGATATTACTTTTGTAATCAAAGTAAAAAAGCTCAATTGTTATGTCACATCAATGGACCATGGAAGATTTTGAATCTATTTATTCCCGTTTCAAGTCGAGCGGACTGTCAGTTATGGATTTTTGTTCGAATGAATGTATTCGTCCCAAACGTTTCTACGAGTGGCGTTCCAAGCTGTTGCGCAAAGGCGGCTTTATCCCGGTAAAGGTAAACAGTAAGGGCCAGGTCAGTCTTCCCCATAAGGAGAAATCCCTGCTGTCTGCCCCTCCGGTCAGCCCGTCGCCAATTCCCCAGCCGCTATGTGAGATCTCCTATCCCAATGGCGTCACAGTCCGCTTGAACAGCCCTTTGTCACCGGAGGTATTGCAAACCCTGATATTTTTGAATTCAAACCGTTAGCCTATGTTTTCTTTGAATGAATCCAACAGATATTATCTTTACCCGTATCCGACAGACATGCGTAAGAGTTTTTATACGCTTAGCGGCATCGTGACCAACCAGATGGGAAAGAATGTACGGGACGGTGACGCTTTCATTTTTATCAATGCGAATTGTACCTGTATGAAAATCCTCCATATGGAATATGGTGGTCTGGTGATATACCATATGAGGCTGGAACATGGGCACTTCCATCTGCCGGTCATAAATACGGAGGAAGGTCGGATTAAAGCGATTGAAACCTTCTGGAATGACCTTGTGATGATGGTTCAAGGAATGGACGGCAGCAAGGTCAGGCGTTATAAAAGGAGTGGTTTCCATGGGTTGTAGTTGTAACAAATTATAACATATACAATGCCGTATTCCGGCTGTTTTTTAGTATCTTAGCATCATATTTAAACGATTATGCCAACCGATAAGGAATTACTGATAAAGGATCTCATGCACAAATGCGACTGTCTGTATAGAGAAAACAGCCGGTTGAAGGAGATGGTGTCCACGCAGCCCCTTAAAGCTGCGGACAAAGAGGTGTATGAGGCTTTATTGTCTGACAAGGATGCCATAATCGCCCAAAAGGAAGCAAAAATCAACAGTCTGGAGCAACGTGTATCCTATCTTGAACGGCAGTTGTACGGTAAGAAGGCGGAAAAGTTCATAAAGCCTGACGCCCAGGACCGCTGGCTGGATTTTGAAGGCTTTGACATGCTTCCCCAGGAGGCTGAAGCCGCAGAAGAAGCAGAAAAGGAGTTGAAGGCTACCAGAGAAGCGATCATCGCCCGTAAAAAAGCGGGGAAGCAGCATCCTGCGAGAAAATCCCTTCCGGAGAATCTTGAGCGTGAGGTGGTCCATATATATCCCGAAGGGTATAATCCGGAAGAGTGGACGCTCCTTCCCGGAGAGGAAGTGACCGAGATCCTTATGCACGAGCCCGAGAAGTTCTATATCCGCAGGATAGTGCGCCATACAGCCAAACGGAAGGGTACAAACGAGTTCAAGACCGGCCCGCTTCCCGTCATGCCAATAGCAAAGAGCTATGCCTCTGCCTCATTGCTGGCAGACATGATGATAGGGAAATATGTGGATCACATACCGTTCCACAGGCAACTGGAACAGTTCAAACGTGTGGGGGTACATCTCCCCGCGTCAACGGTCAACGACTGGTTCAAGGATGTGGCGGATTTGCTAAGGCCCCTTTACTTCCGATTATGGGAGCTGGTGATGCAGACTGACTACATACAGTCGGATGAAACGACAATCCCCGTGATGAATAACGAGAGACACAAGACGGTCAAAGGTTATATCTGGCTTGTGCGCAGTGTCATGACCGGACGTCAGTTCTTTTACTATGACAAGGGTTCCCGAAGTGGAAAGGTGGTGCTGAAACTCTTCGGCAAGTTCCGGGGAGCCATACAGACGGACGGATACGAAAGGTACGAGATGCTGGACGCCAAGAAAGGTATTATCCTTCTTGGCTGTTGGGCCCATGCACGCAGACATTTTTGGGAGGCAAGAAAGAATGACATGCAGCGTGCCGACTATGCGCTCGCACAGATACAGTTGCTTTATGACGTGGAGCGTAAGGCTGACGATGAACGCCTGACTTACGAACAGAGGGCTGAACTTAGGGCACGTCTTGCATATCCCATACTTGTGCGCTTCGAGAAATGGCTGGTCAATGAATATCCCAAAGTAATGAAAGACAGTCCGATCGGAAAAGCCATAAAATATACATACGGAAGGTTCGACAAACTCTCCAGGTACCATTTGGACGGTCGTTACAGACCGGATAATAACGAGATAGAAAATAAAGTGCGGCCTGTCGCGTGCGGCAGACGTAATTACCTGTTCTGTGGCAATAATGATGCCGCTGAAGATGCGGCGGTGCTCTACTCGTTCTTCGGCTGCTGCAAGGCTGCCGGGGCTGACTTCCGCACGTGGCTGATCTACTTCCTTGAACATATACATGATTATGACGATGACTACTCGATGGATCTGGCCGAATTGTTACCTGACAATCTGTTATCCAAGGGCAAGATATTATCCGTTACGTCACCGGAATCTCCCAAGAAAGACTCCTGATACCTTCGTAAATCTCGCCTAAACACGGGAAAACTACCGTTTTATGCCAATCAAGACGGGAAAATAGGGAATAAAGTGCCGTTTTTATCTTCATTATCCCCGATAAATAGGGAAAATAAGGGAAAGAATACCCTTTTATACCAATTATGGCGGGAAAGTAGGGATAAAAATATCGCTTTATCACATTTGTCACAGGAAAATAAGGGGCAAAGGGGAAAAACTTCCTTTTATCCGCTCCATTAGTAGGGATAATATCAATTACTATAGAACCCGCACATCTTTGGGTTGAATTGATGTAACAATAAATCATAGAACGATAAAATGAATAAACGACATTATGAACATACGTTACCCAATATACGAGGGAGTTTATCGAATACTTACTGTCATCCTGAAAAACAGATATAAACCAATATAACAAGTTTTTGAATGATACAAAGTGAAAAATTGAAAGAGCACGCCAAACGTCTGCGGCTTTACAACATTGCAAACCGCATGGACAGCATTCTGCATCATGCACAGGAAGAAAAACCGACCTACTCGGAATTCCTGTCCCTGGTATTAGGTACCGAAGTTGAAATGAAAGAGAGGAAAGACTACGAGAGACGACTTGTTGCGGTACGTCTGCCCCGGAAACATGATCTTGACGAATATGACTACAATTTTTATAAGGGCATAGACCGCCGGCAGATGAAGGAGCTTCGTGAACTGGTATGGTTCCGTGAAACTTATAACTTGATCCTGATAGGACCATCAGGAACCGGAAAGACATTTCTGGCAGCCGGTCTTGTCTTTGATGCGGTCAAGGCCGGTTACAAGGCATACCTGATGACAATGGAGGATATCGTAAATTGTCTCAGGCTTAAAGATATCTCAACTCCGGCCATGATGACTTATAACAAGATTCTGCGCGCACAGCTGCTGGCAATAAATGATATCATGCTGTTTCCTGTGAAAAGAAAGGAAGCTACAGCTTTTTTCAATCTTATAAACACACTGCATGAGAAGACATCCATCATCATTACAACCAACAAGGCACCTACAGAATGTGTAGAAACATTAAATGATGAAATCCTTGCCAATGCTCTGCTTGACCGATTGCTTTATCGATGTAAAGTCATCAAGTTTTACCGACAGTAGCTACCGGTTAGAAAACAGGCAGACTATTTTAAGACTACAACAGGAACGAGAAACGAACTTGTAAAGCCTTAGTTACTGGTGTATTCAGTGGCATATTTAACTTTTCTAAAAAAAGACACAAGAAAATTTGCAAATTACAGTTGTAGCATCCCTCGACACGGTAGATCTCGTTTACAATGAAATGGAACACACCCCAGCCTTCCATTCCAAATTTGTTCTTTAGTCTTTTTACCTTCGGATCATAGAAATGATCGGTTTCGAACCTGAAATAGGTGAAACCCTTTTTAGCTGTTTTTGGCATAAGCTTTATATTTAAAGTGGATAATACATCAGCTGGCCGAAAGCTCGAACTCCTTGGGGATGTCGGGATACCGGGAGAGCATGCCACAGGACCTGACATGGTCCATATAGTTCCGCTGTATGTCGGCGGAAGTCAGGACGCAGTGTTTCCTGAAAAGCTCGTCATTGAACAGGCCGACCTGTATGCAGCCGTTGACAATTCTGTGACATCTTCCAAAGAGGCATTCCAGTAAGAGGCCACCGCCTGCGCCGTTTCCTCGCACCACAGCAGGAGGTAGCTCCCGTTGTGGAGTGTCTCGTTCACGAGATACCGGTAGATGCTATAACCGGAAAAACCGTATTGGCGGGTGAGTCTTCTGACTTTCATGTCAGAAAACTGGGAAGTGCTGAGTTCATAGCAAGGATGTGTTCCGCATTCCTGACGCCGTACAGCCCGTGACAGGCGGCGGCTTGTTCCGTTTGTAAAGCTTTGGGTATTCATATATAATAATGTATAATGTTTACTGTTAAGGATTATGTATATGACGGACCGGGCTCCCACTCCTTGGGGGAATGGGACCGGTGATTATCTGGCCGGAGGAATGTGGTGCTTCTTCCGGACGAACTGGACATAATTGTGGACGGTCTTCTCGCAGACGTGCGGAAAGTCCGGATAATGTTCCCGCAAGTAGTCGCCAATACGACTGCTGGAAATGGAGGGGAAACTGATAAGGAGGGATGCGACGGCCTGCTCGTAGGCATGGAGCTTGTAATGCCGTTCTTTTTGCTGAAGGACTTCCTCCAAGCTTAGGGATTGGAGATGTCGTACCGTATTACGGGACACACCAAGACGACGGGCTGTCCGCGCAATGTTGATTCCCCGTGAACGAAGATCAAGGATATTGCTCCATAATATGTATTTTTCTGTTAAATTTGCCGCATCCATAATCTATTAGACAGATTTCGTAACTGGGACATTCCAGATTACGAATCTTTGATGCAGCTAAATTACCGCCCTCATTTATAGTCATGTATACAAAAAAGAAATGCAAAATTTATGTATTATCAGTGCTACTTTGCACATTTTTTTCTCGTGCAGCAGTATTGATTTTGAATTACCCCAAGGTCCTCAGGGAACCAATGGCAAATCCGCTTATGAGATATGGAAAGAGAAGTTGAAACCGGTCATATAAACTGGCCTTCCACCCAAGTTGATTTAGCAGACTTTTTAGTTATATAAAAGGAGAAAAAGGAGAACCAAAAGGGAAAAGATGGAATGTCTGCATACGATCAATGGAAAATCCTGATC
>ENA-OQJP01000429-OQJP01000429.1-human-gut-metagenome-genome-assembly--contig:-NODE-429-length-11951-cov-1.702977_pt1 | contig 11951 bp, 17 predicted proteins | sample MGYA00242611_ERZ504778 | MGnify/ENA primary metagenome ERZ504778 (study PRJEB26092, sample SAMD00036349) | human gut metagenome | host: Homo sapiens | study: EMG produced TPA metagenomics assembly of...
ATAAGATTACTAGGACAACGAAAACCGAGGCGACTACTTTGTATTGCTGTTTCAGATACGACATCGCCCCTTCACGCACAAAGGAGGCGATCTTTTTCATCAACTCAGTTCCTTCACTCTCTTTCATCATTTGCCTGAAGAAGAACCAGGCGAATGCTAGCGCTAGGACAGACGCTAACGGGATAATCCAGAAAATACTCGTAATCATAACATGGTAGATTTAATGTTATACTTAAGAAAACAATGTGACAACACCTTTGCTTTCCGTGTAAATGTAGCAAAATAAAGAGGATGGAAACTTTTCCCTAATAATAATGTTTCTAATTAAAAAAAACAGCATATTGTTACCAGATTAAGAGACAAGAAATAAATGGCAGAAGAGACAAACCATAAACCCTATAGGTTGGGCTTGGCGCTTAGCGGAGGCGGAGCGAAAGGTTTTGCGCATATCGGCGTATTTCGAATGATGGAAGAATGTGCGCTAAGACCGGATATTATAGTCGGTACCAGTGCGGGAGCTTTAATGGGCGCTTTGTTTGCTGATGGTTATTCGGCGGCGGAGATCCAAGAGCTTTTTACCGGACGTGAGTTCTCGGAATTCGCCCAGTTGCAGATTCCTAAGGCGGGTTTGTTCGATAGTAAGCGCTTTCGTTATTTCTTGAGGCGACACTTGCGGACCAAGAACATCGAGGACTTGCAAATTCCTCTGGTGGTTGTCGCGACTGATTTGGATAATGGCGAAAGCCATGAATTTAGGAGTGGTCCTATTGTTGAGGCGGTGACAGCTTCTTGTAGTATCCCGATTATTTTCAGTCCTGTAGTCATCAATGGCGTTCATTATGTGGATGGAGGATTATTTCACAACTTTCCGGTCTCCATCATCCGTGAGGAATGTGAGCGTATTATCGGGGTGAACGTAAGCCCGTTGATCCCGCAAAAATATAAGCAGACCATATTCCATATCGCCGAGCGCTCTTATCATTATATGTTCCGGGCAAATACGCTGGAGGATCGAGAGATGTGTGATGTCTTAATAGAAGCGGAGGAGTTTGGCTTATATAAGACATTCGATCTTGAGAATGTAGACGTGATTTGTAATATTGGCTATTCCGCCGCTGCCCGTTGCTTTGAGAAAAGTGTTGGATGAGAATAAATATGAAACCTTGGTGAAAGCGATCGCGGCAAGAAAGAAAGGCCTGATGCTGTGACAAATCGTCTGTCTGGACAAAGCGCTTTCCCACAAAAACTTTATATATAGATGAACGCAATGGACAAAAAACAAGATGGTAATTTATCAGGTATTCCCGCGTTGGTTTGGGAATCTGCGACCATCTCCTGTAATGAATGGTAGTTTAGCCGAGAATGGAGTGGGTAAGTTTTCGGCTTTTACTCCTTTGGCTTTATCCAAAATCAAAGAACTAGGTGTTACTCATGTATGGTATACAGGGGTGATAGAGCACGCTACAAAAACCGATTACACCATGTTTGGCATCCGGAAAGACCATTCTGCCGTAGTAAAAGGTAAGGCCGGATCTCCATATGCTATAAAAGATTACTATGATATAGATCCGGATTTGGCGGATAATATCCAGAACCGTATGAGTGAGTTCGAGGATTTGGTGAAACGTACGCATGAGGCTGGGATGAAGGTTATTATCGATTTTGTACCCAACCATGTAGCACGTCAATATTTCTCGGACGCACGGGAACCTTTCGTGGAGGACTTAGGTCAAACGGATAATGTGTCCAAGGCTTTTGATGTGAATAATAACTTTTATTATCTTCCGGGGCAGACCTTGACGCTTCGTTTTGATCCGCAGCGTGAGGAGGATTTTGCCTATAGTGAGTTCCCGGCGAAGGTGACCGGTAACAATCATTTCGATGCCTATCCAAGCCAGAACGATTGGTATGAGACGGTGAAGCTGAACTACGGCGTGGATTATATGCACGGTGGTGCTTGCCATTTCAATACCATTCCCAATACGTGGGAGAAAATGTTGGAGATCTTGTTGTTCTGGGCTGATAAGGGAGTGGATGGTTTTCGTTGTGATATGGCGGAGATGGTCCCGGTCGAGTTTTGGAACTGGGTGATTCCTCAGGTGAAGAAGGTGCGTGATGTGATCTTTATAGCGGAGGTGTATAATCCGGATGAGTATAGGAATTATATTTATACGGGACACTTTGATTATTTGTATGACAAGGTTGGTCTTTATGATACGGTTCGTGCGGTGATGTGCGGACAGGCTCCGGCTAGTAATATATCGCATTGTTGGCAATCGTTGGAGGGTATCCAGAAAAATATGTTGAATTTCTTGGAGAATCACGATGAACAGCGTGTCGCTTCTGATTTCTTTGCGGGGGATGCTCGTCCGGGTATTCCGGGCATGATTGTCTCCGCTGCCATGAATACGAATCCGGTTATGATCTATAGCGGTCAGGAACTTGGCGAAAAGAGGAAATGGACGCTGAAGGTTTCAGTGGACGTGATGGCCGTACGACCATCTTCGATTATTGGAGCGTCGAGAGTTTGCGGAACTGGGAATAATAATGGACTCTTTGACGGGGGCTAAATTAACGCCGGCAGAACGCTCGTTGCGTGAGATGTACGCTAAGTTATTGAATGTGGTACGATCCGAGCCGGTTATTGTCGAGGGAGCGTTTTATGATTTGATGTACGCGAACTCCGGTAATCCTTATTTCAATCCGAACCGTCAGTATGCGTTCTTGCGCAAATGGAAGAACGAGGTACTTCTGGTGGTCGTGAATTTCGACCGTGCCGACCAATGTGTATGGGTAAATATCCCGGTCGAGGCATTCAAGGCTCTTGATTTTGAGGATAACAAACCGGCTGAATTGACCGACTTGTTAACCGGGGAAACGACTATCAGTACGCTAACAGACGCTTATCCTTATCAAGTGAAACTCCCGGCTTATTCCGGCAAAATGCTAAAGTTCTCTTTTCTCCATAAGTAAGAGCTTTCTTGAAAAGTTTAGGAGTGCTGTATAGATAATTCATTGGTGGAGTTAGGTGGTTGATACGGGACAGCTAGCTTCATCGGGCAAGTAACTTAAGTGAAATGGCAAAGTAACTTAACATACTTGCCCGATGAAGCTAGGTGACTTTTTCCTTTGATTTAAATGAAAAGAAGGGAAGCCATATAATAAATGCCAGCTGCTAAAAGCCCACTTACCGGGATCGTAAGAACCCATGCGGTCATCAAGCTTTGAGTTACTCCCCAACGAACGGCTGAAAGACGTTTGGTCGCACCAACTCCGATAATAGCCCCTGTAATTGTATGCGTGGTACTGACTGGGATCTTCAGAAACTCCGTAAGGTACAAAGTGAAGGCACCGGCTGTCTCAGCGATAACCCCTTCCAAGGGGGTTACCTTCGTGATTTTAGTACCCATTGTCTTTACTATTTTCCAGCCACCGGACATGGTTCCAAGTGAGATAGCGGTGAAACAAGAGAACGCTACCCAGTCGGGTAAATCGGAAATACTATTTATCCCCATTCCCAATCCCTCGGAGTGGGCTGCGATTAGGGCCGCGGCGATAATACCCATCACTTTTTGGGAATCATTCAATCCATGCCCGATACTGAATAAGGCGGAAGATACGAGTTGGAGTTTCTTGAACCATACCTCTGCCGTATGAGGGTGCACTCTTTTGCACATATGAAGCACTAATAAGGTAAACCCGAAAGCGACAATCATGCCTATGAAGGGAGCAAGGAAAATGAAAGCCGCTATTTTTAGGATAATGTTCAATTGGATCGCTTCAAAGCCGTGTGCCATGATAGCCGCTCCGGCGAATCCTCCGATAAGGGTGTGGGAAGAAGAGGAAGGAATGCCTTTCCACCAAGTGAACAGGTTCCATGCGATAGCGGCGATTACCCCGGACAGGATAATCGGTAATGTGATATACTGCTCTACTACGGTTTTTGATACGGTATTGGCGATACCGAATCCCCCGATTATATACTTAGCGATGAAAAATGCGACGAAATTAAAGAATGCTGCCCATATTACAGCCTGAAAAGGGGTAAGGACCTTGGTCGATACAATGGTCGCTATCGAATTTGCCGCATCATGAAAGCCATTGATATAATCGAATATCAGAGCTAGTATAATGATAGTCACTAATAATTCCATGTGTCTTGCTCTGCTTTTATGAATACTTTACGATCAGGTTTTTTAATATTTTCCCTACATGTTCTGCTGCATCGGTTGTCTTTTCCAGTTCATGCATGATTTCTTTATTTAATCAGTTCGATTACAGTTCTTTTTTCTCTTCAAAGAGTTTGGTGATAAAAAGCTCGTATACGTCATCTGCCTGATTTTCTATATCGTGTAATTGGGTGCAATAGTCGCGTAATGGCTTTGGATTTTTGCGGAAAGTCTCCAGTTCATCCATGGCTTTACCTATATTGATAGCCTCCTCGTGAATCAGACGGCTCAGTTCTTTGCCACTTTCGGAAATAGGGCGAGGATTATAGATTACAATACGCTTGGCGCTACTGTTGATTCCGTCGATAACATCATCCATGCAGGAAGCCAAGTCGTGAATATCTTCACGGTCGAAGGGGGTGATAAATGTCGTACTTAACTCGTCAAAGATTAAATGAGTCAATCTGTCACCTTCACGTTCCATGTCTTTAATTTGTTTGTAGTAATCTGCTCTTTCTGTGGGCAGATCATGTTCCAGACTTTCAACAAGTAGAACGGATGAGGCAGATAAAACATCTGATAACTGCTTCAGTAGAGGAAAGAACTTTGGTTCTTTGGGCGTGAATTTACTAAAAAAGAATTTTTCATAAATATGAGTACATTAAATTGTTTTGAGATGTTTAATTTGATGGCCGTTGTTATTAATAAACAATGAATAAAGTTTTTATTGCTTCGATCCTAACTTCGCTCGTAATATTTCTATTATTGCAGGCAATATTGAAATAAATATAATAGCGATAATCAAGAGTTTAAGATTTTCCTGTACGAACGGCAGATCGCCAAAAAAGTAGCCTGCATAGCAAAATAAAACTACCCATATGGCTCCACCTATCAGATTGTAGATCATAAAATAATAGTAATGCATTTTTCCCATTCCGGCTACAAATGGAGCAAAAGTGCGGACGATAGGCACAAAGCGGGCGAGAATAATCGTTTTCCCACCATATTTTTTATAAAATTCATGCGTTTTATCAAGATAACTTTGTTTGAATATCCTGGAGTTGGGATTATGAAAAAGTTTGCGTCCGAAAAAATGTCCGATCATGTAGTTGCAGGAGTCACCTAATACGGCTGCTGCAAATAAGATTAAAACAAGAATATGAATATCGATCGGCATACCGGGTAATGCGGAAATGGCTCCTGCAACGAAAAGTAAAGAATCACCAGGAAGAAAGGGAGTGACTACAAGCCCGGTTTTCGCAAAATATAATGATGAATAGGATAGCATATGCCCAAGTATGGTAATCCTGCACTATACTAATCGTGTATTGATCAATGTGGAGAATAAAGTCTAATATAAATTCCATTATATATCAAGTTATTAATATGTAAAAGTGAAATCGTATGCATATTCCCGGCAATGGAAAAGACTCTTCTTGCTTTCTTGCCTTGAATATAAAGAGATAAAATGGGCATGAAGATACACTCATCTCATCCCATAGAAGGAAAAGAGATATTTAAATAAGTATTCGTCCTAGTGTATAGACGTAATATCGATAGGAGAATTTGGTGAGATTTGTGTAGTAGGGGAGACCAGTCCATTTTTCTTTCGGAAATTGATATTTTAAGGAACTTAGTATCCGAATTGTAACGGAAGAAACGTTGAATCTTAGAATTTTGGAAAGAGAAGTGGTACGGGATAAAAGTGAGTTTCCTAAAATACCATCGGCAATGTTGCAATCATATTTTCCATCATATTTCCCTTCTTGGAAGGAGTTGTTTTCTTTACCGGATTGTTTGACTACAGCTTTGGATCGGTAACTCTGTGACTTATTATGGGATTGTATAGTGGTAGTACCGGCCTCTGTCCGGAACTCCTGTAATTCTTTATCGGGCACTAAATTGCATCCCCATATCAGAAATATACCAAATAATATACAGAAAATGTATTTCGCCATAACAGTCGCAAATGTAGAAACTATTTTTATAAGAAATACATATTCGAAAGTATAATTAACAATTAGATTTGGGCTCCGGGGAACTGGAATCTAATGGTAATATCTTCTTCTTTATTTGTTTGATATGAGTTTCATCGGAGTATAACTGATTCCGTTTGTTTGTTGCCTGTCGTTGTTTTTTCAAATCCCAGAGATTCGTAAAACCTGATAGCGTATGTAGATGAGTTTACAGTTATTTCATTTGCCGGACAATCACATTGGGAATAGTCAAACAGTTGCTTGCCTATCCCTTTTCTATGGAATTCCTTTTTGATGAAAAACAAAGAAATGTGTTTGCCCTCATTCTTGGTTCCCATAATACCTATTAGTTTATTTTCTTCGAAAGCTCCATAAATGCAGAGTTCATTCATCAATTTATCGTTGAATATAAAACTTTTGAAACTCTCAAGACCTTCGTCTTCGAAATCATCCTGACCACATTGCAAGTATACTTCTAATGCTAAAGTTGTCGCCTGCTGAAATTCTGCTTTATCTAATTTGCGTATCATAATTAATCATTTTGTTGAGAATATAATTTTTGTCTGTCGGGCAAGATACTGATTTTTTTTATTCAGACAATAGGGTATTTGCAGATTGAACGATCTTATTTATAGAAGCAGGTAATTATTTACTTAAACTTATTAAGATGAAAAAGTCAGTTATACTTTTGGTTGGATGGTTATTAGCTTTTCTATGGATAGGGAGTGCTGATATATGGGCGCAGGATGCAGGAGATTATTTCACGATTGTCGGAATGGTGAAGGATAAGCAAAATAAGAGAACACTTGAAAACGTGAATGTATCTGTGCAAGGAAGTAATATCGGTACGGTGACAAATGCAGAGGGAGAGTTTGCTCTGAAAGTCAGGAAAGAAGAAGTGCCGCGAGAGTTGGAAATCTCTCACATAGGCTATATCAATAGTCATGTATCTTTAGATAAGAATAATTCTTCTAAATTGACGGTCTGGATGATACCTCATACTAACCAGTTGAATGAAGTGGTCGTTTATGCCAATAATCCGCGTACAATTATAGAAAAGGCGATTGAGAAGATTCCGGTAAATTATAGTGCCAACCGGAATATGCTTACCAGCTTCTATCGGGAGACTGTGCAGAAAGGGCGCCGTTATATCAGTGTATCGGAAGCTGTACTTGATGTGTCGAAAACAGCATACACCAATCGCACTACGGATTATGATAAACTACAGGTTCTGAAAGGACGCCGTCTGCTAAGTCAGAAAGTTAGTGATACATTGGCAGTAAAGGTTATGGGTGGTCCTAATATATCTGTAGTTTTGGATATCGTAAAGAATAAAGAGGCGCTGCTGGAACCAGAAGAATTGAACAACTATGAGTTCTGGATGGCTGAATCGGCATTGATCGATAACCGGATACAATATGTTATTAATTTCCGTCCGAGAGTTCTTTTACCATATGCGCTGTTTCATGGGAAATTGTATGTAGATTGTGATAAGCTGTCGTTTACACGTATCGAGATGAATCTGGATATGCAGAATAAATCGAAAGCAATTGCTGCTATTCTTCATCAGAAACCATTTGGACTGAGATTCAAACCGCAAGAGTTATCTTTTCTGATAACCTATAAAACGATAGATGGAAGGACTTATCTGAATTATATCCGCAATGATATTCGTTTTAAATGCGACTGGAAACGGAGGCTTTTCTCTACGAGCTATGCAGTAACCTCAGAAATGGTGGTGACAGATCGGAGGGAGAGTCCGTCCGAGATAATTCCGCGGAATAAAGTATTTACCTCCAATCAGTATTTTCTATGATAAAGTCGGAAATTACTGGAGTGAAGACTTCTGGGGAAATTATAATATCATAGCACCTACGGAGTCTCTGGAACATGCTGTCGATAAATTGAAAAAGCAATCTAATTAAAATCAGAATTGTTTTCTTATATTTGGGAACAATCGTAAAATGATAGAAGTATGCTGAATGAACTGCTCATACTGACAAAAATAAAGGCAGGTGACATAAAAGCGTTTAGAGGAACTATTTCGCTGTTACTATTCTCCCTTGTGTTGGTATGCGGCAAGCATTACCGGACGGATGGAGGTGGCTGAGGAAATTGTTGAGGAACTGTTTTATGTGCTTTGGAAGGATAGGGAACAGTTACAGATTTTCCAGTCTGTAAAAAACTACCTCTACAGGGCGACACGTAATCAGTCAATTCAATACTGTGAGCATGAAGAGGTCAAAGAGCGGTATAGAGAGTCTGTGCTGACTGCATCTTCTTCGGAACAGGTGACAGATCCTCATCAGCAGATGGAATATGAAGAACTTCAGAAGCTGATAAATAATACCCTTGAGAAATTGCCGGAACGCAGAATGCAGATATTTAAAATGCACCGGACGGAGGGAAAGAAATATGCGGAAATTGCAGTCCAGCTTTCTCTCTCCGTCAAAACGGTGGAAGCGGAAATGACGAAGACTTTACGAACTTTGCGAAAAGAAATAGAAAATTATATTCAAATGAAATGATGAAAACGGATATTCATAAAATAAAGACGGAGCAGGCTTGGAATCGGTTGTACGACCGATTGGATAAAGATCATCTGCTTGTAGAAGACCATCGGATGCCTAAAATCCCGATGTGGGTACGCTATGGCACTGTAGCGGCGATGGTGGTCGGTTTGGTTTTTAGTACTTTGTATTGGGGATTCGGTCAAAAAGAGGAATTACCTGACTTTATAACACAGGAGAATCAAGATGTTCCTACATTGGTCACGACTCTGGAAGATGGTTCTGTCGTGTTTTTTGGCAAAGGAGACTTCTATCCGATATCCGGAACATTTTGTTTCCGACAAACGGGAAGTCAGTTTGCAGGGAGATGCCTTTTTTGATGTGGCAAAGAAACAGAAGCAACCTTTTTGGATTGATACAAAGGAAGTAAAGATTGAAGTATTGGGTACTGCTTTTAGTGTAAAGAGCGTCAAAGATACTCCGTTCCGTCTCTCGGTGCAACGGGGAACCGTCAGAGTAACCCTTAAAAAGGGAAATAAAGAATGTTATGTCAAAGCTGGTGAGACAGTGGTATTGCAATCACAGCAACTTTTGCTCAGTTCGACTGAAAATGCCGGAGAGTTGAATCGCTATCTGAAGCATGTCTGTTTTAAAGATGAATCTTTGGGGCATATTCTGAAAGTAATGAATATGAATGCAGGCAGTTCGCAGATACGTGTAGCTTCTCCTGCGCTTGAAAAAAGAAAGCTGACAGTTGAATTTTCCAATGAATCTCCAGAGACTGTGGCTACATTGATAGCCTATGCGCTTAATTTGAAGTGCACACGGCAGGGGGATACATTCATGCTGACAGAATAAATAAAAAAAGTGAGATGAGGCTGGTTTATCGCTATATGGTGATTCTGTGTTTGTTCTTTATCGTACCGGATACGTTGAGAGCTGACGGAGAAGATGTGCTGGAGCGTATGATCAGCCTGCCGAAGATGAAAGGAACGGTCTATTCACTGTTAGGCAATATTTCTCAGCAGTCAGGTTATCTGTTTATCTATGACAGTAAAGTAGTAGATAATGATGTAACGGTGAAGATACGGAAAGGAGAGCGAACCATTCGTCAGGCTATTTATGAGATAACAGGAGATACCAGCCTGGAATTTAAAGTAATAGGGACTCATATTCTGATAACTTCTTCTTCACCGACCAAACAGCAACAGGCGAAACCTTCATCCGTTCACCCTGTAAATCTGATGCTTACCGGAACTTTACTGGATAAGGAAACCGGAATGCCTGTTGCTTCTGCATCCGTTGGAGTCCGGAGGACATCTGTGGGGATTGTTACTAATCAGGAAGGAGAGTTCAGACTTTCCTTACCGGATTCTTTGCAAAACGATTCGGTTGTTTTTTCTCATATAGGATATGTTTCACAAACTTTGGAAGTTTTCTGTTTTGGCAGGTCGCCATCATATTCTGAGCTTGGAACCAAAGGTTGTTCCTTTACAGGAAGTAGTGGTTCAATGGGTCGATCCTTATAAGCTGCTGAAAGAAATGGGAAGGCAAAGAGAGCAGAACTATTCTCATTCTCCTGCCTACCTGACACATTTTACCGTGAAGGAGTTTTATTGAAAAATAAGGTTCAGAATCTTACTGAAGCAGTTTTCAAAGTTTATAAGATCGCTTCGCATTCTCCCGTTTCCGATCAGGCGAAGCTGTTGAAGATGAGTCGGCTGAGTAATGTCGAAGCCAAAGACAGTCTGCTTGTAAAGGTGAAGTCCGGCATTCAGGCATGTTTTCAGATGGATATAATGAAGGATATGCCTTCATTCCTGATACCTGACGCAGGTGATAACGGTTATCTGTATACTTCGCAGGGAGTGACATTCATAGACGACCGGTGTGTGAATGTCATACACTTTGCACAAAAGAAGGAGATTATCGAGCCTCTCTATTGCGGAGATTTGTATATTGATGCCGAGACGAATGCCTTGTTACAAGCTCGTTTTGAGGTAGATCCCCAGCGTGTAAAGAAAGCGTCGGAAATGTTTGTAGAAAGGCGCACGCATGGCATTCAGATAATACCGCAAAAGGTGGTTTATACTATTTCCTACAAACCATGGCAAGGTATCTATTATATTCATCATATCCGTGGAGACCTTTCTTTCAAGGTGAAACGGCGACGGTTGCTGTCTGCTAGTCCGCAGATGCAGATCTGGTTTGAAATGATCACTTGCAAAGTGGATACGGAACAAGTGACTGCATTCCCGCGGGCAGAAAGATTACCGACGCGTACTATCTTCTCTGATCTGAATTTCAAATATGATGAAGACTTCTGGAGGGATTTTAATGTGATACCTCTGGAAGAGGAACTTGGTAAGCTGATTGAGAGAATCTCTTTGAAAATAGAAGAAATCGGCCCTTGATTTGTTTTGCCATTCGCCGGGATTGCTGTAACTTTGCGCCCGGTTTAAAAGATTGTAGAATATGGAATTGCCTAAAGATCCGATGGTGCTGTTCAGTGTCATCAATATGAAGTTGCGTGACTGTTATTCTTCGCTAGATGAGCTTTGCGAAGATATGGATGTAAGCAGAGAAGATATTGTCAGTCAGTTGAAAGCTGCAGGTTTTGAATATAGTGCGGAACATAATAAGTTCTGGTGATTTTCAGTCAACTTCGGCTTGTATATAAAGAGTTAACAGCGCCTCCATGGTCTTGAAAAAGATTATGGAGGCGTTTTTTATTCCTTGTATGCCAATGTCATATTTCCTCTTTTCTATTAATAAATGTAAAATCGGCTCTTGTGCATTTAACTTCGTTCCTTTTCGGCGTTCTAATAACCAAAGCTCAGAAATAATAGATGATAAACGAAGATAAAATCCGAAAAGCTTGCTCCTCAGATCGCGAGCGGGGATTCAGGTTGCTGGTGGACAGTTTTCAGGAACCGATATATAATTATATCCGGAGAATGGTAGTGTCTCACGAAGATGCGGAAGATGTGCTGCAAGAAGTCTTCATTCGTGTATTCCGCCATTTGGATCAGTTCCGGAATGAAAGTTCGCTGAGTACATGGATCTACAGAATTGCAACGAATGAGTGTCTTCGGTTATTGAATAGCCGTAAAGAAGAAGTAATATCAGCGGAAGATGTTCAGGAAGAACTGATGAGTAAACTGAAAAGCTTCTGACTATGTCGACTACGAAGATGAACTGGCTGTAAAGTTTCAGGAAGCTAATATTGACTTTGCCGGAAAAGCAGCGGATCGTTTTCAACTTTGCGCTATTACGATGAACTGGAATATGAAGAT
>ENA-OQJP01000430-OQJP01000430.1-human-gut-metagenome-genome-assembly--contig:-NODE-430-length-11920-cov-2.879420_pt1 | contig 11920 bp, 11 predicted proteins | sample MGYA00242611_ERZ504778 | MGnify/ENA primary metagenome ERZ504778 (study PRJEB26092, sample SAMD00036349) | human gut metagenome | host: Homo sapiens | study: EMG produced TPA metagenomics assembly of...
TCTTCCAATGTAAGTTGAGTAGAAACATAATCGGAACCTGCACGATTTTGAACATCCTGAAGACATTGAAGACCAAGACCATCTGCATCGTCTGTTTAGTGACACAAGCCTCAGCATACATCAACAGAACTTCGGCATAACGGAAGATCGTGAGATTTTTGAATTCCCCAACTACCTTTTGTGTTATCCTCTTTCCAAGCAACGAATTTATTGGCAAAATATTCTCCAACACCATAAAGACCTGTCTTGTCCTTAATGCCAATTTGATCGGATGTTTCAAGTTGTGCACGGGTTAATCCCTTGCCTTTGGTTCCATTCCACTCCATTTCGTAGAGAAATTCGTCAGCGGTGAGGAAGGTTGATTTACGGCGATAAGAATCACCGTCATTGGCCAACATACGTGCTGCAAAGTCTTCACGAATGGCATGTCCCCCCAACCGTCAACACCTATGAATGAAGGCATGGAAGCTAACTTGTCAGTCCGCCAGTTCCAAAATTGGATAAACATCCAGCCTGTACGTTGAATATAGTTACTCCACTCACCGATGTTTGCATTTTCCACCACATTAGCTTGAAAAATCATTTCTTCGCAGAGGTCTCCTGATGCGTGGAATAGATTTGCCCAGCGATTACCGGGTACAAGTTCGTATTTTCTAGATTGGATAACTTGTTTGAGGTTATTTTTGCACCTGCATAATCTCCCATAAAGAGACGAGCCTTACCTGCAAGGGTAAGAGCAAAGCCCTTGGTAACTTTTGAAGCCCCCACTTTGTCTGTCGGGCTTGTGCGTTCATCAAGGTCATTTACCACAGCTTCTGCCTCTGATGCACACCATTCGAGGAGTTTATCATGCCCACCTTCATAGTTAGTGGGTTTGATATCTGCTGAGAGAACATGGTCTACTAATGGAGGACAATTCCACCCGATAGCAAGTGTGAAATGTGCCCAAGCACGGAGTGCGCGAGCTTCAGCACATACACGTTTCTTGATGTCCGTAGTAGGTTCTATATTATCAAGAATAAGGTTACAGTCATAAATTACTCCATAAAGCCCCCAATAGGCATTCTTGATAACTTCGTTCTGTGAGTCATAACGAAACTCATTGAGTTGTGCGCCAAAGTCATTGTCGCCATAATAATTACCCGCTGCTAGCATGTCGTCACCGGGTTCATTGAAGAGTACAGGAAGAGCGATGTAAATACCTTCGTTACCAGCAATGTTCAAACAGAATGATTGGTAGAGGTTGTTAAGCGCATTCTGTGCGTCATCATCGGTCTGGTAGAAACTTTTCAAATGGGGATGACACCTTTTTGCTCAATGTTGAGACGATCCTCACAAGCGCTGAAGAGTAATGTAGCACTTAAAAAGTGAATATATAAATCTTTTTCATAATGAATATACTTTTTTGAGTTTTTTCAAGTAAAACTTGTCCCGGTTAGAATGAGAAACTTGCACCGAATGAACACTTCTTCATGGTGGGATACGAACCTATGTCGAAGCCAGCACCACCATTTCTGCCTGTGGTTGCAGTTTCAGGATCCATTCCCGGATAACTGGAGAATGTAAAGAAATCGTCCAAAGACACAAAGAAGCGGAGATTCTTGATTGCCACTTTCTGAGTGAGTTTCTTGGGCAAAGTGTAGCCGAGTTGGAGTTGTTTGATCTTGAAGTAAGAACCGTTGAACATAGAAGCGCTTGACCCCCAAAAATTAAGGTCAGTAGCTACTTGGCTCGGTGCAGGCATGGAGGCCCCTTTGTTCTCTGGAGTCCAAGCATTGTCCATATAGTATCTCAATGAGTTGCGTAGCGGGCTGTCTGCACGATAGAGAATGTTGAAAATTTTATTGCCTGCTACGCCGGTACCGAATGCCGTAAAGTCAAATCCTTTGTATTCGAGATTAATAGTAATGCCGTAAGTGAACTTTGGAATGGCACTGCCGATGTCTGTCATATCCTCGTCTGTCAATTCTGAAGAGTTCACAATTTTACCTTCACGATTGCGGAATCGGGGGGCACCAGTTTCGCTATCGACGCCGACATAGTCAAATGCACGGAAGTACCAGATGGAATTCCCTTCTTCAAATGCAGTATGTACTTTGTTGTTTGTGCCGTCTACACCACCTTTGCTGGCTGTAATGCGTGGGAGATCGTCATAAAGGTAAGTTACTTCATTTTTCAATGTAGAGAAGTTCGCATTGATACTGTATGCAAGGTCACCGATATGGTCTTTCCAACCGGCTTCGAATTCAAAGCCTTTGTTATTTACTTTACCAGCGTTTACGGTGGTTTGGTTTGTATAAACCTCGGGAACCGGATTGATTTTTACAAGAAGGTCTTTTGTGTTTTTGTTGTAATAGTCAAGACTTACCGTCAGGCGGTCGTTCAGGAAACGCATGTCAAGGCCGAGGTCCAACTGTTCGGATGTCTCCCATTTGAGATTTGGATTGGCGAGTCCAGAAGGATAAGAACCGTAGTATTGTTCGGGGTTGTCTCCGTACTGGTACCAGGCTGCATTGTAGCTAATGGGTGCGGTGTATGGATAGTTGTTGAGCACATTTACATTACCGTTACGTCCCCAAGATGCACGGAACTTCAAGAAGGAGATAATATCGCTGCTGATATTTTCTTTAATGAATTTTTCATTACTGATAGTCCAACCTACGGCCAAAGAAGGGAATTTCCCCCAACGTTTGTCAATTGGCAGTTTGGAAGTATCAAATGCATCAGCACGGTAGTTGATTTGCAAGCTATAACGGTTGTCGAATGTATAGAGCAGACGACCAAAGTAGGAGAGACTGGTTGAAATACCCGGAAGGTTTCCGATGCTTTTTGTTGTAGTTGAAGCTGAATTTACATAGTCGAGATACTTAAAATTATCAGCATCGCCGGAGAGTATTTTATTACCGCCTGTACCGGTTGCTGAAGCTGATACATTATCCGAACGGTCTTCTGTATAGGACATACCGATCATAACGCCTATGTTGTGTTTATCAAATAATGTCTTGTTAAAGTTTGCAAAGTTTTCCCATTGGTAGTAGTGGCTGTTATTAGCGTTGGCCGAGATGGAATAGTTATCGGCTTTGGCTTGTCCGTTCATGTAATAGGGTTCGGAGTAGTCATGGCTATTGCTTTGTGCAATACGGTAGGAAAAACGAGATGTCATTACAAGACCGTCAATGGGAGTCAGATCTACGAAAGCCGTTCCGCGAACGGTGAAACCGGAATTCTTGTAGTTACGGCGGTCAAGCTGGAGGAGTGGATTGCCATTGTCGTCCATTTGGAATTTTGAAGTAGCGTAGTATTTGCCATTCGGGGCAACAAGAATTTTTTCGGGGTTTGTGGCGTATACGTCTTTCATACCTGTGGTAAAATCATCAACGCTATCCCAATATACGGGAGTTAGGGGGTCGAGCAAGAGAGCTGGTGCAAGCATGGAACCATAAGCACTTTGGTGAGTGATGTTGCGGGTTGCCCACTTTTCAATAGAAGTGTTGGTGCCGACTTTTATCCATTTATAGAGTTGATAGTCTGCATTAAGTTGGGCGGTAAGGCGTGTGTAAGTGTCTTTCTTGCCGCGTACAATACCGTCATTGTCAATGTAATTTATAGAAGTAAAAAAATGGCCTTTGTCGTTGCCGTCTTGGAATGTGACAGAGTGTTGGGTAGCCCAGCTAGTATCGAAAACTTCCTTTATCCAGTCTGTTTCTTGCGGATTGTTGTAGTCAACGCCATTAGCTTCACACATAGTTTTCATATCATAACCCGACATTTCTTTGTATTTAATCCAGTCTTTTGCACCGAACAGTTCAGGTGTTTTGCCAAGGCGTTGGTTAATGGCTTTGAAAGAATATGTAATTTTGGGACGACCATTTGCGCTGCTACCAGTCTTTGTTGTAATAAGGACAACGCCATTACCGGCTTGGGCACCGTAGATTGCAGCTGAAGCGGCATCTTTGAGGACTTCCATAGACTCAATCATGGATGGGTCAAGGTATTGGATGTTGTCAACTTTCAAACCATCGACAATCAATAGCGGACCAAGTTGGTCTGAGTTTGATGAATAACCACGAATACGAATCTTCGCTCCTTCACCGGGAGCACCCGATGTGTTCAGAATCTGAACACCGGCAGCCTTACCTTGAAGGGCGGCGCCGGCATCAACTGTTGCTAAGTTTTTAATATCATCTCCACCGACTGAAGCAATTGCTCCTGTAAGGTCGCTCTTACGTTGAACGCCATAACCTACAACAACTACTTCATCAAGCACTTTTAAGTCCTCTTGCATACGGATATCAATTTTGTTACGACCATTGACATTGATTGTCTGTGTCTTGTAACCTACAAAAGATACGGTAAGGGTCGCGTTGCTATTCTGTAACGAGATAGAGTAGTTACCATCCATATCGGTAATACATCCGTTGGTCGTTCCATTTTCAAGAATAGCAACACCAATCATTGGTTCAGAATCATTAGCTGAGACAACAGTACCTTTAACTAGGGTTTGTGCCATTGCTGAAGTGCAACAGAAAACAACAAACGCCAGTAAAAACAAAACTTTTGTTTTCATAAGCATAGAATTGGTAATTTTTAATGAGTTAATTAGTATTAGATTTGTAATGTAGATATCTACAACATCTTCATTTGTAGAACTTGTTAATTGCACTTTTTCTTCTTTTTAATGTTTTTTCATTGGCAAAGTGTTTTTTATAGTTTAATAAAAGTAAATAATGAAATTTATTATATAATATTATTGATGTAGCAAAAATGTACGCCTATAAATATTATAGCTTAATGCGCAGATTTGTAAATATTTGTATTGGAAATTGCTAATCTAGAAGATAAAGTTGAAACGTAAATGCTGTCATTAGTTCTCATTTGATTATTAGCCTGAGAATCCATCCCACCTGATATGAGAAAGGAGATTCTTCATCGCTCCACTCTTCTGAATGATAGAATGCACGGTTTATCAGAACTTTAATTTTACCTTCTAGATTAGTGAAAGTTATTTCGATACTCCTTCTTTAGTCTGCACCACAGTTTGCATAGTACCATCTGGATTATAATGCAACTCGTCCACACATACGCTGCGTCGTCCTATTGCTCCGGCATGTCCGTCAAGGGTCAGGACAGCGTTGTGGTAGAACAGATACCATTGTCCCTGGAACTCTATAATTCCCGGATGAATGGTGAAGCTGTTTTCTGCCATACCGGTCAGTTCGCCTTGCGGTGTCCACGGACCCTCCATGTTGGGAGCGGTGGCATAAGATATATTCTCGCGACCTTGTCCGAAGGATGCATACGTAAGGTAATACAAGTCTCCGCGTTTATGAAGCCAGGGACCTTCTACGTATCGGGGCAGGTCTACCACCTCGATATCGCCGTCGATTTCGGTAAGGTTAGGCTTCAACTTGGCAAGGAAACAAGTTCCGTTTCCCCAAGAAAGCCAGGCTTGCCCATTCTCATCTATTAAGGCGGTGGGGTCTATGTCGTTCCACCAGCCGCGCGGACCGTTGGGAGTCATATCGTCGGTAACGAGCGGCTTTCCGATTGCATCGGTGAAAGGCCCTGTGGGGGAATCGCTGACAGCTACGCCGATTGCCTTGCTGTTATAAGGCTCGCCGGCTTGTACGGTAGTATAATAATAGAATTTGCCGTTATGCTCTATCACCTGTGCTGCCCATGCCTCACCTATGCCCCATTTAAAGTCCGTGGGTTTCAGTACGACACCGTGATCGGTCCATGTCTGCATGTCTTTCGTAGAGTAACAGAGCCATTCGGTGATGTTGAATTCCTTACCGCCTGGGCAGTGTCCTGGCCTTCGTAATATTCGTCGTGCCCTACATACAGATAGAGCGTGCCATTGTGTACGAGCGGAGCCGGGTCTGCCGTAAACTTGTCTTTAACAAGCGGATTACCCGTGTTGCGGAAGGTAGGCAACTTGGGTTGTTGTGCGCATCCTGCCAATAGGCAAATGGCACTGAAAATAAAAAGTAAATTCTTTCTCATATGTATTATTTTATTAATAGTATAATCAAACTCTCTGGCATGATACCCGATGCAAAAATAGGCCTGCAACGTACTTGCCGGCTTATATTTTTAGATATTCAGTTTACAGAATTAGGTATATATCGGAAAAATATAAGCCGTTTTCTATTCCAGTAACCGGTTCACCGCATGAACCAGATAGATATAATCGGGAGCCAGTGGGATAACATACTCATTCTCGCTCCAGTGAAACTGGTAGTCGTCCCGGTTCTCCCGGGGAAGTCCGGTTTCAGCAGGCGGATACCCGGTACGATACCGCCGGGGATGAACGAGTGATCGGCACGGTTATTACCATAAGCCACCCTCTTGGGCTGGGCGCCTACTCCCGATACGAACGAACGGTTATGGTAGGGGTGGCAGCCGTAAATATAGTTTAAATTGCGGAACACCAGCTCCGGGCTGCCCAGTTCGGGGAACAACTTAAGAATTTGGTAATTGATGATACCGTTGCGAAGTATCATGGCATTGCCGGCCCAACTGTTCAGGCTGATGCCGATACCGAACGGATTTAGCGTTTCCAGCTTGGTCTGCTGCGCTATATATGCCTTTATTTGCGGTTTTACCTGCTGTTTGAAAGTATCGTCCATGAAGGGTGCTAGGCGGACGATGAGTGCAGCGTTCCGGTTAAATTGTCTGGTAAGTTCAGGAAGCAACTCGTCTACCCGTGCTTTGTACATGGCATTGCCGGTGGCACGCCACAACTCGAAGGCAGCGTGGCATTCAGAGGCGGTGAGCTGCTGGAAGCGGTTGAAAGGCGTCGGGGATTCCTCCTCTTTGCCGGCTTTGCGGTTGTGCTCGTCTTTCCAGATAAACTCCGCTATCCGCAAAGCCTCGCTAGCGAGCGAAGGGTTGAGGGCAGGCAAAACACGTGCTGAGGCAGCTAGTGCGGCAGCAGTTCCGTAATTGAGGGCAGGTGTACGGTTGGTGAACGCCATGCGGTCGTCTGCGTTGCCCGCAGTACCGTCGGTCTTGGTTACGGCATCGCCCAAGTGGCGGTATTGGTACAGGTGCGATTCGTTGATGCCCGGAATGGGCATATCCGATAGCATTGACCTGTGCGGCGAGCTGCAATACGCCATGCTCTATTTGCTGCAATACGTCAGGCTTGCCGTCGGGTAGGTGTATCTCGGTATAATGTGCCTGTTGGTCGACAGTCGTTTCATCGTGGGCGGGAGCGAACTCTTCCCAGATATCTGTCAATGACTGCACGGTTTGCTGCTGCGAGGGCGTCTGGATGTCGAAATCGCCGGCATCGAACCAGCCGCCTACATTCAGTCCGGGGATATGCTGTCCGGGTTTGAACCTGTTGTCCGTGCTGGCGCCTTGGCTCCAGCCGTCCCAGTGCGAATAGTTCACCGGTGCTTGGCGGGCGTCGTCCAGATGAGCGGCACCATGCCATACGCGGTAAGCTTCACGAACGAACATATGGTCCATTTGTACCGGCATAAAGACATCCAGCGTAGGATACCAGGCACGCTGGTACACATTGGCATCGATTGGGAACGGGCCGCTTGTCTGGTCGCCGTAAGCCAGTTTGTAGATACCCGGTTCCTCTACCTGCGAAAAGTCGAATTGCAGGTAATTATAGCGGGTGTACATACCCCATATTACCGGTTTGCTCGATAAGGCAGCCGTCAGCGAGCCGTCTGAATTGACCTTGTAAAGCGTGATGTCCGAAAGCGGCTTGTCGTTCTTGTCCAGTTCTATCACGGCCATTTTCTGCTGTGCAGGATGATAACCCACTTGTGAATAACTGATAGTGGGAGTACGCAACCAGCGGGTATTGGTTTCGGCCTGTATGAACCATTCGGCTATCTTGCCGGTTTTGCCTGCCGGCAGCAACGTGCGCACAACGAAAGTACCGTTTTGCTGTTTGTTGCGCCCGTCAAAAAGCATCAGCTTGCTGTCCGGTAGCGTGGTACGGATAGTGATATGTTTCGACGGAGCATCGGGAGCTATCTCGATTACCGTACCGGCAGCCATTGGCGTCGGCTCCACAATACCGTTGATAACGGTCATGTTGTCGGCTGCCGAGGTGGGGAATAGTCCCGGCCTGCCGTCCATTAAGTAAGAGTGTCCGAAGAATACGGGCGGAAAGAACTCCATGTTTAGTCCGGCCACCCCTACGAGCGAGTCGGGCAGTACCTTGTCTGCCGATACGCTGAGGTAGAAACCGCCGTCGCGTGCTTCTCCGGTCAGCGTATATGCAAAGGCATACTGGGGATATTCTAGGCTTACATCAATGCGCTTGGCCGCTTTGTCCACGGTACGGTTTATGAATACGGGCAATTTGTCCCACTGCCCCGGGGTAGGGTTGAGGCGGACATCACCGTTGGTAGCGGTGCGCAGTCCGTGATGAATGATTTCGACGGCGCTTATTTTGGAATCGTCGAACATAGCATCGTACTTATTGCTGAAAACAAAATAATTCAGTCCGCGGGTTTCGAAATAACTGGAGTCATTCAGCATCAGGTCGTTGACTTGGGGTGAAGGAAGGAGAACCGTCTTGCCTACAGGCGCCGAACAATGCGAACCCTATGAGCGGTAAGATAACCTTGCCATATAATAAGGAAAAGAGCGAATAGCGTTTTTTCATGAAATGCTGATATTAAAAAGATTTGTACTATGTTATTCGAAACTTATCCAGTCTACTGCCACCGGATGTTCTCCGGTAAGAATGGTTTTCAAACTTTGGACACCTTTGGGCGCATTGCGTACACTTGTGCTTATTTCCGCCCATTGCCCGGTTGGTTTTACGGACAGAACGGCGATTGTCACCCCTTTGTCTCCGATAGTTTGTAAGGTTATCGTGCCTCCTTTTTCTGAACGTACGCGTGCTTTGAGCCGTTTTACGGGTGCAGTGCCGAAGTCGACATTGTTGTACACCGCCCACGTGTCTGTCCTGTGGAATAAAATCTGCCATCCCTGGAATGTGTCTGTCGGGTCCAGGTAGTCTATGGACACTCCGTAAGGACTTATTGCAGAGTAGCGGTCAAGCTGGATTTTGCTGCGTGCATCAGTCATGCCCACTCCACGCAAGGTTGGCTTCACTTTTTTGATAGTACCGTCTGTGTTGAAGAAAAGTGAGTCGATACGTACCGAACGGTTCTTGTCGAAGTTGGGAGAATAATCGTTATGATGATAGAAAAGATACCACTGGCCGTTGTATTCCGTAATGGAGTGGTGATTGGTCCAGCAGCCGACAGGCGATTCGTCCATGATAATTCCTTTGAAAGTGAACGGTCCCATAGGGCTGTCTCCCATGGCATAAGCCAGGTTTTCGGTCTTGTCCTGTACCCAGGGGAAAGTGAAGTAATATTTGCCGTTGCGTTTGAATACATATGGTCCTTCCTTGAAGCCTTCGGGCAGCCCTTGAACCTGTATCGGTTCGGAGGCAAGCTCCTTCATGTTTGGCTTTAGTTTGGCAACCGACATACCGCGTCCCGACCAATAAATATACGCTTCTCCGTCGGTATCTACAAGGACGCAAGGGTCGATGCCGGATATGCCTTTTATGGGTTCGGCTTCTGGTGTGAAAGGTCCTTCCGGGTTGTCGGCGGTAGCTACGCCGATGTTGAAGCCGCGCCTGCCCTCACCTTTGGGCGTACTGGGAAAGTAGAAGTAATATTTTCGTTTTATATACACACTCGGGAGCCCACATGGAGTAGGAGTCGGGCTGTACCCAGGGAATTTCGTTTTGGGAGAGAATAACTCCCAGGTCAGTCCAGTGGGTCAAGTTGGTCGAGGTAAATACATGATAGTCGGCCATGCAGAACCATTCTTTCAGATGTTTTACTGGGCTGGGTATGTCGTGCGAAGGGTAGATATATACCTTACCGTTGAATACCCGTGCCGTGGGGTCGGCAGAAAACTGGTTCCTGATAACCGGGTTCTGTGCCTGAAGCATACCGGTTGTGGCAGCTGCCGTAGCGAGTAGAAGGAAAAGTTTTTTCATAATATTATTTAATTGTTGTACACCACAAATGTAGTGGAAGAACACGCTTTTTTTCTTGCACTTTTGGATACGACTTTTATACTTTTAAGTAAAATGTCCGGTAATGAGAGAAATAGCAGGATATAATTGCAGTTTTCTTTCTCTCCATTTGCGATAATGTTTATTTTCTTTTGGATATGTACGATGCCCTGTTGTTGAATATGATGCTTTCCTGAAAATCTACATTTTTCTTGTCGTCCGACACGGGAAAAGTAATGATATACCGTGCGAGAAATTATAAAAAAGTTCGGGCGGCTCTTATGGCCCTTTTCTTCGAGTATCCGGAACAGGTAATATATATTCGGAAAGGTAAGACCCTCGCGAGCCAGGAGGCGGCAGAGGAATAAGCCGGATATAACTCCGGGAGTATTAAGAAATAGAAAGTATTCGGTAACCTTGTCTGGCATCCGCTGGTAGAGATATGTATTGCCCTGAAAAAGGATTAGCATTTGCAATTCGCTGTCTGATTACACCGCATATAACTGTTTTATGGGTTTGTGGCTACAAACATTACCATAAATTAATACCCCCGTTGCCCTACATATAAGATAAATCCCTATCTTTGTGGCGCTTTTTAACTGAACAAAGATTTCGAATTAATTAAGATACAATAAAAAATGGCACAGGAAGACGTTTTTAAGAAACTCGTATCACACTGCAAGGAATACGGATTCGTGTTCCCTTCCAGCGACATCTATGACGGACTGGGAGCCGTATACGATTACGGTCAGATGGGTGTGGAACTGAAAAATAACATCAAACAATACTGGTGGCAGAGCATGGTGCTGCTGCACGAAAACATCGTAGGCATCGACTCGGCTATCTTTATGCACCCTACAATCTGGAAAGCAAGCGGACACGTGGATGCGTTCAACGACCCCTTGATTGATAACCGCGACTCGAAGAAGCGTTATCGTGCCGATGTATTGATTGAAGACCAGCTCGCCAAGTATGACGACAAGATAAACAAGGAAGTGGCGAAAGGCCGCCAAGCGTTTCGGTGAGGCTTTCGATGAAGCGCAGTTCCGCAGCACGAACGCCCGCGTACTGGAGCATCAGGCCAAGCGCGACGCTTTGCACGAACGTTTTGCCAAAGCGTTGAACGACAACAATCTTGAAGAGCTTCGCCAGATAATCCTGGACGAAGAAATCGTTTGCCCTATCAGCGGTACGAAGAACTGGACGGAAGTCCGCCAGTTCAACCTGATGTTCACTACCGAAATGGGTTCCACTTCGGAAGGTGCGATGAAGGTTTACCTCCGTCCGGAAACGGCTCAGGGTATTTTTGTGAACTATCTGAACGTGCAGAAGACAGGACGTATGAAGATTCCTTTCGGCATCGCACAAATCGGTAAGGCTTTCCGTAACGAAATCGTTGCGCGCCAGTTCATCTTCCGTATGCGCGAGTTCGAGCAGATGGAAATGCAGTTCTTCGTAAAACCGGGCACTGAGCTCGACTGGTTCAAGACTTGGAAGGAAACCCGTTTGAAATGGCATAAGGCGCTGGGATTCGGCGACGACCATTACCGCTATCACGACCACGACAAACTGGCCCACTATGCAAATGCCGCTACCGACATCGAGTTCCTGATGCCGTTCGGCTTTAAGGAAGTAGAGGGTATCCATAGCCGCACCAACTTCGATTTGTCCCAGCACGAGAAATTCTCCGGCAAGAACATCAAGTACTTTGACCCGGAAACCAATGAAAGCTATACTCCGTACGTTATCGAAACCTCTATCGGCGTAGACCGTATGTTCCTTAGCATCATGTCGGCTTCTTATTGTGAGGAGCAGTTGGAGAACGGAGAAACCCGCGTGGTGCTGAAATTGCCTGCTGCGCTGGCTCCGGTGAAACTGGCGGTTATGCCGCTGGTGAAGAAG
>ENA-OQJP01000436-OQJP01000436.1-human-gut-metagenome-genome-assembly--contig:-NODE-436-length-11806-cov-2.514684_pt1 | contig 11806 bp, 10 predicted proteins | sample MGYA00242611_ERZ504778 | MGnify/ENA primary metagenome ERZ504778 (study PRJEB26092, sample SAMD00036349) | human gut metagenome | host: Homo sapiens | study: EMG produced TPA metagenomics assembly of...
GGTCACACTGGGCGAAAGATAGTAATTGAACACACTGCCGCGCGTCAGTCGAACCGAACTGGGTATTCTGCCACTTCATACCGGGATAATGGTATCCCTGCTTATTGCCCGATACTTCCATTACAGAACCATTAGGCAACGCATAATTACCTTTACGCAACTCGAAACTATTGTTCTCTACGTCCAAACGGGCTTTCATCTCGCCCACAAACTCCAGTCCTTCCAGCGGAGTGATAATTGCAGAAAAAGACATTGCATCCGATACCCGATTCTGGCTATAGCCCGCCTTTTGCAGATAAAGTTGCTCGTTCCACGTAGGAGTGGAATACTCCGCCTGCTCGACAGGAAGTTTCGTGACACGGCTTGGCGACATATTAGCTATCGTTCCATAAAAAATAGTCTGGTTTGCCAAAAGGTCGTTTCAAAAGACTCAACGACACATTATTATTGAAATTGAACTTCAGCCAATCTGTAGCACGTATGGAAAACTTAGTGTTCACATTATACTTCTCCAAATCATCCTGCACCTTATCCATCAAGCCTTCCTGGTAGATATAACCCAAACCTACATAATAAGAAGTCTTTTCCGAACCGCCCTGTATACTGATATTATGAGAATGGCGGATAGCACGGTCCTTGAAATAATAATCGAACCAGTCGGTATTGGCATACTGCGCATTATCGGCTGCCGCCCAACCGTCACCCGACTGATTGACATCTATACCGGGAAACTCGGCAGAATAAGGATTCTGCATAAAACCTTCCATTTTCTGAATAGTTGCATCGGAAATCTGATGAGAACGTCCCATACTCTCGTCCCGCAAATTGGAATACCTCGCCCATTCCAATGAGCTCATCATCTGCGGCATGTTAATGGGAGAGCTGAAACCAACGGAACCGCGATAGGTAACGCGCGCTTTCTCCTGTTTTCCGCTTTTAGTAGTCACCAGCACTACGCCATACGCAGCACGTGCACCGTAAACAGCAGCAGCCGAGGCATCTTTCAGTACACTGATACTTTCAATGTCGGCAGGGTTCACATTCTGCATACTCTGCTCGATGCCGTCCACCAATACATAGGGTTCGCCGCCGTTAATGGAACCGACACCGCGTATATTGAATTTTATTTCAGCGCCCGTCTCACCACCTACTCCATCGGCAGCGGCATCCGAAGCAAAATTCAGACCGGCAACATTTCCTTGCAGAGCACTGGTCAGGTCGGTTACCGGACGGCTGGTGATGGCTTCCGATTTCACAGTTGCCACAGCAGCGGTAATAGTATTACGCTTCTGCTTATCCATACCGACAACCACAACCTTTCCTCCAACAGTTCGGAGTCTTCTTTCAACGTATAGACATTACCGGTCAGCTTGGTAATCTTCACCTCCAACGGAGTATATCCTATATAAGATATAGTCAACATATCCCCCACTTTGCCGGCAACGGAAAACTCACCGTCCAAATTAGTAATGCCACCGGTAACTGTACCTCTAACGGAAACAGATGCGCCAATAATACTCTCGCCTTTATCGTCGAGAACGCGCCCCTGAATCATCTGTTGCTGTGCGGATACTCCTAAAGGAATCAACGTAAGGAGCAATAGAAAAACGAAACAAAATCTTTTTCATTAAGCAATTCTTCATAATATTAAATTTATAAGGTAATTCGGTTATCAGGTTTATGTCCTGTAAAACCCACGGACAAAATGTAAATCATGCCGTAAAAACAGATGTTCAATTATCACTATTTCTATTTCCAAATTTAACTAACATACATCTGTACATACCTGTAGAGCCTTTTTTAAGATTGCGCCAATGACTTTAGAGCAATACAAATCTGACATACCAACCAGTCATTGGAATGTGTGATATACCGAAAAACATACTCAAGTATAGAAACCGATATTTTGATTAATCCGTCATCACTCGTCACTTTTGCACTTAACCAACTGATAATGTACAAGTTGATTGGTGATGAGAAGCGTTATGACAAGTGACGACAAATACTTGGTCATCACCCTTTTTTTGCACTTTTCCACACCAATCACCTGTAAAACAGGCATTTGACACTTATCGACTGAAAACTGATTATACCTTGTTTTCTTGTTTTTTACCACATTTCATGCCGGTTATCTCCGGTACGGAATACAACAATGCCTTATATATAATACCGCAAAGCTTCATACATAATATCGCTATACCTGTTTCTTTTCCTCGTTTTGCAATTGGCAACCGAAGAGCCCGCAGTTGGCAACCGTACGGCCCGCAACCGGCAACCGGAGAGCCCGCAATTACAAAACGAGGTTTTGGTACATATACAAAGACAAAACTCATAAGAGAATATCCTGTTTAAAGCTATTGACGGCCTTATTTCTCCCGTTGCTTTCCGAAGATGAGAACAGGAAAAATTAAGAATTCGCTCAGAAACAACAAGATAATGTTATGGAAATAAGTTACTTTCTCATACCGGATATTTGGCACAATACTTTGTATTCCAAAACATAACTACTTTTGCAGCAACCCCTTGAACTATCCTTATGAAAAAAAATCCAGTCTTCTTAATGATTTGCCTATTGTTATCCCTTCCTTTTAAGGCTACAGAAATGAAGCAGTATGCTTTCCAGCAAATCATCAATATCCAAAACGGCTTATCTTCCTCCGTACGATGCCTGACCGTGAGCCATGAAAAAGGATATGTGTGGGTAGGTACACGCACCGGCATAGGACGTTTTGACGGATACGAACTGAAAAAATACCTCCACGACAATATAACCCATCTGTTTGAAGATAACGAAAACAAAATCTGGGCTGTTACCGCCAAAGGCCTGTATTACTACAATGAATCGGATGATAATTTCCTGCAAGCGAAAGACAAAGAACAGCATCCACTTTCTGCCGCCTCTATCTGTCCATGGACAAACGGAGTTTTATTTGGCGGATACGGAAAGATTTATAAATACAACTATGCTGACCGGCAAACGGAACTGCTTTGCTCCCTGCAACCCGACAATCACTATAATATCACTACCTTGCGAGAATGGGACAAACACACACTGCTTGCCATAAACCGTTGGAAAAATGCATTACTGATTGACATACGGACAGGAAAGACACAACCCGCTCCCTTCAAAAGTGATGACCTGACGGACTGCTTCATAGACTCTAAAGGCAATGTATGGACTGCCCCATACCACCAAGGCGTAAAATGCTACGATCGCAACGGAAAGCTTTTACATGCTTACCACACGATGAATTCGTCCATGAAAACCAACGTTGTACTATCCATTACGGAATGCGACGGACACATCTGGATAGGAACCGACGGTTACGGCATCTTCATATTAAATCCTGAAAACGAAGAAATGGTGTCATTGGAACATGTGCCGGGAAACCGTAACTCGTTACCGACAAACTCCATTCTCTGCCTATACAAGGATTTCAATAACAACATATGGGCAGGCAGCGTATGGGGTGGATTGATAAACATCAAGGAAACGGGTATGACAACCTATTCGGAGGCTTTACCCGGAATAGAATATGGTCTCAGCGGTCAAGTCGTATTAAGCATCTATCAGGACGAAGAACAAAAAATATGGATAGGCACGGACGGAGGCGGCATCAACAAGTTTAATCCCGATACCCGGAAATTCAATCATATACTACCGACATGGGGCGATAAAGTATCTTCAATAACCGGCATAGACAAAAGGCGACTGTTAATTTCATTATTCAGCAAAGGCATATTCTTTTTCGATAAGGAAACAGAGGAATATCAACCGCTGATTATAGTCAATGACAGTATCAACACATTACTATGCCAACGGGGGAAAAATGTCAATGTACTCCAAAATACACCGGAAACCGTATTAATTGCTTTCCGAATCTCCATATAGCTATCATTTGACAAAGAAGAAATTCACTCCAATCGTCTCCGTTGGAAAAACAGCTATAGACGGTGTAATACAGCCGGTGTGCAATGACAGCACCCGCAGTTTCCTGCACGATCTCAAACATATATACCGATTGGACAGCCTTAACCGGCTTCTACCCCATCCACACCTGCTACGAAGACACTGTGTTCAACTCTATTTCCCTCGATGAAAACGGACTCTTTTGGATAGGAAGCAACCACGGTTTAAGTTATTACTCTACCATAAGCAATAAGCGGACCTGTATCTCCAATGAATTAATCGACGAAATCAGCGCATTGATTTGTGACAAGCGGGGAAAAGTGTGGCTTGGAACCGAAGGCAAATTATTTGCTCATCTTATTGAAGAAAAGAATTTATCCTTTACGGAGAGTCCGACGGCATCGTACTTAACGAATATTTGGAAAAGCCGCGACTACTATCCACGCAAGGAGATATTTATATGGGCGGCATCAACGGATTACTTCACATCAACAGGCAACTGCCCCAAGAGGAAAACAGTGATCCCGTTTTAAACTTGGCGGATGTATGGGTGGGCGGAGAACGAATGAATAACAATATCACCCACAGGCATCTGGAAGTCATAGAGTCAAACAAGCCTATATCTATCAAAATCATAGCCGGTAACAAGGATATCTTTCGAAAGCCGATGTTCCGTTTTACCGTACATGGACCGGACGGACAAATATCTTATTCCTACAAACCGGAACTGACATTGAACAACTTACCTATAGGAACATATCGAATATCGGCCTCATGCAGCACCCGAAGCGGAAGCTGGACCGGCGATTATCAGATATTAGAACTGTCGGTATCGCCGCCCTGGTACAAGTCGGGCTGGTTTAAGGCATGCTGCTTGGCATTGATTCTTTCTCTTGCAACGGGTATTATCTATTCGTTGTTGCGCCGCAATGCAAACAAACTGAAATGGGCAATGAAAGAGCATGAACAACAAGTGTATGAAGAAAAAGTCCGCTTTCTTATAAATATCAATCACGAACTGCGCACGCCTTTGACCCTGATACACGCCCCCTTAAAGCAATTATTGGAATCGCTCACTTCCGACGATTGTAAATATGAAACCATACAAAACATTTGCAAACAGTCCGACCGTATGAAGAAGTTATTAAACATGGTCTTGGACGTACGTAAAATGGAAGTAAAACAAAGTACACTAAATATTGAAAAAAGTAGCGTTGAACGACTGGATAGAACAACTTATTGCAGATTTCAAACCGGAAGCAAGGAACAGAAACATCGACATCCGGTACCGGACCGACACGGCGATTGACAGTTTGTGTTTTGACAAAGAAAAATGTACAACCATACTAACCAATCTTTTAATCAATTCTCTTAAATACAGTCCCGACAATAGCCGGATTATGGTTTCTGCCGACTTATCGGACGATAAGAAGTGCGTACGAATCTCTGTTTCCGATCAAGGAATCGGTTTAAAGGAAGTAGACATAAACAGCTTGTTTACCCGTTTTTATCAAGGTAACAACAGTCGTCCCGGAACCGGTATCGGGTTGTCCTATTCCAAAATTCTTGCCGAGCAGCACGGTGGAAGCATAGGAGCTTATGACCACCAAGAATTTCCAGGAGCCACTTTCTGGTTTGAAATACCCCGTAATATCCAGTCCGGAGAAATCACGCTGCAACCTCACCCTTACCTCAACGAGTTATTGGCTCCCACCCAAGAAGTGGAAAGTATTCCTGATGCCGATGACAATCAGGAAAACACCAAAGAACATACACTACTCATTGTAGATGACAATGTCGATTTGACCGACTATTTGCACAACACTCTAAAAAACAAATTCAAGAAGATATGGCTGGCTTTCAATGGTGAAGAAGCCTTGCACACCTGCCGGAAATACCAGCCCGACATTGTGGTGAGCGACATTCAGATGCCGCGAATGAATGGGTATGAACTGTGTAAACATATCAAAGAAGAACTTGAAATCAGTCATATCCCCGTCATATTACTTACAGCACGCAACGATGATGAGAGCCAACTCTTCGGATACAAGAACGGGCGGATGCCTACCTCACCAAGCCTTTTGAAGTGAATATGCTTCACGGCGTGATACGCAGCCAATTAAAGAACCGTGAACGGATACGCGCGCGTTACACCGAAACAGGCTCATTGCCTGAGCCGAAAGAAAGCACTTTCAGCTCTGCGGATGAAGATTTCTTACACAAGCTAAATAAGTTAATATCAAACAACCTGGACAATGCTCAAATGGGAATACCGTTCCTCTACCAGGAACTGGGAGTCAGCCGCGCTTCACTCTATAACAAGTTGAAAGCCCTTACAGGCATGGGAGCCAATGATTATATCACTAAACTACGCATCGAGCGGGCTATTTTTCTGCTCACCAACAGCAAACTTAGCATTAATGAAATCTCCGAACAGACAGGATTCTCCACATCAAGATATTTCAGTACGGTATTCAAACAATATACAGGATATTCACCCACACAATACAAAGAAAAGCACTCATAAATACCCTATTTTTCTCCGTTGGAACGGCAGTTATAGAATGCAATTACAGCAGATAACTGCGCCAGTTCCCCACCAAACAAACAACATAACACATTGTTCATTTTCAATAGAATAAGTAATCAACAAGCTGTTGAAAACTTCTAAATAAGATTTTAGTTAAAACATTGTGGGGAATTGTGGGGAAATGTGTACTTTTACCGTCGCTTATTATAATAAGGTGAAAAATGATACGCTTTTTAGGCAATATTGAAGCAAAGACGGATACAAAGGGACGTGTATTTATCCCTGCCGGCTTTCGGAAACAGTTGCAGGCTGCTTCCGAAGAGAGACTCGTATTGCGTAAAGATGTATTTCAGGACTGCCTGATACTTTACCCCGAAAGCGTCTGGTTCAAAACGCAAAACCAACTCCGGCAGCGGCTGAACAAATGGAATGCGAAACACCAACAAATTTTCCGACAGTTTGTAAGCGATGCGGAAATCATGATTCCCGACGGGAACGGACGTATCCTGCTGCCTAAACGCTACTTGCAAATGGCAGGCATACAAAGTGAGGTACGCTTTATCGGCGTGGACAACACCATCGAAATATGGGCGAAAGAAAAGGCTGAACAGCCTTTCATGAACCCGGAAGAATTCAGCGAAGCGCTGCAAGATATTTTAGGAGAGGAAAACCTGGGAGAGGAAGAAGCAGAGACAAGCGATAAGAGCGTAGAGTAATAGAACGATTGTAATGAAAGAAAATGAAAGAAGAAACAACATATCATATTCCGGTACTGTTGATGCCAAGCGTTGACGGAATGAATATCCGTCCGGACGGAACGTATGTAGACGTGACATTCGGAGGCGGCGGCCATTCCCGCGAGATACTCTCCCGCCTGGGAGACGGTGGAAGACTGCTTGGTTTCGACCAGGATGAAGATGCCGAACGGAACATCGTAAACGATCCGCACTTCACTTTTGTACGCAGCAACTTCCGGTATCTGCATAACTTCCTGCGTTATCATGGCATCGAGCAGGTAGATGCCGTACTCGCCGACCTCGGTGTATCGTCACATCATTTCGACGATAGCGAACGGGGGTTCTCGTTCCGTTTTGACGGTGCTCTCGATATGCGGATGAACAAGCGTGCCGGACTCACAGCCGCCGACATCGTAAATACATACGATGAAGAACGCCTTGCCGACATTTTCTATTTGTATGGAGAATTGAAGAACAGTCGCAAGCTGGCATCCGTTATCGTCAAGGCACGTGCCGCTCAAAAGATTGGTACCATCGGGGAATTTCTGGAAATTATCAAGCCCCTCTTCGGACGTGAAAGAGAAAAGAAAGAGCTTGCCAAAGTGTTTCAGGCGTTGCGCATCGAAGTCAACCGGGAAATGGAAGCGTTGAAAGAGATGTTATATGCAGCCACGGAAGCATTAAAGCCGGGTGGACGGCTGGTGGTAATCACCTATCATTCGCTGGAAGACCGCATGGTGAAAAACATCATGAAGACCGGCAACATAGAGGGCAAGGCGGAAAAAAGCTTCTTCGGAAAACGTACAGACGCCTTTCCGTCTGGTAAACAATAAAGTGATTGTTCCTGATAACGATGAAATAGAACGCAACCCGCGCTCGCGAAGCGCCAAGCTGAGGATTGCGGAAAAAACTGTAAGAATGAGGGAAGCGATAAGGCTGTAAAGAGATAGAACGATGAATGAAACAAATAATAAACAAGAGGAGCAAAAAGGCGAAAAGGTGAAAAGACGGACTTCGCTAAAGAACATTATAGGCGGTGATATTCTGGCTACGGACTTTTTCCGCCGTCAGACGAAGCTGCTTGTCCTCATCATGGTTCTTATTCTGTTCTATATCCATAACCGTTACGCCTGCCAGCAGCAGATGATAGAGATAGACAAGCTCAAGAAAGAACTGATAGATATAAAATACGATGCCCTGACACGCAGTTCCGAACTGATGGAACGGAGCCGTCAATCGCGTATCGAGGAATACATCGCAACGAAAGAGAGCGATTTGCAGACTTCGACCAATCCGCCGTACTTAATCAAATAAGTACGGATAATGGTAAGCAAACCGATAAACAAGTAAACTGTAATATAGTATAATAGTAAATCGAAACAACCTTGGCAGTAAACAAGAAAAATATAATGACCCGCTACTTCTTCGTAGTCCTCGTCATGGGACTGATAGGAGTAGCTATTATCGTAAAAGGTACTGTCATCATGTTTGCCGAACGTCAGTACTGGCAAGATGTTGCCGACCGCTTTGTAAAGGAGAATGTTAGGGTGAAGCCCAACCGCGGCAATATCCTTTCATCGGACGGTAAATTAATGGCGAGCTCCCTACCGGAGTACCGTATTTACATGGACTTCAAAGCGGGTGGAGAGAAGAAAGACACCATGCTTATGAATCATCTGGGAGAAATCTGCGAAGGATTGCACCAGATATTCCCCGATAAAAGTGCCGCCGAATTTAAAAGACATCTGTTAAGAGGACGTAAAAAGGGTAGCCGCAATTACCTGATTTACCCGAAACGTATCTCCTATATCCAATACAAAGAAGTTAAAAGGCTGCCGGTATTCAAACTAAACAAATACAAAGGAGGCTTCCATGAACAGCCTTTCAACCAGCGTAAGAAACCTTTCGGTTCTCTGGCGGCACGTACACTCGGCGACCTCTATGCCGATACAGCGCAAGGAGCCAAAAACGGTATTGAACTTGCCTTTGATACGCTGCTGAAAGGACGCGACGGTATCACCCATCGCCAGAAGGTGATGAACAAATACCTGAACATAGTGGACATTGCTCCCGTAGACGGTTGCGACATCATTTCCACCATCGACGTGGGTATGCAGGATATTTGCGAAAAAGCACTGATAGACAAGCTGAAAGAGATAAACGCCAGTGTGGGCGTTGCCGTATTGATGGAAGTGCAGACCGGAGAAGTAAAAGCCATTGTCAACATGATGAAAGCGGGCGACGGCAACTATTACGAAATGCGTAATAACGCCATCAGCGATATGCTGGAGCCGGGTTCCACATTCAAGACAGCCTCTATCATGGTAGCCCTTGAAGACGGAAAGATTACTCCTCATACGGAAGTCGACACAGGCAACGGCATCATGATGATGCACGGCCGCCCGATGAAAGACCATAACTGGCATCGGGGCGGATATGGCAAGATTGATGTGACACGTATTCTGGAAGTATCATCCAATATCGGCGTTTCATATCTTATCGACAAGCACTACAGCGACAACCCGCAGAAGTTCGTAGACGGATTGAAGCGTATCGGTATAGACCGCCCGCTCCACCTGCAAATAGCCGGAGAGGGCAAACCTAACATCCGCGGTCCGAAAGAACGGTATTTTGCCAAGACCACGTTACCCTGGATGAGTATAGGATATGAAACGCAGGTACCGCCACTGAACATACTGACTTTCTATAATGCCATTGCCAACAACGGTACAATGGTGCGCCCTAAATTCGTAAAAGCGGCAGTGAAAGACGGTGAGGTTGTCCGTGACTTTCCTACGGAAGTTATCAATCCGAAGATTTGCTCGGACAATACGCTGACACAGATACGGGAGATTCTGCGCAAAGTAGTTGCCGAAGGTTTGGCCAAACCCGCCGGAAGCAAACAGTTTGCCGTAGCCGGCAAGACGGGTACGGCGCAGATTTCGCAAGGTGCCGCCGGTTATAAGGCGGGACGGGTGAATTATCTCGTCAGTTTCTGCGGATACTTCCCGGCAGAGGCTCCCAAATACAGTTGCATCGTTTCCATACAGAAGCCTGGACTTCCGACATCGGGTGGCTTGATGGCGGGTAGCGTATTCAGCAAGATTGCAGAAAGGGTATATGCCAAGAATCTGCGGTTCGATATACGCAGTGCAATAGACAGCACCACCAATGTAATTCCTGCGGTAAAAGCCGGGGAGATGAACGAGGCATTATGCGTGCTCAACACATTGGATGTTCCGGTGCAGAAACAATTTGAGGTAGAAAACAAGAGAGAGTTGTGGGGACACAGCCAGGCTGCCCCGTCCGCCGTTATCCTGCAAAATCAGAAAGTTTCTGACGGCATAGTTCCCAGCGTAGTGGGCATGGGGGCCAAGGATGCTGTTTATCTGCTGGAAAGCAAAGGACTTAGAGTACGCCTCAACGGCATCGGCAAGGTAAGAAACCAGTCCATCGCAGGCGGAAGCCGATTGATAAAAGGACAGACAATAGCCTTGACATTACGTTAATATAAGAATATACATTATTATATAATAAGGAATGAAATTAAGCGAAACTATTAAAAGCGATACAACCGGTACAAATTATCGGCAGTACGGAGAAAGATATAACAGGAGTGAATATCGACTCCCGTTTAGTTGCGGCCGGACATTTGTTTATGGCAATGCGCGGTACGCAGACCGACGGTCACGCATATATCCCTACCGCCATTGAAAAAGGCGCTATAGCCGTACTGTGCGAAGACATGCCGGAAGAAACAAATCCTGATGTTACATATATCCAAGTAAAAGACAGCGAGAATGCGGTGGGTAAGGTTGCCACCACTTTCTACGGTGATCCCACTTCCAAAATGGAGCTGGTGGGCGTAACCGGCACTAATGGCAAAACAACCATTGCCACCTTATTATATAATACATTCCGTTATTTCGGATATAAAGTCGGACTGATTTCCACGGTATGCAACTACATTGACGACCGGCCCGTGCCGACCGAGCATACCACCCCCGACCCGATTACCCTTAACCGCCTGCTGGGTGAGATGGCAGACTCCGGATGCAAATACGCATTCATGGAAGTCAGCTCCCACTCTATCGCACAACAGCGTATCAGCGGTTTGAAGTTTGCCGGCGGCATCTTCACCAATCTTACGCGCGACCACCTGGATTATCACAAGACTGTCGAAAACTACCTCAAAGCAAAAAAGAAGTTCTTCGACGACATGCCTAAGAACGCGTTCAGCCTGACCAATCTGGACGACAAGAACGGGCTGGTCATGACCCAGAACACACGTTCGCGCGTATATACGTATTCATTGAGAAGCCTCAGCGATTTCAAGGGAAAAGTATTGGAGTCTCATTTTGAAGGCATGCTACTCGACTTCAACAACCATGAGCTGGCCGTACGCTTTATCGGCAAGTTCAATGCTTCCAACCTTCTTGCCGTATTCGGCGCAGCCGTACTGTTGGGAAAGAAAGAAGAAGATGTGCTCGTTGCCCTCAGCACTTTGCACCCTGTAGCAGGCAGATTCGACTCTATCCGCTCTCCGAAGGGCATTACCGCCATTGTGGATTATGCCCATACTCCGGATGCGTTGGTGAATGTGCTGAATGCCATCCACGGCGTACTGGA
>ENA-OQJP01000437-OQJP01000437.1-human-gut-metagenome-genome-assembly--contig:-NODE-437-length-11805-cov-1.789347_pt1 | contig 11805 bp, 14 predicted proteins | sample MGYA00242611_ERZ504778 | MGnify/ENA primary metagenome ERZ504778 (study PRJEB26092, sample SAMD00036349) | human gut metagenome | host: Homo sapiens | study: EMG produced TPA metagenomics assembly of...
GAGCTGTGCGTTGAAGGTAATTTGTCCCGGACGGTTGGCAGTCAGTCGTACCATAACTACCTGATCGGTAAATGAGGTGATCGTTTCACGTTGATATTGCACTCCGTCTACTTCATAACGGACGATGGCACGTGCCGAGTCCAGACTCAGTTCCCGATAATAATCGGAATAGCGGGTATGTCCGGGGAAGGCAATTCTCAGGTCGCCGAAACTCTGATAAGGCATTCCCGAATTGTTTTTGCCATCACTTTCTCCGTAGCGAGCGTTTGTGCTTCCAGATATTTTCCGGCAAAAATAAGTTCACGTACCTTCGGAATATACTCCAGTGCGTTCGGGTTTGCGTTGTTGTTGGGGCGTCCTGCCCAAATGGTTTCTTCGTTTAGTTGTATTTGTTCTATTCCCGGCGTTCCATATACCATTGCCCCCAGACGCCCGTTTCCCAAGGGTAAAGCTTCGGTCCATACCTGTGCGGGACGGTCATACCATAGCTTATATTCCTGTGCAGATACTTTTTTCTCCTGCGCATGAATACATCCTGCAGAGACCATTACAAACAGATATCCGATTAATCTCTTTTTATTCATTTTCATCTAATCGCTTTTATACTTTTATAGGAGGACGATTAAAAAGGAATTTTGTACCCAATATACAGACAATAAGAAGCAGGGATAATCAAAAGTTATCGGGTATAAAAAAATGAACTTCAATATCTGCTCAAAAAGGTCTTACTTTGCATACGTAAGAGCACTAGGAAGAAGTTATTTCCTGAGTGTGGATTTATTTCTTTAATCTAAAAAACAGATAATTGAAAATGTATAATTTAATCGTTAGACCGTTATTATTTCTCATTGATCCTGAAAAAGTACATCGAATGCTCTTGAACTGGTTAAAAATCTATCGTTATCTGCTTCCGGTTCGTGCCTGCGTAAGAGGACACTATCAAGTGGACGAACCTTTTTCATACGGAAGCCTGCGATTCAAAAACCGGATAGGCTTGTCTGCCGGATTCGATAAAAATGCGGAAACATTTGATGAGTTGGCAGATTTTGGTTTCGGATTTCTGGAAGTGGGGACTGTAACTCCTGATTATCAGCCGGGAAATCCTTCTCCCCGTATCTTCAGACTGGTAGAAGACGAATCACTGATCTCACGTACAGGGTTCAATAATTGCGGTGTCGATGTAGCTCTGGAGCATATCAGAAAATACAGAAAACATTCTTACAGGCTCGGAGTAAATATCAATAAGAATCCGCTTTCTGCCGGTGAGCAAATCATCAAAGATTTTGAGTTGGTTTTCACTCGCTTATATGAAAGTGTAGATTATTTTACGCTGAACTGGGGTAGTATAGATAAAGAATCATTTGCTAAAGTTTTAGAAAACCTCACAACATTTCGTCAGGCAGTGAACAAACGGTGCAGTATTTCATTAAGCTCCCGGCGGATATCGATGAGAAGGCATTGGATCTGGTCATTTCCCTTGCATATAAATATTCCATAGAAGGCTTTATAGCTACGGGGCCGACGATGGACCGCTCAGAATTGCATCATACAAAAACAAAACAGTTGGAAAAGATCGGTAACGGTGGCGTCAGTGGTCGGGGTATCGGAAAGAAATCGCAGAAGGTAGTGCGTTATCTGTCCGGGCACACCGACCACCACTTTCTGATTATCGGGGCAGGAGGAATAATGACAGCAGAGGATGCAGCTGATATGATTTCCCAAGGGGCCGATATGATACAGATTTATTCGGCATTTATCTATTCTGGTCCGTCTGTTGTTCATAAAATAGGGAAGAAACTTTAAACATTAATCGATATGAAGAAATTAATTTGTATTAGCTTGTATGAGGACTTATCCATGACGACCTATGATTTGTCGGAAGTGGACAATGTCGAACTGATTGGAATCGTAGAAAATGCTTCCGAAGGAACTTTATTTGTTTTTACTTGTGACAGGCCCAATGGAAGCAGTGTTATTATGTGTCCCGGAGGTGGATTTCTGAAGACTAATCTGGAGAATGAAGGCATTGATTTTGCCGAATGGTTTACGAAGCTGGGAATTACATATATCGTCTTTAAATATAGAATGCCTCGTGGTAATCCTGATGTTCCCGAACAAGATATCCGGTTGGCATTGAAGGTTGTGCGAGAAAAGTTTCCAGAGTTTTGTGATAAACTGGGAGTGATGGGGGCTTCTATCGGAGGATATCTGGCAACTTTTTCAGCTACGCTTTTACCTGATGATGAGAAGCCGGATTTTCAGATATTGATGTATCCGGTAGTCAGTGTCGATGATCGTTTGACACATTTTCCTTGTCGTGAACGAATGTTTGGTCATTCCTATTCACCGGATAAAATGGAGCAGTATTCACCGATTGAGCATATTACTTGCGGTACACCTGCCGCTTTCATTGTAGCAGCTGCAGATGATGCTGTGGTAAGCCCTCTGAATGGTATTATGTATGCTGCCAGACTACAGAAAGCAGATATCCCCATTTCTCTGCACATCTATCCTGCGGGAGGACATGGATTCGGTTATAATGATAGTTTTGTGTATAAGCAAGAGTGGCTTCAGGAGCTTGGAGAATGGTTGGCAAAATTGTAATTCTTTTCTTGTAATTCGAAATATACTTCCTATATTTGTCATTAGAATATTTAATGAAAAGAAATTATGAGAAATTCAAAGGTTACATCTATGTTGGTAGTGCTGATGTTTTTGTTGGTCACAGGAATACAGGCGCAGACCGTTACTCCCAGTAAGAAATATATCACAAAAGAACTGAATAACGTAAGCAACTTCAGTTCAATCAGAGTATTAGGCAGTCCTGATGTTGAGTATCGTCAGAGTAATGGTTCTAAAACGACAGTTTCTATATACGGTTCGGATAATTTGGTAGACTTGTTGGAAGTTTCTACAGTAAATGGAGTATTGCAGGTGAATATCAAAAAAGGTGTCAAGATTCTTAGTGGAGAGCGTCGTTTGAAAGTGATAGCTTCTTCCCCTTCATTGAATCAGGTAGATATTAAAGGTTCGGCAGATGTATATCTGAAAGGTACAATCAAAGGGAATGACTTGAATTTGAATATAGCCGGTTCCGGAGATATCGAAGCGGAGAATCTGCAATATGCTAATATATTTGCTTTGGTAAAAGGAAGCGGGGACATTGATTTGAAAAATGTGAAAGCGACTACTGTGATGTCAGAAGTAAATGGTTCCGGTGATATCAATATGAAAGGTTCTGCACAGAAGGCGACACTGACAGTAAATGGTTCCGGAGATATTAGTGCTGAAAAACTGGCTGCAACTAATGTCGTTGCTACAGTTGCCGGTTCGGGTGATATAGTATGCTACGCTTCCAGACAGTTGGATGCAAGAGTTAGTGGTAGCGGTGATATTGAATATAAAGGAAGTCCTTCAGTTGTAAATAAGCAGGGGAAGAAAAATTCAATTACCGGTAAGTAAGATACGAATCTTATTTTTTATAGAAAGCGGGCAAATATGTTATTTATCACATATTTGCCCGCTTTTATTTAGACATTCATAGATCTCTTATTGAAGTATATACAATGACTATATGTTAAAAATATAGTTAGTCAAGATACAATTAACTTGCAGATCTGTTTTATTTATATGGGCTTATCTGTATTTTCTGATATTGCACATTATGAAATATTATTCAATTAAGTCAAGTAGTATATGAATTTAGATGAAGTTTTAAACTATCGTCGCTCTGTACGGGTATATGATAAAGAAAAGGAAATAGATACAGAGAAAGTAAAGCATTGCCTGGAATTGGCAACTTTGGCTCCCAATAGTTCTGATATGCAACTATGGGAGTTTTATCACATCACACAGCCTGAATTGATGGCAAAGGTATCAAGAGCTTGTCTTGATCAAAAAGCAACTTCCACGGCTTCGCAGATTGTTGTTTTCGTCACACGTCGTGACTTGTATCGGAAGCGGGCGAAATTTGTTCTTGATTTCGAGACAGGAAATATACGGCGGAATAGTCCTATAGACAGGCAGGAGAAACGTATTAAAGACAGAAAACTGTACTATGGGATATTGATGCCGTTTGTTTATGCCCGTTTCTGCGGTATCTTAGGACTTTTCAGAGTACTACTTGCTAATATTATCAGCATTTTCCGCCCTATGATGCTCGAAGTATCTGAAGGTGATGTGCGTGTGGTGGTACATAAATCCTGTGCACTTGCTGCTCAGACATTTATGATTGCTATGGCGAACGAAGGATATGATACCTGCCCCTTGGAAGGCTTGGATAGCCGACGAACTCAAAAGGTTGCTTAAGTTGCCTCATGGTGCTGAAATAAATATGGTAGTTTCTTGTGGAATCCGGAATGGAAATAAAGGAATTTGGGGAGAACGGTGCAGGGTACCGTTTGAGGAAGTTTATCGTAAGATTTGATGGCACGGACGCAGTAGTAAAAACGCCTAAATATATATATGTATTCGAATTCAAACTGAATGGGACTGCCGAGCAGGCTTTGCAGCAGATTGATGAAAAGGCTAGTCTGATTCCTTATCAGACAGACGGACGTGAAGTCGTGAAAGTAGGAGTGGAGTTCAGCGCGGAGAAAAGGAATATTGGACGATGGTTGCTTTAACCAGATAACAATTAATATTAAAGTGAATCCTATTAGATGATCAGATGTGCGGAGATATGCTTGGCATATCTCCGTTTTAATTGACATAATCCGCCGGAGTAAAGGGATGAATGATGCTTACCGACGTGATTTAATCGTTTTTTAATAAATGAAATTTATTTTTCCTGATTATACAAATAGTACAAAAGAATCTTCTTGTCTGGCCTTGTTTTTTATATTCCGCAACATTTCATCCTTTGTGTCATAGTATTAGTCACCTTCGAAACATTTATTGTTTGTATCCGACATGGATGGAGTTTGGCTAGTCCCCAAATATACGGATATTTGTGAAGTGAGATTTCACTATCAAAAGTATTGGTCCTTTCGGACCGGCCGCCTGTGAAGGTAGCTCTATTGTTTGTTTTGTTTGTGTTTGGTGCATCTTTTTTCAAGCGAGAAAGAAGATGCACTATTTATATCTATCTACCCTGACTAGCGGATATTGAATGAAAATTTGCCTATGAAACAGATAAAGCATACATTTGAAGAAAAAAAAGAAGATAGGGCGGGAAAGCATCAATGTGGAACTTATGGCACGGCTGTCACAAATGGAGTGAAGGCTGCCGCCACTGCTATGTATATCGTACGGATGGCAAATATGGAAAAGACAGTTCGGTGGTGACAAAGACGGAAAAAGTTCGGTTTGCCTTTACAGAAGAAAAAAAAATGGAGAATATAAGATACCCTCGGGAAATCTGGTATATACCTGTTTTACCTCTGATTTTCTGATTGAAGATGCGGATGAATGGCGTGCCGAAGCATGGGAAATGATGCGGATACGGCAGGACCTTCATTTTATGTTTATAACTAAGCGGATAGAAAAGGCTGCAACAGTGCCTGCCACCGGATTGGGGAGATGGATACAACAATGTGACGATTTGTTGTACAATGGAGAATCAGGACAGAGTCGATTATCGCTTACCTATTTATAAAGAAAGTCCTATTAAACATAAAATTATTATCTGTGAACCTCTTCTTAGTCAGATTGATTTCAGAGGAGAATTGGAAGGATGGGTAGAGCAGGTAGTGGCAGGAGGAGAGTCCGGTAAGGAAGCCCGCGTTTTGCAATTATGACTGGGTGTTGGACATCCGCCGTCAATGTGTGGAAGCTCATGTCAGTTTCTGGTTCAAGCAGACAGGAAGTTATCTGTTGAAAGACGGACATGAGTATAAAGTCGCCCGACAGTTCCAGCACTCACAGGCGAGGAAAGCGGAACTGAATTATACTCCCGAAAAATAACGAAAGAACAAATAGGAATAAAGGAATGCGAAGGCTGTCGGACAGCTTTCGCATTCCTTTATTGAGTACAAAATATGGATAATCACGTCTCTCCTTAAAGAGATAGTGTGTAAATTTAAAAAATATCCATATTAAATGAAACAGATAAAGCTGTTATTTCTTTTAGCTTCCGCCTCCGTCACGGGAGCATTTGCGCAAAGCAATGGGCTGACGGATATGAGTCAGAGCCGTTATGCAAAAATGGCAAATACCGGAATAGATGCCGTACACTGGACGAATGGATTCTGGGGAGAGCGTTTTAATGTATTTAGCGGAACTTCCTTGCAGAGTATGTGGAATACATGGAACACGCCGGAAGTTTCTCATGGTTTCCGTAATTTTGAGATTGCTGCCGGTGTATGCAAGGGAGAACATTGGGGACCTCCGTTCCACGATGGAGATATGTACAAGTGGATGGAAGGAGTCGCTTCTGTGTATGCTGTCAATAAAGATCCGGAACTGGACAAGTTAATGGACAACTTTATTGCTTGTGTCGTAAAAGCCCAGCGTGCAGATGGTTATATACATACACCGGTTGTTATAGAAGAGCTGAATAAGGGAATAGACAGCCATACGCAGGCTGACTCCCAACAACAGACAGTGATTGGTACGAAAGTAGGCTCTGAGGACGAAAAAGGTGCATTTGCCAATCGGTTGAATTTTGAAACGTATAACTTGGGACACCTGATGATGGCAGGTATCGTTCACCACCGTGCTACCGGAAAAACAACTCTTTTTGATGCTGCCGTGAAAGCTACGGATTTCCTTTGTCACTTCTATGAAACAGCTTCCGCCGAGTTGGCGCGCAATGCAATTTGCCCTTCACACTATATGGGAGTGGTGGAGATGTATCGTGCTACAGGAAATCCCCGTTATCTGGAACTTTCAAAAAACCTGATTGACATTCGCGGTATGGTAGAAAGCGGCACGGATGATAATCAGGACCGTATCCCTTTCCGTGACCAATATCGTGCAATGGGACATGCCGTACGTGCCAATTACCTGTATGCAGGCGTGGCAGATGTGTATGCGGAGACGGGGGAACAACAACTGATGAAGAATCTGACTAGTATCTGGAACGATATTGTCACCCGAAAGATGTACGTGACCGGAGCTTGCGGTGCTTTGTATGACGGCACCTCACCGGATGGAACGTGCTATGAACCGGATAGCATTCAGAAAGTGCATCAGAGCTACGGTCGTCCGTATCAGTTGCCGAACAGTACGGCACATAACGAAACTTGTGCCAACATTGGTAATATGCTGTTCAACTGGCGCATGCTGGAAGTGACGGGAGATGCCAAGTATGCGGAGCTTGTGGAAACTTGCCTTTATAATAGTGTATTGAGTGGCATAAGCCTGGATGGAAAGAAGTATTTCTATACGAATCCTCTTCGTATCAGTGCCGATCTGCCTTATACACTCCGTTGGCCGAAAGAACGGACGGAATATATCAGTTGTTTCTGTTGTCCGCCCAATACATTGCGTACGCTTTGTCAGGCGCAGAATTATGCTTATACATTGAGTCCGGAAGGGATTTATTGCAACCTGTACGGTGCAAATACATTGACTACAAACTGGAAAGATAAGGGGGAACTTGCTTTGGTGCAGGAAACGGACTATCCTTGGGAAGGTAATATACGTGTAACGCTGGACAAAGTGCCCCGTAAAGCAGGTGCTTTCTCCCTCTTCTTCCGTATTCCCGAATGGTGTGGGAAAGCTGCGTTGATAGTGAACGGTCAACCGGTGTCCATGAATGCCAAGGCAAATACCTATGCGGAAGTGAACCGTACATGGAAGAAAGGAGATGTGGTAGAACTGGTCATGGATATGCCTGTTTGTCTGCTCGAAGCCCATCCGTTGGCAGAAGAAATCCGTAACCAGGTGGTAGTGAAACGTGGCCCGTTGGTTTACTGTCTGGAGAGTATGGACATTGCAAATGGAGAAAAGATCGATAACATCTTGATTCCTGCCGACATAAAGCTGACTCCGAAGAAAACGACGATTGAAGGCAGTTCGATAGTAGCCCTGGAAGGGAAAGCACGTCTGGCATCGTCTGAGTCTTGGGAAGGCGTGCTTTATCGTCCGGTTGCCCAAGCAGAGAAAACAGTGGATATTCGTCTGATTCCTTATTATGCATGGGGAAACAGAGGTAAAGGAGAGATGACAGTCTGGATGCCGCTTGCAAGATAACCCATTGTACAAAAGAAAAATGAAAAAGTTATTAGTAACAACTATATGCCTGTTGGGTGCACATCTGCTGTCAGCAGGCGAAATTTGGATTTCGCCGCAGGGGAATGATTTCAATGACGGCACACGTCCATCTCCGAAAGCGACGTTGACTTCTGCTTTGCGTCAGGCACGCGAATGGCGCCGGACAGATGATGAACGGGGGCGGGGAGGAATTACGATCTGCATGGAAGGCGGTACATATGCACTCTATGAACCGGTGTTTATTCGTCCGGAAGACAGCGGGACGGAGGATTCTCCCACGGTGATCCGTCCGGTAGCTGATGAAAAGTGGTATTGAGTGGCGGCATCCGGATCGGTGGATGGAAGAAGCAGGGAAAACTTTGGGTAGCGGATGTGCCCATGTTCAACGGGCGGCCATTGGATTTCCGTCAGTTATGGGTGAATGGGAAGAAAGCTGTCCGTGCCCGTGATGTAGAGGATTTTGAGAAGATGAACCGCATTTGCAGTGTGGACGAAAAGAATGAGATTCTTTATGTTCCTGCGGTTGCCATACGCAGACTGGTAGACGGAAAAGGGGCTTTGAAGGCCAAATATGCAGAGATAGTATTGCATCAAATGTGGTGTGTGGCCAATCTTCGTATTCGTTCTGTCGAACTGGCTGGAGACAGTGCCGCAATACGTTTTCATCAGCCGGAGAGTCGGATTCAGTTTGAGCATCCCTGGCCGCGTCCGATGGTAACGACAGATGGGCATAATTCTGCTTTTTATCTGACGAATGCCCGTGAACTATTGGATGTAGCGGGAGAATGGTATCACGACATAGATGCCCGTAAGGTCTATTATTATCCTCGGGAAGGAGAGAAGATGCAGGATGCCGGCACGGAAGTGATAGTGCCGGCCATAGAGACATTGGTACAGTAAAAGGGACCATCGACCGTCCTGTTTCACATATCCGTTTTGAGAAAATCACGTTCTCTCATACGACTTGGATGCGTCCGTCTGAGAAAGGCCATGTTCCTCTTCAGGCAGGAATGTATCTGACAGACGGTTATCGTATTGACCCGAAAATGGAACGGGACTATCTGAATCATCCCTTGGATAATCAAGGATGGCTGGGACGTCCTGCCGCAGCTGTAAGCGTGGCTACTGCCAATCAGATCGACTTTGAGCGCTGTCGGTTCGAGCATTTAGGCTCAACCGGGCTGGATTATGAAGAAGCCGTGCAGGGCGGTGTCGTTCGTGGCTGTCTTTTCCGTGATATTGCGGGGAACGGACTGGTGGTCGGCAGTTTCTCTCCGGCTGCCCATGAAACACATTTGCCTTACGACCCTGCCGACCTTCGGGAAGTATGCGCGCATCAACAAATCAGTAATTGCTACTTTACCGAAGTGGGTAACGAAGATTGGGGATGTCTTGCAATCCTTGCGGGCTATGTGAAAGATATTAATATAGAACACAATGAAATCTGCGAAGTTCCTTATAGCGGCATCAGCCTTGGCTGGGGCTGGACGCAGACAGTGAACTGTATGCGTAACAACAGAGTGCACGCAAATCTGATTCATCACTATGCAAAGCATATGTACGACGTAGCCGGAATTTATACACTGGGCTCGCAGCCGAAAAGTTATGTAACTGAGAATTGCGTACATAGCATTTATAAGCCAGGTTACGTACACGATCCCAATCATTGGTTTTATCTCTATACGGACGAAGGCTCTTCTTTTATCACTGTACGCGATAACTGGACGGAAGGGGAGAAGTATCTGCAAAATGCGAACGGTCCCGGAAATGTATGGGAGAACAATGGTCCGCAGGTAGATACAGTCATTCGTGAACGTGCAGGATTGGAAGCCGAATATAGGGACTTGAAGAAATAAGAAAAAATGAAAAAGAAATGCATGATACTTCTGGGTGCCTTGTCATTGGCAAGCAGCACCGTTTGCCCAAACTTGGATATGGTATCCGGGGGACTATGAAATCTGGCTGGGCAACCAGATGAACAACCGACGTACGGAACGTGGTGCTTTTTTTCCTCCTTTTTGGAAAACAGACAGTCATTATGTAGTCGTAGAGTTCAGCAAAGTATTGAATCTTTCCGAACCGGAAGAAGTGTTTATTGCTGCCGAGGGAACATATAATGTGAAGCTGGACGGGAAACTTCAGTTCGGAATGCCTGAAACCTTGCTGCTTCCGGCAGGAAAACATAGCCTGAATATTAAAGTATGGAATCAGGCAACGCCTCCCACTATTTATGTGAAAGGAAAGACGGTAAACTCTGATTCGTCCTGGCGGGTAACTTATGAAGATAAGGAATGGATCGATGAAAGCGGTAAGGCTAGTGACACATCTGCCACCATCTATATGGATGCCGGATGCTGGAACTTTGACGATGCCACTCAGCGTCCTTCCCAATTCAGCCTGATGCGTGAACCTCAGCAACCTGTCGCTAAACAGAACAGCCGGAAGGAGGCATACTTTATGATTTTGGAAAAGAAACTTTCGGATTTATCACATTAAAGAATCTTTCGGGCAAAAGGAAAGATTGACCTCTATTTATGGTGAAAGTCCGGAAGAGGCGAAAGACAAAGCATATTGCGAAACATTAGATAAACTCCTGCTGGAGCCTGGACAGATCACTGACCTCGCTATTCGCAGCACATCTCCTTTGCATCATTCTGATAATGAATATACACTGGAGAACAGCAAAGCATTCCGCTATGTATACATCACTCACGAACCGGAAGTACAAATTGGTGAAGTATCTATGCAATATGAATATCTTCCCGAAGAATATCGTGGTAACTTCCGTTGTAACGACGAGGAACTGAACCGTATCTGGGAGGTGGGAGCATACACGATGCATCTTACTACACGCGAGTTTTTTATAGACGGTATCAAGCGCGACCGTTGGGTATGGAGTGGCGATGCCATCCAAAGTTATCTGATGAATTATTATCTGTTCTTTGACAGTGAGTCCGTGAAGCGTACCATCTGGCTACTTCGTGGAAAAGATCCGGTGACCAGCCATAGCAACACCATTATGGATTACACTTTCTACTGGTTCTTAAGTGTATATGACTATTATATGTATAGCGGTGACCGGCATTTCGTCAACCAGCTATATCCACGTATGCAAACAATGATGGATTATGTATTGGGACGTACGAATAAGAATGGTATGGTGGTAGGAATGTCCGGCGACTGGGTATTTGTGGACTGGGCAGATGGCTATTTAGACAAAAAGGGAGAACTTTCTTTCGAACAGGTTTTGTTTTGCCGGAGTCTGGAGACGATGGCACTTTGTGCAGATTTAGTCGGAGATAAGGACGGACAACAAAAATATGAGAAGTTAGCTTCTGCGTTAAAAGCAAAATTAGAGCCGACTTTCTGGAATAATCAGAAACAGGCATTTGTGCACAATTGTGTGGATGGACGTCAGAGTGATGCCGTAACCCGATACGCTAATATGTTCTCTGTTTTCTTTGATTATCTGAATGCGGATAAGCAGCAGGCCATTAAACAGTCCGTTCTCCTGAATGATGAGATTCTGAAAATACAACGCCTTATATGCGTTTTACGAACTGGAAGCCTTTGTGCTCTTGGTGAGCAGGAGACTGTAATGAAAGAAATGAAAGCTTACTGGGTGGAATGTTGAAAGCAGGAGCAACC
>ENA-OQJP01000439-OQJP01000439.1-human-gut-metagenome-genome-assembly--contig:-NODE-439-length-11782-cov-2.058344_pt1 | contig 11782 bp, 9 predicted proteins | sample MGYA00242611_ERZ504778 | MGnify/ENA primary metagenome ERZ504778 (study PRJEB26092, sample SAMD00036349) | human gut metagenome | host: Homo sapiens | study: EMG produced TPA metagenomics assembly of...
TTCGGGCCGTAAAAAAGAGTTTCTACACATTTTCAAAATACAAAATGACAGGATTGTAAGTGATCATGAAAAAACAAGTTGTGATACCCATTGTGTGCGTTTTCTCTTACCATCCGGGATTCTGTACCAGTTTTTTTGACTTTTGTATCTCTGCCAACGGAATGGGATACAGATACATACGTTTTTTCAAAAATACGAGTTTCAAAAGCAGTACGTTTCATGAAACCTTCAAGATCGGTAGCATTCATATCCATACCATGAACCGGACCACCTTGTTTATAACCCTCCTCTTCAGCACACATCCAACGGCGCACATCAAAATAGCGTTGTCCTTCGGCAAACAATTCGATACGACGCTCGTGACGGATCGCTTTTCCTGCAACTCCCGGTTACCGATAATTTCCGGCTTAATATCTTTCAGTAAAGGAATACCGGCTCTATAACGAACACTGTCCACATACTGAATGATGCGTGCATCACCCGGATTTACATGATTCAAAGCTTCTGCATATAACAAATAGAAATCGGCCAAACGGAACAACATACCTGCTCGATATTTGGATTTCGGATTGTTTCCCTGATTCAACAAGTCACGGTTCATGCCTTTATAAAGCAAGTATCCCGAATAACTCATATCTGCTTTAGAATTATCGTCAGGCATTCCTTTATAAAAATAAATTTTCTTATCTGTTTTTTGCCATACTTTGCCGGAATAAGTTATATCCTGGTAAAAACGAGGTTCACGGTTCTTATACATATTCGGTATACCGTCTTCACCCAATGCCCTCTTCTTTATACAAACCCGATTCTTCAATGCTCTTGCCATCACTCATCAAAAGTCATCGATGGCTTCCTGGAGGACTCCGACACAACTGAATCCGCTAAAAATTGCACGCGGTGTACATCTACGCTCACGACCCTCACCATTTACGCCTCCCCAGGAGTTCTTACTACTTTGCCAAACAGCTTCGGAATTGTTAACGCTTACCTGAAACAACTGATAAAGTGACTCAGCCGGATCGATTTCACCATTTTTCATTACTTGGTATAAAGAGTAGCGTCCCTTTGAATAATCGATAAAACGTTGTAAAGCATCCAATGCAGTCTTCCATTTCGTGTCATCTTTTGCCGGGAAAAGTTGCTTGCCTTGATTATCCTTCAAAGCAATAGCTTCGGGATAACCACCATTGAACAACGGACTTGCCGCATATACATGCAATTTAGCCAAGATAGCCAATGCCGCCCCTTTGGTTGGCGCTGCCGCACGCTCATTATTGATGGTGCCATCCGGATTCAGTTCTTTCTCCGGAAGTAGGTCATAGCATTCATTAAGTTCTTTATCGATAAAAGCGACTACTTCATCTACCGAATTTCTGTAATAGTCCAAATCAGCGGCCGAGGGATCAGCAATTTCGGTCATAATAGGAATTGGGCCATATAACTCAAACAACAGGTAATGATAATAGGCACGTAAGAAACGTGCTTCATTTTTCAAAAGAGCCAGTTCTTTTTCATCAATAAAGTCAGCCACATCGCCATTCTGCGGAATAACGTGGGCATAGGCAATGAACTCATTCGCCTGTCGTATCTGCTTATAAAGACTCCAGCGTGACAAAGTTGCCGATCCGGCATGATAACCGATTGTCGGAATCGTCTTCACATTGTTCTGTGCAGATTTCAATTCATCAGAAACAGCCGGCCAGGGATTGTCCAAACCGGTCAGATCGACATAAGCACTCGTTATAATGATGTTTGACACATCGGGAATACCCGTATAGATGTAGCGATGAAACCGACGTGCATAACTTGTGTTATTAAAAACTTCTTCCATAGTCATCTCCGCAGCCAGATCATCAGAAACATTCAGATAATCTTCACAACCGGAAAAGAGAGTCGCACTAAATCCAAGTGCCAGTATATAGGTGGATAAATTCTTAAATACTTTCATATAAATACTATTATTAATTTAGTTAGAATGTAAAGTCAAGACCAAAAGTAAATGTACGGTTCAAAGGATAAGGGAATCCTCCATTGCTGTTTCCTTGTTCGGGATCCCACATTTTAATATGATCCCATACACACAGATTGTTTCCTTGTACATAGAAACGTAATGCCTCTATATTCAACTTTTTCAGCAACTTTTTATCAAAATTATAACCTAATTCGATATTCTTCAGTCTCAGGAAACTTGCGTCACGCAACCACCACGTACTGGCTACCGTATTATTCTGGAAGTTGTTACTATGCATACGGGGAAACATTACATTCTGACTCGGATTCTGTTCTGTCCAGCGATCGGCTACCACCGAACGTACAGCAGATTCTTCAACTCCCCACTGGAAAGGGAAAAAAGTTGCGTCAGCTCCGGTTCCCAATACTGTCGAAGTGTTACCGGCTCCCTGAAAAAAGATACCTGCATAAAAACCTTTCCATTCAGCATTAAATCCAAAACCATAGACCACTTCGGGAACAGTAGGATTTCCTACATCTTCCTTCTGGTCATTACTGTCAATCTTACCATCACCGTTCAGGTCTTTGTATTTGATATCACCCGGACGCACACCGCTTGAAAGGCCGGAAACGACTCCGGGTTTTAATTCATAAGTACGGTTGAGCCCCTCACCATTGATGATAAAGTCATCATATGTATAAAGCCCCTCGGCAATATATAGTTTATTTGAGTTGAGTCGGGTGCCTCTTTTTCTCCAACCAAGGATATACCTGTGGCACTTGATCGTATTCGATAATTTCATTACGGGCAAACGTAAAGTTTCCACGTGCACTCAGATTGACCTGCCCTATTTTCTGGTTAAGGGTCAGACTGGCATCCACTCCATGATTCTTCACAATACCGAAATTCTGCCAAGGCATCTGGCTGGGAAGCCGGTTACATTGGACACTGTATTACGCTGCAACAAAATGCTTTTACGCTTATTATTGAAATAGTCAACTTGCAAATCAATACGGTTGTCGAATAACCCGAGATCAATACCGTAATTCTTCTTTTCCTCAATTTCCCATGAAAGGTAAGGAGCTTCAAACCGGGCTTCGGTTATTCCATTACCAATACCTCCCATACCTCCCGTATCGCTGAAACCGAGATCATATCCTCCATTATCCTGTTTCATCGTACCACGATACAAGAAACGGTCGCCACCGGTATCATCATTTCCCGTACGGCCGATAGAAAATCTAAATTTCAACTTATTGACCACCTTCTTCAATACCTCCGGATAAAAGGGTTCGTTACTGACATACCATGCCAATCCCATTGCCGGGAAAAAGCCGAAACGATATCCTTTGGCAAAGGTTTCGGAACCTGTATAACCGAAGTTTCCTTCTATAAAATAACGCCCGTCATAGCCATATGTAGCACGTCCCACAAGTCCCTGCTTTCTGTAAGGTAGAGCATTATTATGATATTGAGTCTCTTTTTGCATGTAAAGAACCATGGCAGTCACATCGTGTTTCTGCGCAAAAGTCCGGTTATAGTTGAACGAAGTCTCAAAATATATCTTTTTATTCGAAGAGTTTTCCAGTTTCTCGGTCAATACGTCGCTGCCTTCCACTACTTTCTTAAATTGCAATCCACCGTTTTCATCACGTCCGGTCGCCAGATATTGAGTAGGTGTCTTTGTACGTTTTGCTATATATTTCATGTCTGCATCGAAACTGATCAGACCTTTCCAGTTCAGTCCTTTAGTGATAAAGTCTAATTTTTGGTCTACTTCCAGTTTCGACTGGATAGATGTTCTCCATTCTTTGGCATATCCAGAATTCATAAGCAAGTTATACGGATTCACCGATTACCCGAAGGACGCGGATGTCCGGCAATTGTCCCGTCTGAGTATTCAGCAGGCATCAGGTAAGACGGGGTGCGGCACATCGAATTAAAAATAGTATTTGTACTTGTCCCCGGATAGTTTGTCTGCAAATATTGCCCACTTATATCTACTTTTACTAAAGTCGTTTTCGTTGCATCAAAATCGATATTACTACGTAAATTATAACGTTTTAGCCCGATATTATTGTCATACTCGTTTTTCTTACCTTCTTTAAAGATACCGTTCTCCTGATAAAACGCTCCGGAAACAAAATAACGCGCACGTTCGGAACCTCCCCTTACATTAAGAGTATAACGCATATTGTAAGTATGCTCTCTCAACATCTCCTTCAACCAGTCGGTATCGGGATAAAGATCACGATCGGCTCCCGGACCATACATGGCAATTTCTTCCGCTGTGCGTATACTGGCTGTTCCTTCATTATTTAAAGCTTCATTATACAGATCGAGTGTCTCCACCGAATTCATGAATTTAGGTAGACGAGTCGGAGTAAGCAAAGTGGACTCGGCACGAAGAGATATTTTGGGCTTCTGTGAATTTCCACGCTTAGAAGTGATCAAAATAACTCCGTTGGCACCCTCTGCCCCATATACAGCCGTCGCAGCAGCATCTTTCAGCAAAGTAAACGATTCAATCTCGTCGGGTTCGATATCTTGCATATTACGAGGCACACCGTCAACTAAAACCAACGGATTCGTACCTCCCTTAAAAGAACTTACACCTCTAATCCAAAACTCAGAGTTATCATATCCCGGCTCACCCGAACGTTGAACGGCAATCAGGCCCGGCACCTGTCCGGCCAAGGAATTAGTCAGATTTCTGTTAGATGATACTGCCAGTTCTTTAGGCCCGATGGCATTAATAGAACTTACTACACTATTTTTTTTCTGTTTGCCGTAACCAATTACCACTACTTCATCCAACAATTCGGTGTTTGGAAGCATTTTTATAGCCAAAATCTTTTCACCTTTATAGGTTATCCGCTGTGGCTCGTAGCCCACATACGAAAAAAGAAGTATGTCCCCTTTTTTGGCATTTATCGAGAAATTGCCATCTACATCGGTAATAACTCCTGTAGTAGTTCCTTCCAATTTAATTTGTACTCCAATCAAGGGCTGGCCATTCTCATCCACCACAAGTCCGGCGGCATTACGGACTTGGGCAAAGGCTGAATTGAGTCCGATAGATAATAAAAACAGAACAAAGCAAATTGATCTTAATACTTTATTCTTAAACGCATATTTTTCTGGTATCCCACCGATACGATTACTGGCAGTATCGGTATCATGACTAATATGAACAGTTATCGGTAAAACTGATATTAGCATAAAAGGTTTTCTCATAAGCTTAAATCTTTTTTGTGTTGTAGGTTTTAAAATTATTTTCAAGAAAAGAGATACTATCCATCTATCGATGCATAGTTCTGTCTGGGATCGGGTCTTTCTTATGTTTTCATAGGCGTAATAAATATGGTTTATACTTCATCTATACTGAACCATGCTGATATTAATTAGCACAAAACGGCTGATTTTATCAGAGTTCCTGTAGAACTTAAGAAAAGAAAAAACCTATGAAATAAACAGGTAAACGATATAAACGAAAAGGAGAAATTGTAAAGTGTAGTTCAAAATCCTAAAGAAATATACCTATTTTCCACCCCTGGATATTTTCCATGAAAAAGTATATAATCAAAAGCTAGAAGGTCAAATCATTGATAGTAAATAGTATAGAAAGCCATCTTATAGAAAGGAACTTTTAGAGTCATAATTACGATATTTTAAAAAAGATATGCTTAAATAATTGTTTTATTAAAGTTATTAGTATATTTGCCACGAAAAAGAACCATTTATTACGAACTTTTAAAACTGTTAACTTCACAATCTAAAAGGTAGCATCTGTATGTATAATGCATAAAACTTTCCAAGTTCTACAGGAACTTTTCTCAAGTACTTTTGAATTTATTTATTTCCCAACAGAAATGCATATTAATAACATTTTTATAGAAGATCATTGTAAAATAATTACTAAGTCAAAAGTTGTATACGGTATATCTTTGGTAGCATGAAAACAATCTGATGACATTACACTAAAATATAAATGCGAGTTAATAATTGAATTTACAACTATTAACTCGCATTATTAATTTATTTATATCAGTTGACGACTGTACCCCTTACATCCAATTCACGAATCGCAGCTACTGTACCATTACCCACCCCATCCGGAATGACCAATTTGATATAGCGTGCCGTGGATGATTTTACATAATATTTTAGTGCGGCATCCTGATTCGTAAAACCAAACTGACCGATCGATTCCCAATTCGTCCCGTCTTCACTGGCTTCAAAACGTACCACCTTTATCGGATTATTACTTCCTCGCCCACGTGGCAATAACTCTATCTGAGCTATTTTGACCCGATGATTCATATCGATAATTATTTCATAAGGTAAAGGATCAGATCCTCCCTGCCAACGCGAATGCCAGAAAGTCTCGACATTTCCGTCAATTAAATGTTTGGCATGTCCATTATTGCTGCCTTCACCCGAAGCCTCCTCGGTAGTGAACGATACAATTTTCCAATCTGTTTTAGAAAGTTTATCCCCTTCTTTAATAATGCTATAAGCTGCATAAACATCCTTATCAGCCCGTATAGTAGCATCAGAAGTTACCTCTGCTATTTGCACGGGTAACATATAATTTCCCGGCAGGACATCGTCTTTCAGTTTATAAGTTGCTGTAACCTGATTTACTCCACTATGAAGAATCGGAGTTTCGGGGGTCACATAGGCATCGGACGGAAGCATGCTGAAATAAGTACCGTGAGCCGTATTATAGGCATCAATCACCGACTGGCGGCTTTCCAAGCGACAGCTGATTTCCCATTTATTGGTGAATGGGACCCCGATCTGTACAGGTAACTCCTTTACTTCTGCCAGGTTGATCTCTTCTACTCCGGCATTCATAATAGTTACAATCGGCTCTGAAACTTTAAAGCCCAACAACACAACAGAACGTCCTGAAACAAAAGGCATTCCACTGGATGTAGCACGTAAAGGCAACACATATTTCAAATGATCATATCCGGAGAGCTCTTGTATCTTAGCCGGGTCGTAAGTGAGCTCACCTTTCAACAGCCTTTCGTTTGCGGGAATATCGACAGAACTTTTTGTTAATTGATAACAGTCAGCAGGAAGAAGTTCATATGAGGTTCCATCGGCAATATTCATTGAATCGAGCAAAGCTTTGTCCACAGAGAAACTTACTACACTGGCAGTTGACTTCAAGCCCCCCTGCTGTATCCATAAATCTGCTGTATACTTTTCGCCTACATTATAAGATTGCAATGTATTAAACCCTTCCTGAGAAACAGCCAAAACCCCATCGGCTTTGGAACTTACATCAAAACTATCATCACAACTGCTCATAGACAGTGCGACGTAAGCTAACATTCCTATGTAATTAAATCTATTCATAAGTACATCTTTTTTATTTATTCAGAAATCACCATCCCGGATTCTGTACCAGATTCTTGGTCTTTCTCATTTCGGAATCAGGCATGGGATACAGATACATTTTCCGGTAAATACAATCTGGCTTGCTTCCACTATGCGATTGAAATCTTCTTTATCATTCGACTCACCGCGTACATTCATTCCGTGCACATAGCCATTCTGACGACCTTCCCCGTTTTATCAGCAATCATCCATCTTCTCACATCAAAATAGCGCTGCCCCTCTGTGGCCAGTTCAATCTGGCGTTCACGTTGAATGGCAGCCCGTTGCAATTCCTGATTACCACGAATAGCCGGATTCAAAGTCTCTATATCGGGTAATCCTGCACGCTCACGCACCAGATTGAGGTATTTCAAAACTCTCGCGTCATTAGGATTGACTTCATTGGCTGCCTCAGCATACATCAAATAGAAATCTGCCAAACGGAAAATAATAGAGGACGGAACTGGGAGGCTACTCCCGGATTAGTTAAACTGACCGAACGATTGAAACGTTTGAAAAGCATATAACCGGTCAGGGTAGCCTGTCCTTCCTGTACGCCGGAGTTACCACCATTGTAAAATAATACCTGATTACAGCTCACTGGCCATTGACGTCCATTGAAAAGACTGTATTATAAAAACGAGGTTCACGATTGAGATAGCGATTGCTGACAGTCACATTGGTATACTTCTTAGAAAAGTTATCATTCTGATCTTTGTAAGTCCCATACCCTTCTTCCTGATAAAGTATAGACTGCGGCAAATAGGCTGTAGCCGAAACAGGGAAACCGTCTTTCATATAAAAAGCATCGACCAGTTCCTGAGTAACTCCAGTGGAACCTAAGCCATTTTTTCGCAACGGGGAGCAATACGACGGTCGAAAGCATCACCATTCATTCCCCCCAATCATTATTTGCCGTAGCCCAGATAATCTCATGTGTATATTTCTGAAACAGATTATACACAGACTTATCCGGATCAATGACAGCACCGTTATCGTCTTTATACTCTTTGTATAATTCATATCTTCCGGCCTCAGCATAGTCAATAAAGTCTTTACAAGCAGCAAGAGCTTTCTCCCACTTACCGGCGTCATAATCAGGAAACAGACGGGTACCATCCGGATTTGTCACCGACAGAGCTTCGCGGTATCCACCGTTTAAAAGAGGACTTGCAGCATACAACCACAATTTTGCCCGAACAGCCAAAGCAACTCCTTTAGTCGGCCAGGCACGATAGTCCTTATCTTCAAAAATGGCTCCTGAGTCAATTCAGAAGCAACAGCTGTGAGCTCGGAATCAATATACTCTATTACTTCATCTACTGTATTCCTGGGTACATCCTGATCCTCAGTCGCATTGTATATTTTGTCCTTTACCAAGATGATCGGACCGTATTGTTCAAACAACAAATAGTGATAAAATGCCCGCATAAAACGCACATTGGCTTTCATCTGTGTCAGCTCGTCTTCCAACAACTGGTCTCCTTGGGTTCCCGTAGTCATTATCGGATGTGCTTTCTGCAAAAAAATATTAGCCTGACGAATGTATTTGTAACAGTCACCATAACGATGAAAACCCATGTTGGCAGCATTTCTATCCGAATTATTGTATTTGGAAGAGTTTCCATACCCAACGACCAGCTCATCACACATACCCGTCCAGGGATTTTTGAAAGCTCCCACATTCACGCTGTTAATCCCTGAATAATCGGGGATACCGGCAAAAACATTGGCATACCATCTCTTTGTATACGATACATTATCAAATACCTGTTCGGTATTCTGCAAACCTCCTGCAAGTTGATCGGAAACTCCCAAATAGTCGCAAGAACTAACAAAGCACAATAGCGCTATCAACAAAGTGTATATAGAATTTTGCTTTTTCATCTTTCTATTTATTAATCAATTTTGTCTTTTTAGAATGTAAAGTCTAAACCGAGAGTGAAAGTACGGGGCAAAGGATAATTCAAACCCGCATTGGCATTACCGGCTTCCGGATCGAAATATTTAATGTCATCCCACACAGCAAGGTTATATCCCATAATATAAATACGGGCAGCCTCAAAACCAATCTTATCCATAAATTTCTTAGGAAGCTGATAACCGAACTCTATATTTTTCAGTCGTAAGAAGGAACCATTACGCAACCACCAAGTGCTTGCCACCCGATTATTGGCATTATTGGCATTGTTCTTATGCAAACGCGGAATAATAACATCCTGACTGGGATTGTTTTCAGTCCAGCGGTCTAAAGCAAACGTACGATAATTGGACTGGTCGACGCCCCAAGAGAACGGATACCATCCTTCGGAAGTGGCTCCTCCCAGAAGAACAGATGTATTGCCTGCTCCTTGAAAAAAGATACTCGCATAGAAGCCTTTGTACTCAGCGTTAAGACCAAATCCATAAATAATTTCAGGAGTACTCGGATTACCCACTCCTCTTACCTGATCATAAGAGTCAATCACGCCATCACCATTTACATCGACATATTTGATATCACCCGGGCCAATCAGTCCTCCTAAAGTAGGACGTGGAAGTTCCGAACGGAGTTTATAGGTTTTCAATCCGTTAGCATTGGTACTGACTATAAAATCGTCTTCTGTATAAAGGCGGTCGGCTATATAAAGAGTATTCTCACTAACTCTTGTACCGGTAACAGCTTGATATCCATACTTCTGAGGTAGTTCATCATATTCAAGAATTTTATTCCGGGTAAAAGTAAAGGTTCCCCGAGCACTAAGTTTCAGTTTACCTATCTGTTGATTGAGATTCATCGACATATCTATCCCCTGATTACGTACTTTACCAAAATTCTGCCACGGGTCTTGACGAAGCCCGCCCAATTGTGGAACAGTACGACGCTGTAACAAAATATCCCTACGTTCAGAACGGAAATAATCGAAGATAATATCGATGCGGTTATCAAACAGTCCCAGATCGAAACCGTAATTCTGCTTGTCCTCAATTTCCCAAGCCAGATAAGGAGCGGCGAAACGTCCTTCAACAATTCCGTTACCAATTCCGTTAGTTCCGCCCGTATCACCGATACCCTGCGTAAATCCGCCGGCATTGGTAGTAAAAGTGGGACGATACAAAAAACGTTCCTGTCCGGTTTTATCGTTACCAGTCCGCCCGACAGACGCTCTTAGCTTTAGTTTATTTACCACTTTTTTTATTGCTTCCGGATAAAATGATTCATTGGAAAGGTAATAAGCAGCACCTATTGCCGGAAAAAAGCCAAAACGATTGCCTTCAGCAAATGCCTCAGAACCGGTATAACCAAAATTACCTTCAATAAAGTAACGCCCATCATAGCCATATGTAGCACGTCCTACGAATCCTTGCTTACGGAATGGAAGGGGAACATTATGCTGTTGCGTTTCTTTTTGCATATATAGTAACATTGCTCCCACATCATGCTTTCCAAATGTACGCTTATAGTTGATAGATGCATCGATATAAATTTTCTTGGTAGCAGATGTCGCACTGTTTTTTGGATCTTGAATATCCGGATTACCCGATACTACTGTGGAAAAAATCAGCTGCCCTAATTCATCACGGCCTGTGGCATGGTATCGTGTCGGATTATACTCGCGACGAATAATCATCTCACTATCGTAGTCATAACTTACATTTAAGTTTGCAGACAAACCTTTAGTAATAAAATCAAGTTTCTGGTTGACATTTACTTTCGATTGTATACCTGTCCTATATTCTTTGGCATACCCGGAATTCATTAATAAGTTATAAGGGTTACGCATGTTCGCATCTCTTTCCTGGGCATACGTGGCTACGGTACCATCACTGTACACTGCGGGGAAAGCATAAGGAGGCGTGATTAACATAGAACGGAAAATGGTGGAAGTACCCGTTCCCGGATAATTATTAATAAGGTATTGCATAGCGAGATCTACCCCTACAGTAGTGGTGGAAGATACAGCCATATCGATATTCGAACGCAAGTTAAAACGGTCTATACCAATATTGGTATCATAAATCCCATTCGGCCTGTTCTTGAATAATCCGCTTTCGTTATAATAGGCTCCCGACACAAAATACTTGGCTTTCTCAGTACCGCCGCGTACATTGAGTGTATAGCGATGACTAAAGGTGTTCTTCCGGAGAAGTTCGTCAATCCAATTGGTATTGGGATACAAATCCGGATCGTCGTTGTTACGGTAATGAGCTATCAGTTCATCTGAAAACTGTGGTCCTTCACCATCATTACGCAATGCCTCATTATATAAACTAAGATAATCGGCAGAACCTACAAACTCAGGAAGGCGCGTAGGTGATGAAATGGTGTGTTCGGTCTTAAAAGATATTTTAGCTTTTTCAACACGGCCACGTTTAGTAGTCACCAATACTACACCGTTAGCTCCTTCTGCGCCATAAATAGCAGTAGCAGCTGCATCTTTCAGAACAGAAAATGTTTCT
>ENA-OQJP01000440-OQJP01000440.1-human-gut-metagenome-genome-assembly--contig:-NODE-440-length-11730-cov-5.470482_pt1 | contig 11730 bp, 20 predicted proteins | sample MGYA00242611_ERZ504778 | MGnify/ENA primary metagenome ERZ504778 (study PRJEB26092, sample SAMD00036349) | human gut metagenome | host: Homo sapiens | study: EMG produced TPA metagenomics assembly of...
GACTTCGAACCGGATGAGTCGGATACTGTGGAACTGATCAACGGCGAGCGGATGCCTGGGAGCAAGTCAAGCGGACGGCATCGACTATATTGCCCTTTACTATGTGAACGAGAAAGGAAAACCAGTCCAGATTTTGGACGCGGAATTGGCATAAGTTTTGTGCTGGCTCAGGAGGTGGAACTGCAATGTCAATCACTGCTTATAAAATAGAAGTCGTCGGCCATGACCGAACCGGCGAAGATTATGGCTATGTAAATATCATGTACCGCTATGGCAACAAGCAGTCCTGTCCTCGGCCAGATCAATGTGAAAAGATAGAGGTCATGTGGGCGGATGAGAGCGTCTACGGGCCGCCTGCTCCTGGCAGCAAGGTGGGCGACTTTATACAGACATGGCTGATAGGCTCCTGGGACTGCGGAGTATTTACCCACCGGGAGATCGCCCAGCGGCTCATGGATACCTTTACCGGTCTGAAGCTCAAGGAACTGGCGTGGTTTGAGAACCCCAGAGAAAAGACTCTGAAAAACGGAAAGCCCCGTGCGCGCCGGGCCAAGTGGCTACCGGACCGGGAGGTGGATCTGGTCTACCTCTATTCTGACCGCTATCTTGACGCCAGAAATCCCTCTCCCGCCGAAACCGACTTCTTCACCGTCACAAGGATGGACGCCTGGGGCGTGAGCACCTGGTTCATGTGTACCCCACAGGCCGCTGAAAAGCTGATCGCCATGGATTACGATAATCTGGCTATCCAGGAAACCACCATTGTGGGATAAAAGGAGAATGCGGCATGATTGGAACAGATGAAAACCGGGCGGCGCTTCATGTGGAGGTCATCTTCTGGAGCGGCAAACGAAAATACCACCCAGCCTGGTCAGTGGAAAGTATTGTCCCCATTTTGTGGTTATTGGAACTACGGAATATCTGGGTGTATGCTTTCTGGACGGAACCGAGTGTACATTTGATACACCGGCCTTGGGAAATGCCCAGCCCCTCTATCCAGATACCATTGACTATGCTCCGCTGGAAAACAATGCGGAATTTTTAATCTATGAGGGAGCCAATGCCGTTGGTAAAGGCCGGGTGCTGGGCCGGACCGTTCCCTATCAAGTGAAACAACAACGAAAGTAGGTGCCTTATGTACCAAATTGCATATATTGGCCGCTGGGAGACCCTCCCGGAAACGGCTGCCGCCATCTGTGACCATGACACGCCCAAGCTGGAGGCGCTGCTTCAAGGCGGTCTGGATTTAGATGTTCCCATCCAGCTCAGCGAATACATCAAGCTGATGCCATTGGAGATTGCGGTTTTTCGGAACGATGTGCCTATGATCCACTTCCTGCTGGAGCATGGAGCTGATTCCAGTCTGGCAGAGGAACAGCCCCTGCTGCTCACCGCCGCCCGCTGTTGTGGGCCGGAGGTGGTGGCGCTCTTTGCTGGACAGGCCGCAAAGCTCAGCTCGAAGCAGAAAGAGCGGGCCTTCCAGGAGGTGCGCTGGGGCAAGCGCCCGGAGAATATCCAGGTGCTGGAGCAAGCCGGGATTACAGTGGAGAAGTTTGGCGGCGAGGCATTCCGGGCCGCTGTGTCCGAGGGCAATACCAAACTTGCCCGGCTGCTTCTGGAAAAAGGGGCAGACATCAATTATCACAAGCCGGACATGGTGTTCCCTTACGCCTCCACCCCTGTCACCGAGGCCGCCCGCTCCAACAATTTCCCTATGGTGCGCTGGCTCATTGAGCAAGGAGCCGACATCACCATTGCTGACAAATACGGCGACCGGCCTTACACCGTGGCGGTGCAGAACAAAAATCAAGAGCTGGCCGACTACCTGAAAGCCCTGGAGCCGGAGGAATGGCACAACGAGCAGGAAAAGATCCGGCAGCTCATGCCCTACAAGCTGCCCGCCAAGCTGGTGGAATACTTGAAGACCGGCCCCCTGCGGCTGGAGTTCCCGGATCAGGAATGGGTGAAGTGGGCGGAGCTCTACTCCTTCATGGATGTGCAGGAGATGACCTGGAAACGGAAGAAGCTGCTCTCCCTGATGGTGCAGATGGACAACTACAGCGACTATCTGCTGCTGTGGAGCCCCAGGGACAAAAAGCTGTGGTATCTGGACATCGAGCACGAGGAGTTCCACCCTCTGGCTAAATGGGACGACTTCATCGCAGACCCTGGCCGGTATTTGAACGGAATGATCGAGGGCGAGTTTGAGGAATAAGGAGCAAGACCATGACATCCATAGACTTTCTGAACAAGGTACATAAAAGCCTGGACTCCCAGGAATATAACCTCTCTTATTCTCCGGCCAAGTCCAAGAATTATATGCTGTACTGCAATGGTAACTTTATCGGTGGTCTGTTCGACGAGGAGTTGTGCTTCGTCTACGCCGACAGTGTGAGTGAACTGCTGGGGCAGCCGGAACCCGTCTACCACGGCTACTCCAGCACCGCCCAGCACAGGATGCTGGTGATCCCGGAGGAACATTGGGCGAAGGCGCTGAAACTTCTCTATGCCGAGAAATTTGATTGGAGCCGTTTGGTGTACGACATCACCTACACCAGCATCGGCGCGGCTGTGGTGGAGGACTTCTACGACGAGAATGTGGTATTCCTGCGCTTCTGCTTTGAAAAGGAACTGCTGAAAAAGGACCCTCTGGACCGGCAGGGCCGTATCCTGCGGATGGTCTATCTCAATCAGGATCTGACAAAAGCGGGCAAATATCTGTTCCCCAGACTGATGCAGAAGTTTCTTGTTTTTACAGATCGCAACGGAAAGACCAGTCTGGAAACCATGCTGAAACGGTGGTACACCCAGCTTGAAAAGGAATACCGCAATCATATAGAGGGATGAGGAGAATGATCTATGTTTGAAGAATTTTATGAGATGTACGAGTCCGAGGAGCAGGAAGTGGTCGCTCTGATCAATCGCTGCATTGGGGGCGGATTTAACTGGAAAGGCAACTTTTGGGAAATGACCGTTGTGACGCTGGGCATAGTGTCCTGTGACACCGGCAAGGTCAGCACCAAAGAGGAGCGACTGGATTGGCCGGTCACCGACGAGGAGCGTCACAGTGACAAGGGCTGGGGACGCTTTCAAAACGAGCAGATCTGCCGCCTGAAGATTCGCCGGATGAAAGAAGAATGGGCAAAGGATCTGGTGGTGCAGCCCTGGTGTATCTCCCAGGTGGTCAAGGCCCACGAGGACTGCCCGGAACTCCAGGCCGTTCTGGACGAGTACCACAAGCCAGTGGTGATCCAGGACCAGGTGCTGGGAGAACTGACACTGGACAAGGACTATGATACCTTCGAGGGCGAAATCCAGTGGTGCGGAAAGGATGTGAGCCTTTCTCTGGAGGTCAATGCCGAAAGCAAGCCCTCCTGGACCCGCGCCCGTAGCGCCGCCAAAAAGCTGCTGGCCGACTGTGACACCTGGGATAAGGCCATGCGGGAGCTTGCAGCCAAGAACCTGACCGAGCTGGCCAACAACTGGCTCTCCCAAGATGAGGAAAACCCCCGCAATCCGGAAACCGACCCCATCACAGAGGACGAACTTGCCCGGCGAATCAGCCTGACGAGCCTGTCCGTCACCTCCGGCGGCAGCTTCACCGCCTGGTTTGACTGCGACGAGATGTTCACCGACCATGCGGTGACGGTCTACGGCTCCTTGAAAAAAGGTCTCAAAGCTGCCAACATTGAGGGGTAAGGAGGATAGCATAATGATTTCCACAAAAGATTTATTTGGCCTTCCCAATGCGGAGCGCCTGAAAAACTTCTGCAAAGGGCTGGCTGCTCTGGACATAATCATGGTGGAGGAGGAATGGAGCTTCATCCGCCACTATACATACAACCCCGCATGGCGAAAAGGCAAAGAGGCATTCTTTGCCACTGATGGCAGTGACCAGAGCATGATCGTCATGTTTGCGCCGGAAGGCTGTGTAATCAACGGTGTGGATTCCGAACTCTACGACTGGGAGGAAAAATTTCCCCGTATCGAAGACCTGACGGATGGAATGCCCTCTGTTTTGCAAAAGCTCATGGGCAGCCGTGAAGTCAAAAAGATGAAAAGTACCTTCTGCGTTTGGACGGAAGATGGCACCACCTGGCACTGCAATCCCATGGACGGCGAGGACGCATCCAAGGATATGCTCTCCACGATTGATGGCGATCCACAGACCTATGTGGAGTACGGGAAGTGGTTTCCCGCCGACCTGCCCTTGGCAGCGGTCCGCCAGCTTGCAGACGGGGTACCGGTGACAAAAGAACTGGTCGCTGCACTGAACCCTAAGCGCAATGAATGGGAAGAAATCAAGACGGGCCTGGATAAGATCGGGTATCCACATGACCTTTGATTGAATAATTGGAGAACGCGACTATGGATACAAATTTTAATACGGTCATTTACCAGCTTGAAATGTTGTCCCTTGTGAATACCGCCATCAAAAAGCTGAAAGCGGAGCATCCGGATTACGAGGTGTTCACCATGAGTCTGACAACGGACTTCGCCTCCGGGGTAAGCGCCGTCCACTTTGACAGCCGGGCCTCCTCGGAGCGGTATCTCAAAAAGGAAGCAGAACAGTATCAGAAATATCTACAGGCTGGCAATCTGAGTATGGCCGAGATGTATGCCCCTACCGGAGAAATCCGGATTACTAATCCTGCGGATTTTGAACTTCCATTCTACGCAGAGATTCAAAATGAATCCTTTTCTTTGAATTTTTGAGGAGGAACAGGAAGACGAAGATTCTGAGTTGGAAGATGAAGCATCATGCGTCTACTGGGAGGAGGCTACCCCCATTCTGAAACAGGTCGCCGCTGTAGCTTATCGAACAGCCAAATCAGAACTGAATGTTGATACAGAAGCATTTGAGGTCAGTTACAATGGCCCGGAGGATTGGTATTATCCACTTGAGAAATAATGGAGGTGACCACCGTGACGAAAGAACGCATCCCTATTTCCGGCGATCTCAAAAGCAAGGTCAGGCAGCTGATGGAGTACGCCGGATGGCAGGAAGGCCGCAGTGTGGATATTTCCATTGCGGAGAAGTATTACGCCGAGCATGGCGTCCCGATGATGAAGACCACCCAGCGGTTTTATCGCAAATATTTCGGCCTGTGCTGTGAGTGGTACCTGGCGCAGAAAAAGCTGAAATGGGCGGCGGATTTTGAGTTTGCTTTGTTCCCTTACCTGGTCAACGGGATCAAAAACCATTTAGAGGACGCCTATTTCCGGGATATGTCCGGCTGTGAGCTGGCGGAGATCGAACAGGCTGCCGGTGAAAAATGCCAGCCTATCGGTCATATTGGCTACTACTACCCGGCGGAGGTCTGGATCTCCGAGTACGGGAAATTGTATGCGAAATATGAGTACCAGGATGAGATTGAGTGCTTTCCGGATGTGTTTGCCCTGATCGAACGGGAACTGCGGCAGTGCAAATTTGATTCCGCTGCCATGAAAACGGTTGAGGCACTGGACGGAAAACTATGAAACAGGACTTTACGATTTGGCGCAATCAAATATTGCAGAATCCCCAGAACATTTCACCGCTGAAATTTGGTATGTCACAGGATGAGGTCATAGAAATCTTCGGTAAGCCCGATGCTGTTTCCACCATGAGAAGTGATGGGAAGCCTTTGATCCTCAAATATCATGAAATTGAACTGCATTTCGATAGCAAGGCCCCTCATGGGCTCTACTTAATTTACAGCGACGATGAGATCGAGTTGAGCATGACTGCCGAGCACGAAGAAAGGAGCAATCCCTATGAAAGCATTTGACCCCAATTACAAGCTGCTGGACGAGATGTATCAGGACGATTACTATCCTGCTTTTCTGGTGGACAAGGTAAAGGACGAGCTTCAGAAGGTCATCGCCCTGCTGGAGAGTGGCGAAACCGACACCGAAGTGGTGCAGGAAACGCTGGACGAGGCGGTCTGCGGCATCAATGATCTCCAGGAGGAGTTTGACGAGAACGACAGCGAGATCGAAACGGTGGCGCGGGAATGTATTGCGGCAACCGTGGCCTACATTCTGGAGTGGTTTGGCATCCCCATTGACACCGAGGAGGCCATCCGGGAACGGGACTGGTGAACCCTATGGCAGAAAAAGAACTGGCCCTTTGTGATGAGTGCGGAAGCCTGTTTTTCAAAGGCTCCTCACAGATGATGGGGCTGTGCCAGAATGTGCCCATGTTCTCTATGGCTACCCGAATTGTGACCATCATTTTCAGGATGGCCGGTGTGTGAACTGCTACTGGGATGGCTCAAAGAGCGAGTACATCAAGAAAGAGAATCAACAGGAGGAAACTGATATGCCTACAACTGAATGGCTGAACAAATACGAAGCAATTAAGGATAAATTGACCTGTAAAGATGACTTGGAGGCCCATTTCACTGAGAAAGTGATTGGGAATATGGGCGTGGATGTGCTGGACATCGGGGCCGTCCTCTTTCCTACCGGAACAATTTTCGCCTGCGATCCGCTGGTGGAGCTGGAGGACACACCGCCCTTTATACAGACAATCCCCGCCGGGACTTATCCCGTAAAGATCTGTGTGGTGCCCAGTGAGAAATATGGTGATCGCTATGCCTGTGTCAAGGTGGAAGTTAGCCAGGAAAAGCCTGTCCGCTATGAGCTGGGCATGACCGGCAAAGAGGATCTGGACGAGGAACTGGGCGAGGACGAGTATTTTGGCTTTGGCGTAGACGCTGGAATGGGCTGTGTGGCGGACATCCAGACCCAGGCGGCCTTCAAGACCTACTGGGCCAAGCGTTTGGAAGAAGACCCGGACATCGACCCCTACAACGATCTGTTCTGCGATCTTCTGGAGGAAAACGCCAAAGCCCACCCCAAATATCAGGGGGACTGCGGCGACTGGCTCAACTGGACGGTGCCGGACACGGACTGCAACCTGCCCATCTTTGCCTCTGGCTGGGGGACGGCTATTATCCCGTCTACTTCGGCTATGACGCAAAGGGCGAAGTCTGCGCCGTGTATGTGCGCTTCATCGACATTGAAGATAGTTACAAGGAGCAGGAGTAAGGAGGAAAGCTATGGAATGGCCAAAACGGGCGCGGACAGCGGATTGGGAAAATGGTGTCCTGGCCTTAGATAGAGAGAAACAATTTGAAGTCCCGAAGCTGACCGCAGAGATCATGGAGCGGTTGGCCGGTTACACCCTGGTGGGCTTCCATGTGAAAGGGTATCCGGTGACGGATGAACTGCTTGCCCCCTTTGCCGGGCATAAAAGCATGGTCAACTTCGGCGTGGAAAACGGCACCCTCACCGACGCCTGTTTCCCCGTTTTTTCCGCCATGCCCAAGCTGCGCATCCTGCTGCTGACCGGGAACGCCGGGATCGACGGCAGCGGCCTGTCCGCCCTGCAAGGCTGTAAGCTGGACCTGCTGACCCTTGACCACACTGGGCTGGATGATGCCGGTCTGCTCCAGGCAGCCTCCATCCCCAAGCTCTCTCATATCTGGATCGACCACACTGCTGTTACTTATGATGGACTGCTGGCTGTCGCCGGCAACAACTACATCAAGCCAGTGGCCCATGTGCAATTTACCAAGGAGCAGATGGAACACTTCTCCCAGCTCCAGCGGGAAAAGGCCAAAAAGCCCGTCCAGCTGGATGAGCAGGCAGCGTCGGAATGCCGCAGTGTGTTGTCCGCTTTCTTTGCCGAAATGACAGAATGGGAGCAGTACATGGAGCAGGTTGGGTTTGAAGATGCCGAGGCTGTGCCCCGCCTGCTGGCGATCTGGGAGAAGTATGTGAGCGAAAAGCCCCGTCTGGGCTATCGGCCTCTGGCCCTCTCATACAGCGCCCAGGGCACCTACAACGGGGAAGAATTCCTTGACGCGGAGCAGATCACTAAGAACAAGCTCTACATCTACACCAGAGAGAAAAATACCAGCTTTGACCGCCGCTTTCTCATGAAGCGTGTGGGCGAGGGCTGGAGGATCGACGGGGTGCAGGAGCGGCTGGACGGCTGGCAGCGCACGGGATTGTGAGGCATCACATGGCTTGGAAATATGAAACTTTTGGCCCAGACGGTCAATGCAAATTGTTCGGTGTGAACATCTTTGACTACAACTGGCAAACCACCGGCAAGCGAGTAAAAAGTCAAAGACCCGATCTATCACCAAGACCATACCTTCGAGGTCTGGCAGGTGGAGATTGACGGGCAGATTCACCGCTTTGCCGCTGGAGAGTTCTCCAACTGCGTATGGGGATTCTATCTGGAAAAGAACTGATGAGAGGAGTGTGTGGGCGCATGAGCCGAATTGTTGATGAACCCTACTTTACATACAGTGCATACAACGCCCTGACCTCTGGCATTCAGGTGAAATGCCCCAAGTGCCATGGCGCAGGTGTGGTGACAGCGGATGATGACAACGCCTATTTCCGGTGCCTGAGCTGCGGCCACCGGATGACGCAGGATCGGACGATCTACCGTTATGATGTCCATAACCAGTGCAAAAACTGCGGCAGGTACTACCGAGTGGATATTGAAGATACGGCAAAGCAGCATTTTCCCGTCCTCCATGTGACCTGCCCCTATTGCGGAACAACCATGTCGGGAGAAGTTCATAAAACAGCGGAGGCGTTTTCATATATTGGCGAAATCAGAGATGGACGAGAACCTTATTTCGGGTTGGAACTATGGTTTTTGACTTCATTTCAGGGAAAACCTGTATGGGCACTCAACCGAGAACATCTTGCCTATCTGATCGGCTATCTCAGCGCCGGACTGCGGGAAAAGCCGCCGGGAAGAGCGAAAATGACCCAGGCCGACCATCTCCCCACCTTTATGAAAACCGCAAAGAACCGGGAGCGGATCGTGAAGCTGCTGAGGCAAATGCAGGAGAAATGAGGATGGAACAGAAAGTAATTTACAACGGCCAAATTCTTACTCTGACTCGGTTTTGGGCAACAGGAGAACCTTGCCTGTGGATCACCGACCCACAGCAGATCGAGAGGCCCAAAATGGAGTTTGTGGGAGGCCACCCGGACGAATACTGCATTTTCCTGAAAAATCTGACGGAAACAGAACTGGCACAGATCACATCTCTGGACGGCGCTCCACTGGATGTGAAAGAAGAACTAAGCGACATCGAATGAGGAGAACACTATGAAAGACCTTTGCCAATACGGAAACCGACCGGAGGACGAATGGGAAATCTTGCCCTGGATACCTGACCCGCGTCCGCCCTTCAAAATCTGGGTGAAGCCGGAGCAGATTGCGCCATTCTTTCTCATTCCCCACCACCCCTATGCGCTCTCCCTTCTGCTGAAGATCAGTGACGGGTTCCGGACAGAAGAATTCTGCCGGCTGGGACTGACCGGCAGCAGCGGAGACTGGGAACGGCTGGTCCGGAGCGTGATCCGGGAGTTTGAGGAAAGCAATAGTGGTGAGGATCTGTTTCACTTTGACTCCGACGAGGATGTGTTCTGCGTGTACTCCCAATACATCGACGATTTGATGCTGCTGTCCAAAATGATCCGGGCGGCCTGTGACAATGAAAAAACGATGGGGATGTATCTGAACATGAGCGAGGTTGCGAAAGCATGAAAGATTTGACCACTCAAACAGGGATTATAGTAAAATGCAGTAAAACGGCCATTGAATTTTTCCAAAATGCTCAATCAGTGGATTTCTTCTCTGCACTGGAAATTCCGAAGGAATTCCAAGACATAGCGGTTGAGTTTTATGATTTGATTATGGAAAATGATCATCTTGCGGCCTTGCTGGGCTGTCGCGGCAATTATGATATTGCAATACAGATAGATGAGGTAACCGGCACCATGACGGGGTGGCATTGGTTCAAATGAGGGAAATGGAATGATCGAGTATATCAAGCTCTTTTGGGAGGGCGCACCGGAGGGTGAACCATCGGTCATCCTCTATGAAGTGGATACCGAAAATGAGCGGTTGGCCCTCCGCTCCATTGACATCTTTGCGGATGGCCGCACCCGCAACATCCCTGCCCTTTACGACGGCGCCATCGAGATCACACCAATCCTCACCGTGGAGGAATTGAACGCCCATGTCTGGGGCGAGGAGTTCCACGCCTGCATCATAGAGAAGGCGGAATTTGAGGCCATCTGGGAAACTCACACCTATGATGGAGCGTTAAAGTAGCCAGGAGGAGACACTATGAACAAACCTATAAAAGCCAAAAATCTGCCGTTGTTCTCCATCATTGACCTGGACCAGCTGCGCCGGGAAAAACATCTGGAGGGCACAGAAGTGACAGACTTTTTCACGGCAAGGGATGGAAAAGTCTATCTTCTCATGGAACAGCCGTCCGAAACACAGGGTAAGGACTGGCTCAGCACTCCTTCCACCTATACCGCAGTGGAAATCCAGCTGGATTGGGCGGAACAGCGGGTGCTGGAAACGACGCTGTTTCCTCTTGGCCTCTTGAAGTTCCAGTTTCATTATTTGCGGCCCGCAGGTGATCACTTCCTCCTGCTGGGGGCAAGATGCGCCTATCGGGAAAACGGCCCCGACCAGAACGCCTGGATCGTCAGCCGGGACGGAGCTGTGCTGTCCCGTTTCTGCCTGGGGGATGGCATTCAAGACTGTGTGGTAAAAAAAGATGGCACCATCATTACCAGCTACTTTGACGAAGGTGTATTTGGTAATTACGGTTGGGATGAACCTCTGGGTGCTTGCGGCCTGATTGCATGGACATCGGAGGGAACTCCTCTCTGGAAGAATGAGAACTATTCCATCTATGACTGCTACGCCATCAGCCTGGACGAAGAAGAAAACCTGTGGTTTTATTATTACGATGAATTCCGGCTGGTGCGGACGAACTTCAAAGAGGACTTTGTATTTGAACTGCCAATCGAAGGAAGCGGAGCTTTTTCTGTTGCCCCGTCCGGCAATACCTTCCTGTTTCAAGGCGGATACCAGCAACGGGATAAATTCTACTTCCTTACCGCTCATGGTGATCACCTTGGGAAAAAACAGGAGGCTATTCCCACCTGTGACGGAAACAAGGTCGCTGTGGAGCAGTGCAGCCTGCTTCGCAGCCGGATGTTGTTCCTTGGAAAAGATGGTGTGCTCTATGGAGGTATTTGGGGGAGCGATGGCCAATGAAACAGTCTGATATTTATACCGAGGCTCTGACCTGTCTGCGCTCCATCCTTCTGGCAGACCATCCAGAGTTCCAAAACTGGATCGACTGGTTGGAGCGGGACATTCAGGACTGGAACCAGCGGCGGGAGGTTGCCCACCATCTTCGGGCATACGGAGGTATGGGCTCGTTCAACGACCTGCCCAGTATGCGTGGAAATCACGACTATATTTTCGACTTTCTCAAGTCCGTGTGCTATGCCTTCGGCCATCTTTATGGCAAACGGGAAGGCATTTCTCCGGAGGCATTGATGGAGGAGTGCCTGCACGATGTAGAGCAGGCAGCCTATCACCCCCATAAGGCACTGAACCAAGCCATTGCCCAGCACTTGATGCAGGGCGATTTACAGGAAAACCTGGATAGGCTGTAGGAGGACTTGTTATGAACAAAAGACTATTCCGCACCCAATTCAATCAAATGGAAAACATCGAGAAGCAGGTGCTGATGGAGAGCCTGGCTGCCCGTTATGATATGACCTTTCTCGGTCTACATACTTTTGACCGCTGGGGCCAGAGCTGCACCACCGGCATCTTCAAGAAAGATGGTCGGGAGTTCGTCTTTGTCCCCGGCGATACCGTCACCCTGGGCT
>ENA-OQJP01000441-OQJP01000441.1-human-gut-metagenome-genome-assembly--contig:-NODE-441-length-11724-cov-1.659222_pt1 | contig 11724 bp, 16 predicted proteins | sample MGYA00242611_ERZ504778 | MGnify/ENA primary metagenome ERZ504778 (study PRJEB26092, sample SAMD00036349) | human gut metagenome | host: Homo sapiens | study: EMG produced TPA metagenomics assembly of...
AGCGAAGGTCGTCCTGGGCCGGTATTAGTGGATATAACTAAGGATGTTACAGCGGCTAAATTTGATTTTGAGCCAATTGTTCCAGAAGTGATCGAACCACGTAAATATACTTATGGTGCTCAAGAATTAGATCAAGCTATCAAGATGATTGAAGCAAGTGAAAAACCATTTATTTTGTTGGTGGTGGGGCAATCGCTAGTGATGCGGCCAGCGAATTGAAAGAATTTGCAGAAAAAATTGATGCTCCTGTTACGGATTCTTTAATGGGTAAAGGCGCATATGATAATACCCGTCCTCGTTATACTGGAATGTTAGGGATGCATGGAACAAAAGCCTCAAATTTTGGGGTAGTCAATGTGATTTATTGATTGTTGTAGGGGCTCGGTTCTCTGATCGAGTTACTGGAGATACAAATCGTTTTGCTAAAGATGCAAAGATTATTCATATTGATGTTGATGCTGCTGAAATTAATAAAAATGTTGTTGTTGATTTAGGGATCGTTGGTGATGCTAAAAATGTACTTAAAGAACTTAATGAAAAATTAACACGTCAAAATCATCCTCAATGGTTAAAAGAAATTCGTGATTTAAAAGAACGTTATCCTTTAAGTTATGATGATGAAGGTTTAACAGGTCCTTATGTAATTGAACAAATTGATTATCTCACTAATAGTGAAGCAATAATTTGTACTGATGTTGGACAACATCAAATGTGGGCGGCTCAATACTTTAATTATCGTCGCCCTCGTCAATTTATTTCTTCAGGTGGTGCTGGAACCATGGGATTTGGTTTAGGAGCAGCAATGGGAGCAAAATTAGCTAATCCCCACCAAACTGTCTTTAATATTGCTGGAGACGGATGTTTTAGAATGAATTTAAATGAATTAGCAACTCTAAGCCGTTATAATATTCCAGTAATTCAAGTCGTTATGAATAATCAAGTTTTAGGAATGGTTCGTCAATGGCAAACATTGTTCTATGGACAACGTTATTCCAACACAATTCTCGAAGATAAAGTTGATTTTTGTAAAGTTGCTGAAGGTTTAGGTTGTAAAGCAATTAAAGTTACAACTAAAGAAGAAGTTGCTTCAGCAATCAAAATTGCAATGGAGCATGACGGTCCTGTAGTGATTGAATGTATGATTGGTAAAGATGATAAAGTATTCCCGATGGTTGCTCCAGGTGGTGCAATTGCGGAAGCTTTTGACGATACTGATTTAAAGAATAAACAATAGGTAGTAATTTTTAATTACTATCTTTTGTTTTTAAAAGTATTTATTATAATATGCATTGAAAATCTAAATATCAAGTGTAATAATTGAAATATAGGATAAGGTTATAAGGAGGCAAGACAATGCAAAACGTATACAAATGTGTCTATGATTATGATGATCAGCAAATTGACAGGTTAACAAAAACGGTAGTAGTATTCTTGGATTATTCAAGGTGATTGTGGAGAATGAGCGTTTTGTATTAATGCCGGTTAATCATCTAAATGCTAAAGATAGGAGCGTTTATTTTAATGAGATTGAAAAAGTAAAGATGACTTTATCCACAGGTGCAGCAACACGAATCACTATTAATCGTGCGACAATTTATCAAATTGATTTAAATATTTATTTTCATGATGGTTCATTATTTACTTTAGAATTTAGAAGTTTTCGAGGGGTTGTATCATTGATAAAGAAATTTGCAGAATTACATATCTATGTATATGATCCGATGAATTTATTGGAGATTATTTCAATGGATGATCGTTGGGCGATTGAAAAATATTTTGCAATTAACCTTGAGAAAATTAAAAACAATTTCAAGTTGAAGAAATGCGAAAAAAAGATCGCTATGTTAAAGCGTAATGAGGAAAAGGGGGAATATAAATGAATGTAGTGTTAACGGGTGATAATACAAATATTACACCATACATAGTAATTATGGTAATTGCTATCGTTGTTATCGCAGGAGTATTGATTTATCGCAAAAAGAACAAAATAAAAAAGAAACCGCTAGCGATAAGCGGTTTCTAAAGCTTTTTTCAAGACTTTAGGATCTTTATTATATGGTGTGACCTTACAGATTGGTTTATTGATTCCTAGTAATGTATAAACTGCAATTCTTGCGGCTCTTACAGAATATTCTTCGGTAAAGACCATATCCTCAGGGATTTCTACAAATTGAGAAATCATCGCAAAGTTAGTAGATCCTTTGGGAACAACATGAGGTCGATCGCTCATTTTTCGAGGCTGGAACTGGGCATCTACATATGGCATCATACATGGAATGACATTGATGATGTCTTTTTTAATTTCCTCTTTACGATCAATTAAATGAAGATGATATAGTAATTCATCAAAAATTTCTTCTCCAGTACAATCTTTCATTGGTTTTTTAATATAGTCGCCTAAACGATCAGTGTATAAGCCGTAAGCCCAAAAAATTGTAGTGTTAGCATCTTGTGCTTTGAAATGCGGTTGGGCTGCAACGACCATCGACATTAGCCATGATGAGTCTTTAAAGGTCATTAAAGCACCACTACCAGGGATGTTAGTTGAGAATTCCTCAAATTATTTTAAGGAATTTATTTCCTTTAAATGTCACAGTAATACTCTCCCAGTTTGTTTCTTTAATGTTACCAAAGAATGGCTCAGGATTACCGAGGTTTGGTTTCTTTTGGGCAACCTTATACCAGAGTTCGCCAGAAATTGGTTTTTCAAGAGGTTTAGGAGCAGGAGTTTTGTAATCTCCTAAGGTAGCACTGTCAGTCATACATGCATTAGTCATAATACAAATGTCATTATCATTGAGAATGATTTTTTCATCTTTGCCATCTTTATTTAAGTAAAGCACTTTAACAGTAATAGTATCATCATCTTTAAAATCAATATCTGTAACAGTAGCGTTTGTTACAAAGTTGACATGATGACTATCTAAGTATTTCTTGATTGGTAAATAACTGACTCAAATTGATTATATGGTGTTCTTGTTACGCCGGCTAATGTTTCGATACGTGGGAATTCAAAAATCATGCGGTTCATATAGCGTTTTAATTCAAAAACACTTGACCATTTTTGAAAGGCAAAAGTTGTTTGCCACATATACCAGAAGTTAGTTGTAAAGAAATGAGGTGCATCTTTAAACCATTGTTCAATCGTAATATCATCAAGTTTAGATTCAGGGGTAATCATTAATTTTCCTAAAGTTAAGCGATCATTATTATCAAAGCCCATTGACTTAACATCAAGAATTTTTCCATGACGATCAATTAAACGTGCCCGAGCTTCAGTTGGATGTAAATGATCAAAATCTAGTATTTCTTTAGTTACGCTTTGACCAGGATGGTCAAGTGAAGGAATTCGATCGAATAATTCCCAAAAATTCTCATAAGTTTCTTCATTTAACATTCGTCCGCCACGACAAACAAATCCATCTTTAATTGATCCGGCACCATCATTACTACCACCAAGAATTTTCATGCCTTCAAAAATATGAATATTTTTACCATCAACATGACCGTCTTGAATCAAATAGGCAGCCGCGGCCATACTGGCAAGCCCGCCACCAATTAAATAAAATTGTTGGTTTGTAATTTCAACAGGTTTTCTAACTGTATCTTTGTTATCAGCGTATTTCTTTGCTGCAACTGCTCCAGCTCCAGCTAGAAGAGCTGCTCCAGTTAATAATTTTGTTTTAGTTTTCATTTTTAATATCCTTCTTTCTTCTAACAATACTAGTATAGCCAGAAAAATAAAAGTATTTAAACAAAGATTTAACTTTGTCTAAATACTAGACAGATATAATTAATTGTCTAATTATTTAATAAACTAGCAGCAAAAAGTTTTCACTTTTGAGTAGCGATTTTTTTTAGTCCGTGTGCAAGTTTTGCAGGCTCATTTTTCATATTGGTTTTATCCAGCGGAGTACTGTTCCGGCAATTCCATAAGCATAAAATTCACTAAAAAAATTCTTTTCTTGTGGGGAAACGGTTTTGTTTACATCAAGCTTAGTAATCGCATCATAAAAACATTTCTGAGCCAGATTATATAGATCATGATAAAAATATTGTTCATTGGTATTGATAGTGCTAATATAAAAAATCTTTTTCTTGATATATTTTTCTAAAACTGTTAATAGACATTGATCCCAGTTGTCAAAAGTAATGATATTCTCGATATCTGCAAATAATTCATCATAATATAACCACTGTAATAAATCATATTTATCTTGGAAGTGATAATAAAAAGTTTGACGATTTAGACCACATTTATTAGTTAGATCGTTAATGGAAATTTTTCAAAGTTTCGATACTGACAAAGTTCTTTTAAAGTTTTAGCCAAAGCCCGTTTTAGTGATTAAAGAATCAGACATATAGTTCACCTCGATGATTATTGTAACAAATTTTATGAATAAAACATTTACATTAATAATAATCTTGTTATAATAAGTATATAATCTTTCGTTTTATTGTGATGAAAGGCAAAAAAGGGGGGAGATATTTGGTTAAAATTACAGAATTAAAACGAATAATATTCATCAAGTACGATTATGTTTTTATAATGGTGAAATTTGGACTAAAAACGATTTAGCTAAACATACTGGTCTATCACTTGCAGCAACAACGAACATCTTACAATTATTCTAAAAGATGATGAAATTAAGCTTGTTGGAGAAGCGCAGTCAACTGGTGGTCGCAAATCAAAACAATATATTCTAAATAAAGATTATTATCATTTAGGTAACGTAAGTTTAAAAAGAGATGATCAATATTATTATTTTCTTGTTAAAATTACAGATTTATTAGGGAATATTTTAAAGGAAGAAAAGCTTATTAGTGAAGAGGGTTCAATCGATGAATTACTAGAAGCCATAAGTAATTTAATTTGTGATGATTATAAAGTAACAGTGCTAGCACTAAGTATCCCGGGAGTGTGTAAAGATGGAAAAGTTGGAATTTGTGATTTTGAAGCGTTACGAAATTGTGAGTTGTTAAAGCTGCTGAAAGAGCATTTCAATCTTGATATAATAATGGACAATGATGTTAATGCGGCTAGCATAGGGTTTGGAATTCATTATCCAAATGCTAACAATTTAGCGTTAATGTATCAGCCTAAGATTAAATATGTTGGATGTGGTATTTTAATTAATCATCGATTATGCAGCGGATATTCTAACTTTGCGGGTGAACTATCATATTTGCCGTTTATGAGCCATCATGAGCAAGATGAAATGTTGTTTAAAGCTCCAAATGATTTACTATTAAAACAATTAGCAACGATTTGTTGTGTTATCAATCCGGAAATTATTGGTGTTTGCAGTGATGTATTTAAAGAGTTTGATTCGAGTCAATTAATTAATTATTTACCCGCAGAACATTGGCCTAAAATTATTGATATCGATAATTTAGATCAATTAATTAAAGATGGATTGTATAGTTTAGGAATTGAAGTATTAAAAAATAAAATGCGAAAGAGAGATAGATAAATGGAAAAGTATATTGATTTACACATGCATTCAAAATATAGTGATGATGGTGAATTTACTCCGACTCAATTAGTTGAACAATGCCACAAAGCAGGAATTAAGGTTATGGCAATTGCTGATCATAATAGTGTTAAAGCGATTGATGAAGCGAAAGAAGCAGCAGCTAAATTAAATATTAAATATATTCCTAGTGTCGAAATTGACTGTACTTATAAGGGAATCAACCTACATGTTTTAGGTTATGGGGTTGATTATCATCATGCGGATTTCGTGACGTTAGAAGAAAATGTATTGAACCAAGAACTAGCATGTTCAAAAGAAAAGGTAAAATTAACAAATATGTTAGGTTTTGATGTTGATCAAGCAGCGTTAGATGCTTTAAGTGATAATGGTGTTTATACGGGGGAAATGTTTGGTGAAGTATTATTAAATGATCAACGTTATAATGAAAATTCTTTATTAAAACCATATCGTAGCGGGGGAGAACGTAGCGATAATCCATATGTTAATTTTTATTGGGATTTCTATGCTCAAGGGAAACCATGTTATACAGAAATAGTTTATCCGACTTTAAAAGAAACGATTGATTTAATCAAGAGGCATGGAGGAACAGTTGTTTTAGCTCATCCTGGGAATAATTTAAAAGGTAAATTTGAGATTTTTGATGAGATGGTGGAATTAGGTGTAGAAGGGGTTGAAGCTTTTAGTAATTATCATAGTCCTGAAACAGTTGAATATTTCTATCAAGCAGGAAAAAACATCAGATTTTGATTACATGTGGTAGTGATTATCATGGTAAAACTAAGCCGGCAATTGAGCTTGGTGAATGTCGCTGTACGATCGATGAACATGATATTGAAAATCAATTAAAGAATATAAATTAATCTAATTATAAGAGCGTAATGGAGCGCTCTTTTTTATCAAAAATAAATTATAATTGTTCTTTAATTGATACAATCACTGTGCTATAATCGGGGCGTATAAAAGGGGATCAGTAACATGGATATAAAAAGAGAAATGCTTGATTAGCTTTGGTGCTGTGTTTTTATCATCGTTAATCATGGCTTTGCACAAAAAATTTAGTTCGGTCAGCCGGGATTTTATCAGGCGGATTTATGGGAATCGCAATAATGATCGATATGATTGCTGAACTAATCGGGCACAATATACCTACTTCAATTGGCTTATTGTGTTTAAATATCCCAGTAGCTTTATTTTGTGCAAAAAAAATATCACCACGATTTGTTTTCTTTTCGCTTTTGCAGGTTGGTCTGACATCGTTGTTTTTACCATTGATGCCACAAGTTCCATTATTTGATGACAAGTATATTAAATGTTATTTTGGTGGATTTATGTTTGGCGGAAGTATTGTAATTGCTTTGAAAGGTAATGCTTCAAGTGGTGGAACCGATTTTTATAGCATTGTATGTTTCCAATAAGAGCGGAAAGGAAATCTGGAATCAAGTGTTCATTTTTAATACAATAATGTTGTGTGTATTTGGATATATTTTTTGGTTTTGAGGCAGCAGGATATTCAATTTTATTCCAATTTATGTCAACAAAAACAGTTTCTAATTTTCATACCCGTTATAAACGTGTAATGATGCAGATTTTCACAAAAACAAAGATGATGTTATGGCGATATATTGCAAAAATTTTCATCATGGGATTACAGCTTTAGATGGAATGGGTGGATATTCTAAGACGCCGGTTTCTATGTTAACGGCAATTGTTTCAAGTTATGAGGTTGATGATGTTGTTACTGCTTTAAAAGAAGTTGACCCCAAGATAATTATTAATGTAAGTAAGTCAGAAAAATATGTTGGTCGTTTTTACAATGCACCATTATAAAAATAATCCCGTTAGTTTAACTGGCGGGATTATTTGGTATTAGTATTTTGACAATAAAGTAACCTTCATCTTCTTCGAATTTAATTAAACCTTGGTAATGGTTGACTAATAGTCGTACGTTATTAATACCAATTCCATGATGCTCAGAGTCAACTTTTAGTTGTATTTAAATCTGGATTAGCAGCTAGAACACTATCTTTGATACTGTTTTTAATACTAATAAAATAATACTCTGGTTTTGTCCCGATAGAAACCCAAAGTTGTTTATTGAAATTTGAATCGCAATTTTCAATTGCGTTGTCAATTAAGTTTCCCACAATAATAAAGAAATGGGCATCTTCCAGTGGACCAATGGTATTATGACAACTAGTTATAAGATGAATCTCTTTATCCTTTATTTGATTAACTTTTTGTAATAATAAATAATCTAATAATTCATTTCCAGAAGATTGAACAAAGTTATTGCTATTTAAATTATGATTATATTCATTGATGATTTTAAAAGCTTCATTATAATTTTTATTAGTTAGTTGATATTTTATGGCATTTAAAGACATGGATAATATCATGTTTCCAATTTTCTTAGTTGTTGATAATTATTTTCATTGATTACTTTGAATTAGTTTCTAAGTTTTCAATTTTCATACTTTTTCGTTGTAATTCGAGAATACGATATTGTTCGCGCTGGGCCTCAAAGAATACAAAACAAAGACAGATTGTTAGGGCATCAATAAGCAATAATAGCAATGTTAGAGTGGAATTAAGATTATCCCCATAAAATATGTAATCAACAGTAACGCTGTAAATAAAGTTTAATAAAACAATTGAAATTGTAATATATTTAAGTACTTGACTTTCTAAAAAATAATACTTTTTAATATGACTGGCTGTTGCAAGTACGAGAACAAGTAAGATTGGTTTTGAAATCATAGCCATTAAATGATAACCGTCAACTGAATCGATTGGAAATTTGGCTAGTAAAGTAGAGAAACAAATTGATAAAGTAGTTGCTACATTAACAAGAGTATTAATGAACAAAGCGATAAAGATATTTTGTAAATAATTCGCTTTATTTAGAAAGTGTGAATAGGAAAAGAGAATTAGAATTGAAAGAACAATCATTATTATTCGGTGATGATGTAAAATTACATGCTGTTATGACTCCCGAATAAAAGAGAGAGGCAATCAAATAGGTGGAAAATTTCCTGTTAAATAATTTGTATACAAGAATGTGCAAATAAAAGCTTCAGTAATATTTATAATTAAATCAAAATAGCTCATAGTAACCCCCAAATATAGCTTTGATTAGTGTTTTTCGAAATGTTTATTATATCCTAAGGATATGATTAGTTCGATATTATTTTTTAAACAAATTTTATTCTTTTAATATCTTTTATATGTAACATATTTATTATAGTAGAACGATTAATGCGTACTAATCCATTAGAAAGGTGGGATTTTTCAATGTTTCCTATAGTGTCACGAATACAAATAGATTTTTGTTTTCATATAAAAAGATATAACATAAGTGATCTTCTACAATGATGTAATAAATATCTTTGATGCGAATATTTTTCTTCCGATCGTAAATATAACCAGTAATAAATTTATCATTCTTTTTCAATGATTTAAATAACTGATTACAGACATTGATTATTTCTATTTTAATATTTTGTTTATTAATGAACTGAAATGGATGAATATTGTATGCGTTTGCGCGATAATCATTATTATTAGTAACAACTATAATTTTTGTTTCATAATAATTATTAAGACGTTCGGCAAAATGAAAAACCATCTTCTTTAGGCATTTCGATATCTAAGAAGATAGCGTCATAAAAAATACTCAAATCAAAATTCAATGAATTATTATAAACATCAAGTTTATATTCAATATTATGAAGCTGACATTCCTTTTCTAATGTCGATAGGATTAATTTTTGGTCAAAATGATTATCATCAATAATTGCAAACTTATACATAGTTATTTCTCCTTTAGTGACTATTATATACGAAACTTGACGATTCGCGAAATAAAATAGTACTTTACGACATATATATTGTATTAATTTGGTGTTATGATATTGTGATGAAAGGAGATGTGGTTATGATTGATAGTTTATCAAATAAGTTAGTGAATTATTTAGACAAAGGTAATTATTTAGATGAGGATAAGGAAATATACCTTCATGGAGCTAAGCTGATTATTTCTGAAGTGATTGGGACGTTGCTGCTTTTAGTGTTGGGTTTAATGACTAATCATTTTATTGAAGCAGTTGTTTATGAAATTGTTTTATCAAGCACAAGATCAATTTTAGGCGGGTATCATTGTAAAAGTTATGCCGCTTGTATTTGTACATATGCTGGTTTTTTCTTGGCGGGTGTTATATTTTTAAATTATTATCATTTTACATTAATGACAATATTAATAGTGTGTTTGATTGGTTCAATTAATATTTTAGCTTTAGGTCCAGTAGATAACGTGAATAAAGTTGCGAGTAAAAAGAAGAAAGATGTATTCAAACGTTATTCAAAAATAGTCTTAATAATTTATCTAACAATAATAGCGGCATTATTCCATATTCATAATGGATATTTAGACATAATGGTTTATATATTTATTGTGATTAATCTACTAATGTTGGGAGGGAAGATTGATTATGAAAAATCTAAAAAGTAAAGTATTAAAAGTTTTAAGTTCAGGTTTATTTTTAGTTGCTGTTCAAGCGGTAAGTGTATATTCACAAAGACATATTTATCAAGAACAAGAACCTGAGGCATTAAAGAAATACGACAGATATTAATAAGAAAAGGATTGAGATAAATTGCGTATCTCAATCCTTTTTTGTATGCCGGGCATGGCATATATCTAGGTGGTGAAAGTCCACTGTGGGGGTGCCAACCACTAGCCAATATCAAGGGTGTCTATCGTGAGGTGGAATCTGAAAGAAGATGGAGGCAAAATCTTGGTCCGAGGAACATGAATCACATCAGGCATATAATGGGGACGAGTGTGCAAAGCAACATGAAGTCATAAGAGGTTGTGGAATGAAACTATTATATGTAAATGTGGCAGATATATGGAAGGAAAGAGATATGACCTTATCCTGGGAGGTCTCATGATGGAGAAATCCTAGTAATAATGAATCATGGGAAGTCAGCAGAGGTCGTAGTAGCAAAGAAGTGGCTGTAATGGTCATGGAGCGAAGGCCCGAAAGAAGAATACAGGGGAAGTGAGTATAATGGATAGCGAAAGAAATGGAGGTAACGGAAATATGAAAACTGATAATGCATTGCTTGAACAGGTGCTTAGTGATACTAATCTAGGACTAGCATTTACACAAGTAAAACGAAACAAAAGTGCAAGTGGAGCAGATGGGAGTAGATGAACTTAAAGGTTATCTAGAAGAAATTAAGGACAGTATACGTAACAAGACATATAAGCCAGAACTTGTACGAAGAGTAGAAATACCTAAACCTGATGGCGGAGTACAAAATTTAGGAGTACCAACAGTACTTGATAGATTTGTTCAACAAGCCATAGCCCAAGTATTAATACCTATCTACGAATCAATATTTAGTGACAATAGTTTTGGCTTTAGACCAAATAGGTGTTGCGAAATGGCAATTATCAAAGCGTTAGAATATATGAATTAAGGCTTTCAGTAGGTAGTAGATATAGACTTGGAAAAGTTCTTTGATACAGTTAATCACGATAAACTCATCTCACTTGTCATGAAGGGTGTAAAAAGTGAGGAGATAGTATCTCTAATTAGAAAATTCCTAGTGAGTGGAATTATGATTGATAATGAATATAGAGAGTCAGTCGTAGGAACACCACAAGGGGGAAATCTAAGTCCCCTACTCAGTAACATAGTTCTCAATGAACTAGATAAAGAAATGGAAGCACGAGGGCTAAGATTCACACGTTATGCAGACGATTGTATTATATTAGTGGGTAGCAGTAAAGCCGCCGATAGAGTAATGGAAAACATTAGTAAATTCATAGAAAAGAAACGTAGATTTAAGGTAAACATGACTAAAAGCAAAATTTTGAAACCTAATGATATTAAATATCTAGGATTTGGTTTCTACTATGACTCTTTTTCATCTATGTGGAAAGCAAAACCACATGAGAAAACTGCAAACAAAATTGAAGAAACTAACAAATAGAAGTTGGTCAGTATCTTGGGAATATAGAATACTTAAGATAAGACAACTGATAGTTGGATGGATTAATTACTATCGGATAGAAAATTTTATGGGTGTATGTAGAAAACTAGATAAACAATAAAATTTCGAATAAGAATGTGCCCTTTTGGAAGAAGTGGAAAGACCGAACAAAAGCAGGGAAAAGCAACTAATAAAATTAGGATATTACCATGGCAAGCAAAGACTT
>ENA-OQJP01000442-OQJP01000442.1-human-gut-metagenome-genome-assembly--contig:-NODE-442-length-11711-cov-2.081923_pt1 | contig 11711 bp, 8 predicted proteins | sample MGYA00242611_ERZ504778 | MGnify/ENA primary metagenome ERZ504778 (study PRJEB26092, sample SAMD00036349) | human gut metagenome | host: Homo sapiens | study: EMG produced TPA metagenomics assembly of...
GAAACGTGCCAACAACGTAGTACGCGCTCTCTGCGAGGAAGATGTGAATCCGGTAGTTTCTATCCACGACCACGGTTCGGCAGGTCACGTAAACTGTCTGTCGGAATTGGTGGAAGAATGTGGCGGTCTGATCGACATGAGCAAACTTCCGATCGGCGACAAGACATTGTCCGCTAAAGAAATTATCGCCAATGAAAGTCAGGAACGTATGGGACTTCTGATCAAAGAAGAAGCCATCGAACATGTACGTAAGATCGCCGAACGCGAACGCGCTCCGATGTACGTAGTAGGTGAAACAACCGGCGATCACCGCTTCTCTTTCCAGCAGGCAGACGGCGTACGTCCGTTCGACCTGGCCGTTGAGCAGATGTTCGGTTCATCTCCGAAGACTTATATGATCGACAAGACCGTAGAACGTCATTATGAAATGCCGGAATACGAATTGCCGAAATTACATGAATACCTGACCAATGTGCTGCAACTCGAAGCCGTAGCTTGTAAGGACTGGCTGACAAATAAGGTAGACCGCTCCGTAACGGGTAAAGTAGCCCGCCAGCAATGCCAGGGCGAACTCCAGTTGCCGTTGAGCGACTGTGGTGTCGTAGCACTCGACTATCGTGGTGAAAAAGGTATCGCCACTTCTATCGGTCACGCTCCGCAAGCCGCACTGGCTGATCCGGCTGCCGGCTCTATCCTTTCGGTATCCGAAGCACTGACAAACCTTGTCTGGGCTCCGATGGCAGAAGGCATGGACAGCATTTCCCTGTCTGCCAACTGGATGTGGCCGTGCCGCTCACAGGAAGGTGAAGACGCCCCGTCTTTACACTGCCGTGAAAGCATTGAGCGACTTCTGCTGCGCTCTGCAAATCAATGTTCCTACCGGAAAGGACTCTTTGTCCATGACACAGAAATATCCGAACGGCGAGAAAGTTATTTCTCCGGGAACAGTGATCGTATCTGCCGGCGGCGAAGTATCCGACGTGAAGAAAGTCGTATCTCCGGTATTGGTGAACAACGAAAAGACAACACTCTATCATATCGATTTCAGCTTCGACGAACTGAAACTCGGAGGTTCCGCTTTTGCACAGTCTCTGGGTAAAGTTGGCGACGACGTACCCTGCGTACAGGATGCCGAATACTTCCGCGATGCTTTCCTTGCCGTACAGGAACTGGTGAACAAGGGACTGATCCTGGCAGGACACGATATTTCAGCAGGTGGTCTGATCACTACATTACTGGAAATGTGCTTCGCCAACGTTGAAGGCGGTATGGAAATCAGCCTCGACAAGATGAAGGAACAAGATATCATCAAGATTCTGTTTGCAGAAAATCCGGGTATCGTGATCCAGATCAGCGACAAGCATAAAGAAGAAGTGAAAAAGATTACTGGAAGATGCAGGCGTAGGATTCGTGAAACTGGGTAAACCGACCGACGAACGTCATATCCTGGTATCGAAGGGCGACGCTACTTATCAGTTCGGTGTTGACTACATGCGTGACGTATGGTATTCTTCTTCTTACCTGCTCGACCGCAAACAGTCTATGAACGGCTGCGCAAAGAAACGTTTCGAAAACTACAAGATGCAACCGGTTGAATTCGCTTTCATGCCCGGATTCAAAGGTAAACTCTCTCAGTATGGTATCACTCCGGACCGTCGTACTCCGAGCGGTGTCCGCGCTGCCATCATCCGCGAGAAAGGAACGAACGGCGAACGCGAAATGGCTTACTCACTCTATCTTGCCGGCTTCGACGTGAAAGACGTGACGATGACCGACCTGATCAGCGGACGCGAAACACTGGAAGATGTAAACATGATTGTTACTGCGGTGGATTCTCCAACTCCGACGTACTCGGTTCGGCCAAAGGATGGGCAGGAGGTTTCTTGTTCAACCCTAAAGCCAAAGAGGCACTTGACAAGTTCTACGCACGTGAAGATACGCTTTCACTGGGTATCTGCAACGGTTGCCAGCTGATGATGGAACTGGGACTTATCAATCCGGAACACGAAAAGAAAGGCAAGATGCTGCACAACGACTCACATAAATTCGAATCGACTTATGTAGGCTTGACAATCCCGACCAACCGCAGTGTAATGTTCGGCTCATTGAGCGGCAGCAAACTGGGTATCTGGGTGGCTCACGGAGAAGGTAAATTCTCTCTGCCTTACGATGAAGACCAATACAACGTAGTGGCAAAATACAGCTACGATGAATACCCCGGCAACCCGAACGGTTCCGATTATTCTATCGCAGGTCTTGCCAGCGCCGACGGCCGCCATCTGGCAATGATGCCTCACCTCGAACGTGCTATCTTCCCGTGGCAGAATGGCTGCTATCCTGCTGACCGTAAGAACAGCGATCAGATTACTCCATGGATAGAAGCATTTGTCAATGCCCGCAAATGGGTAGAAGAGAAGACTAAATAAGATATCTTTCTATCATTGAAACGGAGGCTGTTATTTGTTATAAAGTAACAGCCTCTTGTTTTAACTCCTTTTCCATACCCAAAGTCTGCATATTACAACTTAATTTCCCTAAATAAACAGGATATACAAATAGCTGCGAAAGCTCCTGTATACTTCACTTTGAGAGCACCGTTATCTTAACCTAAAATTTTGTAGTGTCGAAAAATCTTCTTAATTTTGTCAAACTTTCCCCCTCACTAAAGATTCAATAACCCATAAAAGTCCTATTTGTATGAAAAAATGGCTTTTTTATTATTATTGTTTCCTCTGACCTGTGTCGCCCAGACCTATCAGTATCTAGGAGTGGAAGACGGGTTAAGCAACCGGAGAGTGTACTACATTCAAAAAGACAATGTTGGATATATGTGGTTCCTTACGCACGAGGGAATCGACCGGTACAACGGCAAAAGAGTTTTAAAACGGTATAAATTAATGGACGGCGACAAAGAACTCAACTCGCTGTTAAATCTGAATTGGTTATATATCGATCCGGAAGGAACGCTATGGGAAATCGGTAAGAAAGGCAAGATTTTCCGGTATGACCGTATTCATGACACTTTCGAACTCGTCTACAAGTTGCCGATAGAAGACTTTAAGGATTTACCGGCTCCCATCACTTTCAGCTGGATCGATCATAACAATCATATCTGGCTGTGCAACGAAGAAACGATCTTCCTTTACAACACCCGGACGGAAGAGGTTACTCATGTTAAAAACTGCCTCAGCGAAGCTATAAACGACATCGAACAAATCGACGAAACCCCACTATTTTATCGGGACGGAGATGGGTATTCATCATGCCCAACTGAAAGACAACACACTACAACTTCTCCCCTGCGACAAGCTCGACAACGTCAATATTCAAGTTAACGATTTACACTTCGACCCCAAAATCCGCAAACTGTTCATCGGTACCTTCCAACGGGGCGTCATGGTTTACGACATGAACACAAAAACCATCACACAACCGGAAGTCAGCCTGAAAGACGTAAGTATATCACGCATCAAACCACTGAATGCCAAAGAACTGCTGATTGCTACCGATGGCGGAGGTATCTATAAGATGAATGTCGATACGTACCAGACCGTACCTTTTATCGTAGCAGACTACAACAGCTACAATGGCATGAACGGCAACAGCATTAACGACATCTACATAGACGACGAAGAACGGATATGGATGGCAAACTATCCGATAGGAATTACCATTCAGAACAATCGTTATCCGAGTTATAAATGGATCAAACATTCTGTCGGTAATAAGCAGTCGCTGATTAACGACCAAGTGAACTCTATCATAGAAGACAGCGAGGGAGACTTATGGTATGGCACCAACAACGGAATTAGCCTGCAAGACTCAAAAACCGGAAAATGGCGCTCGTTTCTGAGCACCTTTGAGAATGTACAGAACAGCAAAAATCATATATTTACAACCTTATGTGAAGTATCTCCCGGCATTATTTGGGCAGGCGGATATTTCTCGGGACTTTATCAGATAGATAAACGTACGTCGAAAACAACTTATTTTACACCCGCTTCGTATGCTCATGAAAGTATACGTCCGGATAAATACATACGTGACATACGCAAAGATTCACGCGGTTATGTATGGAGCGGAGGATATTATAACCTGAAGCGAATCAACGTACAGACCAAAGACATACGGCTCTACCACGGACTGCATTCCGTAACCGCCATCATCGAAAAGGATGACAAAAGTATGTGGATAGGTACGGCAACAGGCCTGTTTCTTCTGGATATAGAATCCGGGAAATATGAACGCATCCAACTGCCGGTAGAATCTACCTATGTCTACTCCCTGTATCAGACCAAACAAGGCTCACTGTATATAGGTACCAGCGGATCGGGAGTACTGATTTATGATCCCCAGACAAAGTTGTTTACCCATTATTATACAGGAAACTGTGCCATGATATCCAACAATATCTACACGATATTATCGGATGAAGACAATGAAATTCTATTAAGTACGGAGAACGGACTCACCAGCTTCTATCCCAAACAAAAAACCTTCTACAACTGGACAAGAAATGGGACTGATGACTACGCACTTCAATGCGTTGTCCGGTACCCTGCGCAGTAAATAATAATTTATTTTCGGTAGCTCGGACGGTGCCATAGAGTTCAATAAAGACATGAAGCTCCCCAGGACGTACTCTTCCAAGATGATCTTCAGTGATTTCAAGCTGTTTTATCAGACGGTATATCCGGGAGACAAGAATTCACCACTGGAAAAAGATATCAACGAACCAAAGAATTAAGACTAAAATATAATCAGAATATCTTTTCACTGATGGTTTCTTCCATCAACTATGATTATCCTTCCAATGTTCTTTATTCATGGAAGCTGGAAGAATTTTACGAAGAGTGGAGCAAACCCGGCAATGAAAGTACAATCCGTTATACCAACCTCGCTCCGGGAAAATATGTATTGCGTGTGCGTGCCATCTCCAACGAAGACCAACGGGTGATGCTTGAAGAAAGAAGCATTGATATTATCATTGCCCAGCCTTTCTGGCTCACTCCCTGGGCAATGATATTGTATGCAATCCTGATTTCCCTCATTGCTGTTATCATCCTGCGGGTTCTTATTCTGAAAAAACAGCGGAAGGTTTCCGATGAAAAAATACACTTCTTCATCAATACGGCACACGATATACGCACCCCGTTGACATTGATTAAAGCTCCTCTGGAAGATTTGCGCGAAAAAGAAGCTCTGAGCAAGGAAGGCATAGCCAACATGAACACTGCCATACGCAATGTAAATGCCTTGTTGCGTCTGACAACGAATCTTATCAACTTTGAGAGAGCAGATGTTTATTCTTCGGAATTATACATTTCGGAGCATGAGCTAAACACGTTCATGACAGAAATATTCAATGCATTTCAGCCTTATGCCAATATCAAGCATATCAACTTTACGTACGAAAGCAATTTCCGGTATATGAATGTATGGTTTGACAAGGAAAAGATGGAATCTATTCTGAAGAATATAATATCGAACGCATTAAAATACACGCCGGAAAATGGTAATGTGCAGATTTTCGTATCAGAGAACAATGATTCGTGGAGCGTGGAAGTGAAGGATACCGGAATCGGTATTCCAGCCAGCGAGCAAAAGAAACTGTTCAAGCTTCATTTCCGTGGCAGCAATGCCATCAATTCGAAAGTGACGGGAAGCGGTATCGGTTTGATGCTGGTATGGAAACTTGTCCGGTTACACAAGGGCAAAATCAACCTGTCGAGCGTGGAGAATCAGGGATCGGTGATTAAGATATCTTCCCAAAAGACAAGCAAACGCTTCCATAAAGCACACCTTGCCACACCAAGCAAACGCCGGCAAGAGATAACAAGTACAACCAATGTGCCTGCCAGCATCTATGAGAATGTGCATAAGGAACAGAATCCGAATCATCAGCGAATCCTAATCGTAGAAGATAATGATGAACTGCGCAACTATCTGTCACAGACACTGGCAGAAGAATATACGGTACAGAACTGCTGCAACGGCAAAGAAGCACTGACCATCATTCCGGAATACAAACCGGAACTGGTTATCTCGGACATTATGATGCCGGAAATGAGAGGGGATGAATTGTGTGATGCTATTAAAAATAATATCGAAACGTCGCATATCCCTGTTATCCTGCTAACAGCTCTTAATAATGAAAAAGACATATTGTCCGGCCTTCAGATTGGTGCTGACGAGTATATTGTCAAGCCATTTAATATTGGAATATTAAAAGCTACCGTCTCCAATCTGTTGATCAACCGCGCCCTTTTGCGAAGCAAATACGGGAGTCTGGATATGGACGATGAGGATGATCATGAAGACGAATGCATCAACTGCTCGCAGGATATCGACTGGAAGTTTATCGCCAATGTACGGAAGAATATAGAAGATAATATAGACAATCCGGCTCTTACAGTAGATGTGCTTTGCAATCTGATGGGAATGAGCCGTACCAGCTTCTACAACAAACTCAGGGCATTGACCGATCAGGCTCCGGGCGATTACATCCGCCTGATCCGCCTGAAACGTTCGGTGAAGTTGCTGAAAGAAGGTACACACAGTATAACAGAAATAGCAGAAATGACAGGATTTAGTGATGCGAAGTACTTCCGTGAAGTATTCAAGAAGCACTTCAACGTAAGCCCCAGCCAATATGGAAAAGAAGGCAAGCCCCACAAGGAGGGCAAGGCTGGAAAAGAAAACAAGTCCGATAAGGAAGGAGGAGAAAAAGAAGAATGAACATTTACCTCGAATCATTTGGAATCTTTTTTAAAAATAGGCGCTTTCACCATTGGCGGAGGCTATGCAATGGTTCCACTTATTGAGAATGAAATCGTAACCAAACGAAAATGGATCGCACAGGAAGACTTTATCGACCTGCTGGCTATCTCTCAGTCCGCTCCGGGTATTCTGGCAGTGAATATCTCTATCTTTATAGGATATAAGCTGCGTGGCATTCGGGGAAGTATTGTCACAGCACTGGGGACTATACTCCCCTCATTTATTATCATTCTGGCCATCGCGCTCTTTTTCCATTCTTTCAAGGACAATCCGATTGTGGAACGCATATTTAAAGGAATACGACCCGCCGTGGTGGCATTGATCGCCGCACCGACTTTCACCATGGGACGGTCGGCCAAAATCAACCGGTACAACTTATGGATCCCCGTCGTATCGGCATTATTGATCTGGCTATTGGGCTTCTCCCCGATATGGATTATCATTGCTGCCGGTGTAGGAGGTTTCCTATGGGGAAAATTTAAAAAAGTGGAGAGTGAACACCCAAGGCTATGATTCAAGATTCATAATTCTAAATTAAAAAGAGATGATTTATCTTCAGTTATTTTATACGTTCTTTAAAATCGGACTTTTCGGTTTTGGCGGAGGTTACGCCATGCTTTCGATGATACAAGGTGAAGTAGTAACCCGCTATGGGTGGGTGACTTCGCAAGAATTCACAGACATTGTTGCCATCAGTCAGATGACTCCGGGGCCTATCGGTATCAATGCGGCTACTTATGTCGGTTTTACGTCGACAGGAAGTGTGTGGGGATCGATTGTTGCCACATTCGCTGTTGTTTTCCCCTCTTTCATACTGATGCTGACAATCAGCAAATTCTTTCTGAAATATCAGAAACATCCGGTAGTGGAAATCTATTTTTGCAGGATTGCGTCCGGCAGTTGTCGGATTATTAGCTTCCGCCGCACTGGTATTGATGAATGTGGAAAACTTCGGCTCACCTACAGAAGACACCTACACATTTGTCATCAGCATCATTATCTTCCTGATAGCCTTTATCGGCACCAGAAAATACAAGGCAAATCCGATATTAATGATTATCGCCTGCGGGATTGCAGGACTACTGCTTTATTAAAATAAAGTAATAAGAGGCTAAACTAAAAAAGTCAGTAGTATCTTAAAATCTCCTCCTTCGAGAAGGAGGAGTACCCGCGAGGGGGAGGTGGTAGGTGAACATGCAGTCCTTACAGCTTGACCTTCTTACTTACCGATTTTGACTCATTATGAATACGGTCTAAAAGCCGTCACCACATAGCGGTATTTGGTCTTACCCGTTTCATACGGCAGTTTGTAGAAAGGATTTCGGGTGATAGCTACGATATGTGACGGATCATCAAGATTCACCTTTCTTTGGGACCGAAACGGTATACTACGTACTGAATAGCTTTGTCCATTTCAGTCTCCGCTTTCGGAGCAGTCCAGAAAAGTATATAGCCATCTTCTGTCCATACCTTTTTTCATCTTACGTACTTTGCCCGGAGCTTTATCATCCATAAAGTCGAATACCGGAATTAAAGCCGGATATTTATGATACTCCTGTACCAAGGCATCCCGATATTTTCCAGCGTTCTCGACTACGGCTGCCGCATACCACTGGCAACTTCCGCCGATAGTCTGATAAGAACGCTGCAAAGCCATCTTTCGTGGAAGCTGGTTGATAGAAGGGTTCTTCGGATCGGCATGCTGAATGGTATTCATGACTGCCTGACCGATAAACAACGGACGGTTTTCCGTATGCTTCGCCCACCAGTCAACCAGTGTTTCGTAATCGGCTGCCTTGTGTCCTATCTCCCAATAAATCTGAGGAATGTTATAATCAATCCATCCTTCACGTGCCCAAAGCAATACGTCGGCATAAAGATCATCATAGTTCTGCAAACCATTTGTGTTGCTGCCCAACGGATCTGTTTTCTGATTGCGGTAAATACCGAACGGGCTGATACCGAACTTCACCCACGGTTTGATGCCCCGTATCGTTTCATGAAGTTTCTTGATCAGGATATTTACGTTGCCACGACGCCAGTCCGCCTTATTGCTGAAACCGCCTCCGTAACGGGCAAAGCTCGCATTGTCCGGGAAATCGACTCCCTTGATCGGATAAGGATAGAAATAATCGTCCATGTGAATAGCATCTACATCGTAACGGGATACAATATCGGAAACAATCTTGCAGATATGCTCACGGCTTTCGGGAAGTGCCGGATCAAAATAGATCTGATCACCATAAGTGACAAACCATTCCGGATGTTCATGATAAATATGTGTCGGTGCCAATTGATTCTTCAATGAAGTCTTCACACGGTAGGGATTGATCCATGCATGGAATTCCATATTCCGTTTATGGCATTCTTCGATCATGAATTGCATCGGGTCCCACATCGGGGAAGGCATTTGCCCTTGTGTTCCTGTCAGGAAACGACTCCACGGTTCGTGTTGTGAAGCATACAATGCATCCGCTTCGGGACGCACTTGAAAGATGATCGCATTAATACCCGCTCCCTGAAGAGAGTTCAACTGACCGACCAGTGTCTGTTTCAGCTTCTCTGTCGGTATGCCACGGAACTGTCCGTTGACAGCCTGTATCCATGCAGCACGAAACTCACGTTTAGGATATGCATTGCCCGATGGCGCCTGCGCTCTTACTCCTGCCGCCAGAAGCAGAACTAATAAGAAAAGATAGTTTTTCAGATTCATAATGTTCTTGAGTCATAAAATAATGTGGTGCAAAAGATAATAGATGCAGATACTATCTCCAACTATTATTGAGGCCATTCGACAACAAATCTTGCACCACCCGCGTAGCTGGTGTCCAGATAGACATTTCCATCCACTAATTCCATGATCTGACGGATAATAGACAATCCCAGCCCGGTGCCCTAGAGTGAAGGTATCCGCCTTTGCAAAAGCGTTCGAAAATCGCATCCCGAAAGTGCTCTTCAATTCCGGGACCGGAATCTTCGATAATGAAACGTACCAGACGATTCGGTTTGTCTTCTTCATAACTCAGACGTATAAATCCGGTTTCCGTGAATTTTATTGGCATTGTTCAGCAAACCGAGTAGCACACGCTTCATCCAGATTTCAACCGTACACACTTCGACCGGAGTGGAAGAAGGCATATATTGCAACTTGATTCCTTCTTTCAGATTCTGACGAATCAATCCTAAACATTCCTGACAACACGCATCTACACTCACTGGCTTCTTCGGTATATCATCCGTCTGAGAGTCCATGTCGGCTATATCAATCACATTATTTACCAAATCAAGCAGATATGCGTTGCTGCTCTCCATCTGACGGGCATATTCTTCCATCTCTTCCTGTGTCAGCCCACCGGCAGCCATCAAGGATGAAAAACCGATAATCGAATTGAGCGGAGTACGGATTTCATGTGTGATATGCTGGATAAAAGAGCTTTTCATATGGCTGGCCTTGATAACGGCCTTATTTGCCGCATCCAGTTTCCGGTTCAACGACAAAGAACGCATATAGTAGAACGTGATAACAATCAACAATATCAACACCAGGCATCCGACAATCACGGAAGTTATAAAGAGATTGCGGTTGACCTCCGCCCGCAGTTCCAGCTTATCATGTTCTAGCTTGTCTACTTCGAACTGCACGGTATATTTGCTTAATTGCTCGTCCAGCTCTGCCGAACGAATGGAATCATTAATATGTGCATAAGATTTATAAACCTCGCAGGCATCTTCAAAGCGTCCCATCTGCTCCATAAACTGGGCTTTCAACAGGTGATTGGCAGGATAACAGCTCCCCACCGAATGATGATAATCCATCAATGAGTCCAGATAGTTGAGTGCCATCTGATTGTCATTCAACGTCCGGGCACAAAGAATTTTATATCCCAACCATCCTTCACGGGGAAAAGCATTTATATTTTCGTGATAAAACTTATCCGTTTCTGCAATAAACGGCTGCGCCTCCTTCTTCCCTTTCAATGCCAACGTAGCAATCACTTGAAACTGATAATAACGCATGGTAAGCTCTGGTCGGACAGGGATATCCTTACGCTTCATTTTCTCAATCAGTCCCGGCATGCAGTTCAAGTATTCTATCGCATTGGCATACTCCCCTCTAGCCAGATGAGTCTGGATAATATTCAGTGACACCACGTAGGCATCTTCATAAAAACCTGCATCGCTAAAATGTTTCAGTGCGGAAGAATAGTATTCGAGACAGAGCTTGACGTTGTTACTGAACACCCGATGATTATATCCGATACACATTTCGCTGCAAGCCATTCCGAAAGCACTCTTGGCCGCATCCGCATCTTTCTGAAGAAGTTCTGTCTCACGCATGGCCTCATCCTGCAAACCCCTTCTCGGTAAGCAACTGAATATACTGGCGCCACTGTGTATAGCGATTATTAACATTACCATGTTTCAGACACCAGTCCATATATTCATATGCAACCACCTTCAGGCTATCTGTATTCCTCAACCGATAATAATGGGAAGTAATCAGAGAATAAGCATCGTCGATTCTGGCAGTATCGTTCTGCTGCCTTGCCAATCGCATATACTCCTGATAGAAAGGTATGAAATCTTTCTGACCTATTTTTTTGAGTATGCTGTCGGAAAGGACTTCCAACTGTTGTTCTTTGTTTGTGCTACTAAAAGGCTAAAAGTAGATGCAAAACACAAGAATGAATAAGCTAATAACCATCCGGATGTTTTTCACGATTCAAGTCAATTTGTTGTTATTTTGAAATGTTTTGTTGTAAATTGCTGGACCAAGATACGCCAATTATCCCGAAGTCGATTTCTTTTTATTACTAATTATAACATATCTTTAACCCGGTCAAAAACCTTTCTTACTACCAATAAAATCGCTAACTTTGCCAACTATCATAAAAAAGGAGTATTTTATGTCAGAAAACAAACATATTTCG
>ENA-OQJP01000443-OQJP01000443.1-human-gut-metagenome-genome-assembly--contig:-NODE-443-length-11660-cov-1.710570_pt1 | contig 11660 bp, 18 predicted proteins | sample MGYA00242611_ERZ504778 | MGnify/ENA primary metagenome ERZ504778 (study PRJEB26092, sample SAMD00036349) | human gut metagenome | host: Homo sapiens | study: EMG produced TPA metagenomics assembly of...
TCGAATTGATTAATAGAGTTTAAAACAAGAGAACAAACTCAAAGCTGCAATGAGTGAATATATCGAATATTATAATAACGAGAGAATCAATACAAAAGAAAAGGATTGAGTCCACTTGCATATAGACAACAATCCTTTCAAGATTTAGCTTTAATTTAATGTGTCCAACTTTTTGGGAATACTACACTAAATCACTTTTTTCTTTGGTTTATTTAATTCCTCATGGATACCTTGCATTTTATAATCCAGATTAGAAATTGTTTTAGCACATTCAATTAGCTCATCACGAACTCCATCAGGAACTTCATTATCAGCTTTATATCGCAAGTGATGTTCTAAACTTGCCCAAAAGTCCATCGCAATCGTTCTAATTTGAATTTCTACAGTAGTTGGCTGAACTTTCTCTGCTAAGAAGATAGGAACTTCAACAACTAGATGTAAACTACGATAACCATTCTCCTTGGGATGTTTAATGTAATCTTTTTTGGCAATAAGTTTAATATCACTTTGTTTTATTAATAAATCAGCAATTTTATAGACATCGCTAACATAATTACAAATAACGCGAACACCAGCAATATCAGTCAAATTAGTTACAATAGAATCTAAAGATACTTCTAGGCCCCGTTTTTCTAGTTTTTCCCAATATACTGTTTACAGATTTTAAACGATATTCCATATGATGAATAGGATTATGATCATGTTTATTTAAACTCATCATCAAGAATTTCTAATTTTGTTCTTACTTCTTTAATTCCCGCATCATAAAGTTGTTGCAGCGCCATAAATTCTTGTAAAGTGTCAGTTATATCTGTATTAGGAACTAGTGCGGTAAAAGGATCACTGACAATTTCCTTTTGCATAATTCGATTAGTCATAAAATACCCCTTTATTAAATATTTTTTGTATAACTTAATCATAGTTGGTAATAATGAACTTGAGGTGAACTAGATGAAAAAACAATTGTAGTATTATTAATTATGATGAATATTGTATCAGTAAATGCTTCAAGTAATGACCCAAAATATAAAATAATTGCCAATAGTAATAGTGATAAAGATATTAAGACAATGTATGAAACAAAAGATGACTTAATTAAAGACTATAAAGATTGGATTAAAAGTGTTGATGATGTTGATCAAGCACTAGCTGATCATCAAAAAGATTATCAAGCTAAGTATTATAATGGAGAATATACAATTGTCCTAGGCGCTGGCAAAGGAAAGGAACTTACGGGTACTTTGAAGGCAAGTTATTGTGTAAGTAGTAAAGAAATTAAAAGAAATCATTTTTGCAGAATTATTTCTTAAGATTATCAGTGAAGCGAATCCTTCTAGTTGGTTATATCCAACTTTTGGAACTCACTTTACTGATAGTCTTTTATATGTCCTAAATATAACTGAAATATGCTATACTATTTAATAGAGTAGTAATGAAAGGAGTCAGAGATGAAAACAGTAAAAGATGCTGAAATCTTTTGTCAATATATAGCCCATGAGTATCTTGGGAAGCGTAATTATAAGTTATTAGAAGATATAATTGATAAAAGGATTACAATCATTGGGACGGGAGCTCACGAGGTTAGTCGCAACATTCAAGAACTTATGACGGCTTTGAATAAAGAAGCAGAACTTTGGGATGGAACTTTTATAATTGAAGATGAATGGTATCAGGGAACTGAATTAGCTGATAACTTATTTGTAGTAATTGGCCAAATTGAGGGCCGACAAAATAGTAACGACCAGTTAGTCTATAGTTTTTCATCACGAGTAACCTTTATTATTGAATATCATGATATGCAGTGGAAGATTATCCATGTTCATCAATCAGTACCGGATTATAGTCAAGGTGATGATGAGTTTTTCCCACAACGGATTGTCGAAGAAAGTAATGCTCAGTTAAAAAGGAATTGCTGAAAAGACGAAGGAATTAGAGATGTCCAATCAACAAGTAATCTATAATTTAAGACATGATTATCTTACTGGAATATTAAATCGTCCATCACTTGAAAAAGAGTTACTGAAGCGATGAGTAATCATCAAGTATGGAGTGATCTTAGTATTAGACATAGATTATTTTAAAGAAGTTAATGATAATAATGGTCATCCGTATGGTGACGAGGTTTTGATAAAATTAGCTAATACAATGCAAGAAAGTTTTAAATCAGGAATTTGTGGTCGCATTGGCGGTGATGAATTTATCATTTATCTGGCTTTAGACGATGCTAATTATGATGCAATTGAAAAGACTATTAAAGAATTTAAACAAAATTGGCAGAAGAATATTACAACAATTGATAGAAGCAGCACAATTACTTTAAGTATCGGGGGAGCATATTATCCTAAACATGGTAAAAATTATCAAGAGTTGTGGTCTAATGCCGATAAAGCACTATATTTAAGTAAAATAATGGTCGAAACAGAATATCTATATATCAACTCTAAACAGTTCTCGAAAGGGAACTGTTTTATGTTTAAAATAAATCGTTTCGTTAATAATTTAAGAGGTCAAACATATAATAAAATTAGAGTGGAACATGTTAACAAAATTTGATGAACAAGCCCAAAAAGCAATTGTGGTAGGCGAAAGTATTGCTTTTGATTTAGGTCATAATAATGTCGGTAGTGAACATTTACTGCTATCGCTGTTAAAGATAAGTGATTCCAAATTACGGGAATTAGTTAAGAAATATGATGTTGATGATAAAAATATATATGAGGATATAAAAAGGTTGTTTGGGACAAATGATGATCAACCTTTTTATATGGAGTATAGTGATGCTGTAAAAAGTATCTTAGAAGCAGCAATGGAAATCACTAATCAACAAAATAAAAGTAAAGTAACGCTTAATATCCTAACAATTGCTTTATTGCAGAGTGAAGAAAGTGTAGCTCACGAATTATTAAAGAAATATAAAGTTGATTTTGAAGAAATTATCTATCAATTAAATGAAAGTAGTGAATTAGAAACTAAATTAGATCAGATTCAATCACTAGTTAATCTTAATAAGAAAGTAAAACAGGGTGAACATTTAATTGTTGGTAGACAAAAAGAATTAGAAAAATTATGTATGATTTTAAGTAAGAAAGAAAAAAATAATGCGTTGATTATTGGTGAAGCTGGTGTAGGTAAGTCAGCTTTAGTAGAAAAATTAGCGTATTTAATTAATCAAAAACAAGTAAATGAAGGATTAAAAAAGAAATTATTTATGAATTGAGCTTATCTAGTATTGTTGCAGGAACAAAATATCGTGGTGAATTTGAAGAAAAGCTACGAAAGATTATTGATAAGGTAAAGAATGGATAATGTCATCATTTTTATTGATGAGATCCATAATATTATTGGGGCTGGTGGCGCCGAAGGGGCTATTGATGCTGCTAATATTTTAAAACCGTATTTAGCGAGAAAAGATCTAACGATTATTGGTGCAACAACGACAGAAGAATATTTCCAGCATTTTGAAAAGGATCAAGCAATGAATCGACGTTTTAGTGTTATTACACTAAAAGAAAATACTAAAGAAGAAACATTAGAAATTTTACAGAAAACTAAATTATTTTATGAGCAATTTCATCAGATTGAAGTCGATAATGAAGTTTTAACATATTTAGTTGATAATGTTGATCGTTATATCAAAAATCGAACTTTCCCTGATAAAGCCATCGATATTTTTGATTTAGCTTGTGTTAAAGCCCGATTTAAGCAGCAACATATTATTACTAAACAAATTGTTAAAGATGTTATAGAAGAATATACATCAGTTAAGATAAGTGAGGATTATGATTATGATGAAATTAAAGCAAAATTGAATCATCATATTATTGGACAAAGTAAAGCGATTGAACAAATAATCAATCAATTAAAATTAACAAAACAGTCAAAACAACCAAGTGCAGTAATGTTATTTGTTGGAAATAGTGGTGTTGGAAAAAGTGAAAGTGCAAAACAGCTTTCAAAACTTTTGGGGCGTAAATTGATTCGCTTAGATATGAGTGAATATCGTGATAGCAGCAGTGTTCAAAAGATAATTGGAGCAGCCCCGGGATATGTTGGTTATGATAAACCAAGTTTATTACTGGGACAATTACAAACCTATCCTAAAAGTATTATTCTTTTAGATGAAATTGATAAAGCAAGTCAAGATGTTATAAATCTTTTTCTTCAAGTATTTGATGAAGGTTATTTAGAAGATAGTCATAAACGAAAAGTATATTTTAATAATACAATTATTATTATGACGTCAAATAAAGGGACTGCTAAAAATACATTAGGATTTAAAAAGAATAATCATAGTAGTAAAGTTAAGAATTTTTTTAGTGATGAATTATTAAGCCGTATCGATGAAATAATTAATTTTAAGAATTTAACAAAAATGGATTTAAAGAAAATTATTCGTAAAAATTGTCCTCATGAGGTTAAAGAAGAAGATATTGAGTTGATTTTAAAGGAATATGATATGAAACTTCAAGGAAGAGGAATTGTTAAAGCAGCTAATAAATATTTTTCAAAAATAAAGCGAAGGCCCAAAGTTAATTGAGTCTTCGCTTTTTCCATAAAATAATTAATAGTGTGATGATTGCAATAATCAGTGCGTATTGTTTAACATATTTACTAATTAAGATCCAGTTATTTCCTAAAATAATTCCAAGAACTACTAAAATACTATTCCAAATGATTGTACCAATCAAAGTATAAAATGAGAAACTAAAGAAGTTCATTTTAGTAATTCCGGCAGGCAGAGAAATCAATGATCTAACAATCGGAATCAAGCGACCAATAAGAACAGAGATTTTTCCATATTGTTCAAACCAGTTAAGGGAACGGGATAGATCATGACGTTTAAAATAAAATCGGACTAGAAGCTTTTCGAGTCGTTCTAGATTGATTAAGTAGCCAAACCAATATAGAATCACTGCGCCTAAATAAGAACCAAGCGAAGCAACTGTAATTACGCCTAGAGGTGTTAGGTTTGTGATCGTTGTCATGAAACCGCCAAAAGTTAAAATTATTTCACATGGGATAGGCGGAAATAAATTTTCAATCGCAATTAACGAAGATTGCCTTGTAGCCGTAGGCGTTAATATAAGCGAGAAGGTTTGTGAGCATAAGTGACCTCCTGTTTTGATAATGGGATTACTTTATTAGCTAGATAGATCAATAAGTTATCAAATGGTAATAGAATAATAGTTGAAATGATATTAAAGAAAGTATGCATATAAGCAATTTGCATCATATAATTTGGAGTCAAGGATTCGATGAATGAAACTAGTGGGATAAATTTTGCTAAGATTACAAAAATAATAGTTCCGAGTACATTAATTAAGATATGAATAGCACTTAAACGTTTTGAACTGCGATCGCCATTAAGTGATGCTAAAACTGCGGTTATACAAGTGCCAATATTTTGACCATAAATAACATTGGTAGCCATTGCAAAACTAATTAATCCCTTTTGATAAATAGTTTGCAAGACGCCAACTGATGCAGTTGAGCTTTGAATCAACGCCGTAAAAACTGTTCCAACTAAAATAGCGGTTAAAGGATTGTCTAAATGACCAAACATATTAATAAAATATGGGGATGTTTGTAATGGTGCCAGAGCTACGGCCATACTGTCCATTGCTAAAAAAATCAATCCTAGGGCCATTAAGACACGTCCTAAATAAGCAATTTTATTTTTAAGAACATTAGTAATAATCCAAAGGACACATAAATAGATTGCTGACTGACCTAAATCTAAAGCAATCATGAGTCCAGTTACAGTAGTTCCGATATTAGCACCTAAAATAATCCAAAGTTGCTTGATTTTAATGAAATTAGATGACTATTAAGGAGACCGATGAGAATAATAGTTGTAGCAGAGGAACTATGAATTATTGCTGTGATGGCTGTTCCGGTGATAACACCTAAATATTTATTTGAAGATAGTTTATATAAAATATTTTCAAGCTTATCGTTTGCTAAGGTATCAAGGCTAGTTGACATTAGATGCATACTATAAAGAAAAACACCGAGACTAGCAATAAAACCAATTATATTTTTAGTAATAAAAATCACTCCCTTATTATTACTAATTATATTAATAAATCGATAAATAATGTTGTTTTCAAGATAATCATTAAATGTTACAATGAGTGAAAGGATGTGATATTGATGAATTATAGTGCGATTATTTTATGTGCTGGAAAAGGAAGCCGGAGTGGACTGGATTATAATAAAATGTTATATCGTTTTGGTAATCAAACTGTGTATCAAATGACGATGAAAACTTTTTAAATGATCCTATTGAATTGAAAGAAAAGTTAACTGAATTTGGTAGTTGGGGAAAATTAATTCTTGTTGCTGCTATGGCAATCCAAGTTATTTTGTTTTTTACCAGGTGAAATAATCGAGATTGCTGCCGGATTTAGTTATGGAACTATTGAAGGGATGGCAATTTGTTTACTTGGTGCTATTATTGGTACTATCGTTATCTATGCTATTGTTAATAGATATGGCATCAAGTTAGTTAATCATTTTTATGATACTAACAAATTTAATGAAAATTTCATTTTTAAAAAGAAAAAAATCTTGAAATTATCCTCTTTGTCATCTTCTTTATTCCCGGCACTCCTAAAGACATTTTAACATACCTTGCACCTTTTTACGCGTTTAAAAACTTTCAAGTTTTATATTCATTACTAGTATCGCTAGAATCCCATCTGTAATTACAAGTACAATAGGGGGCAACGCTATCTCAAATCAAAATTATCGTTTTACAATATTTATTTTGTAATTACTGGAATTATTTCCATTTTTGGCCTTCTTAGCTATAAGCGTTACATCAAGAAAAAATACTTTAGAAAATCTTTTGAAATCATTTCTACTATTCTTTAATGATTGGCTTTATAATTAATATTATGAAAGAGGGTATGAGGATGAATCAAGATAATATATTAGTGGTAGAAGACGAAATTGAAATTGCCAAAGCCATTGAAATATACTTAAAATCACAAGGTTATAATGTATATATTGCTAATAACGGGAAAGCTGGTTTAGAGATGGTGGAAAGATATGATATCCATCTTGCTATCGTAGATATTATGATGCCAGTAATGGATGGAATTGAAATGACAATGAAAATAAGGGAAAATTATGATTTCCCAATTATTTCTTATCCGCTAAATCTGAAGATATTGATAAAATTACAGGATTAAATATTGGTGGTGATGATTATGTCACCAAACCATTTGTTCCAATGGAACTCCTAGCGCGTGTTTCTTCACAATTACGACGCTATCATAAATATTTAAATATGATCGGTAAGATTCAAGAAGATCAAGCAGCAAATAAATATGTTGTGGGTGGTCTAGAACTTGATCTTGATACCAAAGAAGTTAGTGTTGACGGTAAAGCTGTTAAAGTCACTCCAATTGAATTAAAAATTCTCGAATTACTAATGGAAAAGCCCGGGAGAGTTTTTTCAAGCGAACAAATTTATGAAAATGTTTGGCATGAAGCTGCAATCAACACAGAAACAGTCATGGTTCATGTGCGAAATTTGCGAGAAAAAATCGAAATTAACCCTAGTAATCCCCAATATTTAAAAGTTGTCTGGGGTGTCGGTTATAAAATTGAAAAACAGTAGGTGATAAAATGAACAGAAAAAAATAATTTTTTCAATTTTAACAATTGTAATTATTCTCCTTAGCAGTGTTGGTATATATAGCTGCTATGAGGTTGTAGAAACCAGTAACGGGAAAAGTATTAACTTTTCAAGTAATCAAATTCTTTATGATATTTTTGACAATATCTATGCTCTGAGCTTCCAGCTTGACAATGTCAGCAAAAAAGAAGGTATTCCAAAATATCTTACTGCCAACGAAGAAGCTAGTGATGAATTTTATCGGAATAATATTTTATATTGTCGTGAAATGATGTCTGAAAAGAAAAATATTAAATACTATGCAGAAGGCAATAATAATAGCTTAGGTAATACTAATGACGATATAAAAAACATTCGTAACAATAAAGAATTGAAAGAAAAATATCAATGGTATTTAATGATTCACTTTGATGAAAATGGTCAATTTAGCTATGATACTTTAGGCTGTTTAGTAGCTGGCAATCAAAACTATGAACTAGTTTGGAATAATTATAAACAAACATATTTTCAATATCTCCAAGAGTATGATGAAGATAGTACATTGCATAATCCAGTAAATACAACTATCTACTTTGCCGTTCCCCATAAAATCGTAAGCAATTCAATTGATACGATTGCCTGGTATAGCGAAAAAAACAATCGAACTATAAATGTTGAAAATATTGTGCCATTTGCTGCAATTGCTGTAGCTGCTGTTGGCTTATTTATCTTATTAGCTCCATATGAAACAATTAAAGAAATCAACATCTTTAAATATCCCGCTAAAATCAAATTAGAACCATTAGTAATTGGGATTACATTGGCATTTGCAGGAATAATCGTTGTAATTTATGGTTTAATTCTCGATACCATAAACGGCTATTACATTACTAAATTGTCAGGGATTGGTTTGGTGAATCAAGTGAACTGATCCTTGGAGCGATGAATGTACTATCATGGGCAGCTTTTTATCCTATGTATGTTCTCTGTCTTTTATTTAAAATCATTCTTTAAAGAAGGGATTATTAATTCTATTAAAAAAAATACTGTTTGTATTTGGTTACTTAATGTATTAAGAAAGATAATTTATAAAGCCAGTAGATTTGACTTAAATGATGATACAAACAAAACAATTCTTAAAATCGTTTTAGCAAACTGCTTAATTATATCAATAATCTGTTGTTTCTTTACCTTTGGTATTTTTTTGCCTTAGTATATTCTGCCATTTTATTTATTATTTTAAGAAAACGATTTGATGAACTTAAACATGATTATGAAATTCTATTGGATGCTGTTAAACGTTTATCAAACGGTGATTTTGATGTTGAAATCAATCAAGATATTGGTATGTTTAATTCTTTAGGTACTGAATTTTCTAATATTAAAGATGGCTTTGAAAAAGCTGTTAGCGAGGAAGTAAAATCACAAAAATGAAAACTGAATTAATCTCTAATGTCTCTCACGACTTAAAAACACCATTAACCTCCATCATTACTTATATTGATTTGTTAAAAGACGAACAACTTGATTATGAAAAAGAAAAGAATATCTCGATACACTAGATCGTAATTCACTTAGATTAAAGAACTTAATTGATGATCTTTTTGAAGTTAGTAAAGTCAATAGTGGTGATGTAAAACTCAACCTTGTTGATGTCGATATTATTGCATTGATCCAGCAAGCTAAGTTTGAATTAATAGATAAATTTAACGAAAAAAGCCTAATTTTTAAAACTGCTTTTCCAAATGAAAAAATTATTTTATCATTAGATAGTTTAAAAACATATCGTATTTTTGAAAATCTCTTAATGAATATTGGAAAATACGCTTTAGAAAATACACGTGTTTATATCGATATTGACAATAGTGATGATGAAGTTACAATCACTTTTAAAAATATATCAGCAGATGAAATAAAAGTTAGCGAAGATGAATTAGTTGAGCGTTTTGTTCAAGGTGATACTTCAAGAAATACTAGTGGTAGTGGCCTCGGTTTAGCTATTGCTAAAAGTTTCACTGAACTGCAAAAAGGTAATTTTAAAATTAGTGTTGATGGTGATTTATTCAAAGCATCGGTAACTTTTAAAAAATAATTTCATACAAAAAGACTTGTATCCTAACAAATAAGGTCTACAAGTCTTTTTATCATAATTGAATTTTCATTTTACTTTTGTAATTTTTCAAGTAGACCAACACCTAGTGGATGTGGTCCTGTATGAACACCGATCGTTGCTCCAATTTGCCGAATTGGTACCTCAGTACTAAATGATGGATCAAACCCTTTCAAAAGCAGCAAGGAATGTTGTTTTAAACTCTACAGCCTCATCATAATCATAACCAAATCCTATACAAAAACGATATTTACTCAATTCCAAATTATCTTCCTTAAAATAATTAATAATTTGTTCAACTATCTTTTGTTTAGATTTTTTTCGTCCGCGTGTTAATCCGTTATTAAATATTTCTCCTTCTTTAAGCAAGATCAAAGGTTTAATTCCCAAAGCTCCAGCCGCAATTCCTGATAATTTTCCAACTCTTCCACCATGAACTAAATAATCCATACCACCAATAGTAAAGAAGATCCTTCCAGTGATTTTAATTTTGTTAATATATGCAACCGTCTCCTCAAAGGTTGCACCCGTCTGCTTGTATGCAACCGCTTCTTCTACTAACATTCCTTGTAATACCGTATTAACGGTAGCATCGATAACTTCAATTTTCACATCAGGAAATTCATCAGTAAGCATATTTTTAGCATTCATTGCTGAATTATATGATCCCGAAAATTTTGTTGTAATACAAATACAAATAATATCAATACCATCTTTAGCCAAAGGTCCAAAAACATCTAAATAATCTTGAATCGACGGCATTGACGTTTTAGGAAATACTTTGGGGTTATCAATCATAAATTGATAGAAATCACGGATACCCAATTCAACAATTTCCTTTTGATGATTAATCCCATCTGTTGATACATAAAAAGGTACTACTGACACATCAAGCTCTTGTGCACGTTCGGTTGACAGATCGCAAGATCCATCTGTTATAATCTTATACATTCTTTTTCCTCTTCTCTATAATACTATAATTATAACCCCTAATTATTAACTTTTAATAACTACTTTACTTTTTCTTTTATTGATCAGCGATAAACTCCGTTCTATTTCAGCTTGGACAACTGGATTTTGAAAATCCAGCTGTTTTAAAAAAGCCTCACTTTGATTAAACGCCGATAAACAAATGATCAATTTCCATTTCATCAATTCATTATCATGATAACGTTCAAATAATTGAATAACTGTTTTGATAATTTTTTAGCAGTTGCCAATTCTTGATGATAAAAAACCATCCAGCCAATTGCATCAATTGCTTCTGCAACCACTTTATCTTCAGGATAATTAATGATTTCTAAAATCGTAGAAAAATAATCAGGATTCATTTTAGCCATAGTTCTAGCAATAATATCCCGTGGCAAAGGATAGCTTTTTTTCTTTGATACCTTTTCAGGAATCGTCCGATGTTGATTACCTCTAATTGTCCCCATATAAGGAATCATTCTTTTTATTGTCAACTCATTTCCGGTAGTCAAAATATCGCATATTTCTAATTTAGTATATAAGGCTTTTTCTTTAACCAACATTCTAAGTAAGATTTCATCAAGTTCATTAATGTCAACAAAGCTTCTAAGAATAAATAACGCCGCAGTACGATTTACGGCTGTTTTATCTTTTAATAGTTCTAATAACTCCTATTTTGAATATAAAAAGTAGGGTTCGGCTTCTGTATTTGTTAAAAAGCCACGTTTTCTAAGTGTTTCAGTATCTGTTTTCATAGTCTTATTATACCAAAAATTAATTCGCTTAAAAAGTTTATTACTACTTCAATCTACAAATAAAAGCCACAGTTATCAAACTGTGACTAAATAACTTCTTCTTCCAATTTGGGTAAAAGTTTACTTTTAAAATGTTTGTTTCCCTTTCAATTGGTAAATTTTACTTGGTTAATGTAATATTTCCTTGATAATATTGAACGAT
>ENA-OQJP01000444-OQJP01000444.1-human-gut-metagenome-genome-assembly--contig:-NODE-444-length-11630-cov-1.986960_pt1 | contig 11630 bp, 22 predicted proteins | sample MGYA00242611_ERZ504778 | MGnify/ENA primary metagenome ERZ504778 (study PRJEB26092, sample SAMD00036349) | human gut metagenome | host: Homo sapiens | study: EMG produced TPA metagenomics assembly of...
TAAATAACAAATCATTGAAAACTTTTCATTACTTTCAATATCAATTGCATTTAAAATGATTCCTAGAACCGTACAGCCCCAAACAACAGCAAAGATCATCCAAGCCCAAAATGAATCTACTGGTCTTATCGAACACAACACAATAGGTGTATAAGTACCAGCAATCAATACAAAAATTGAACAATGATCCATAATTTGAAACACTTTTTTACTCTTAGTATTTGGGGAAAGCCCATGATAAATACTACTCATTGTATATAGCAAGATCATTGATATTCCATAAATAATTCCTGAAGCTATACCATAATTGTTATGGCGCAATACTCCAAAAACAATACAAAGTACTAATACGGCAATTCCAAAAACTCCACCTACAATATGAGTAACCATATTAAAAATTTCTTCACCTCGAGTATACTCGGGTAATACTCGATCATCTAATTTTGTTCGTTTCATTGAATACCCCCAATCTATATGTATGAATATAGCCCTATTTCATGTTAATTTCAAGAACATCATATAATAACTTCTTATAAATTTCTTTGATAAAACCAAACTTAGTCACAGTATTTGCCTGTCGATTGCAAAAATATTGTTTTGCTAAAAATCTTTAATTATCCATTTTTAGCTTACTGCTATAAAATATTTAGATATTTAACAAATTAAACTAAATAATCATATTTTCTAACTTTATTATGACAATGTATACAGCTAAAAGATATGTGTTCCGTCCCCGCAAAATAAATAATAATTAAAATTACCATGCTGAATTCCACAATAGCGATAACCAGCTTTTTGTATTTGTTTAAACAGTTTGATTTATTTTCATCCTTCAACAAATAGTTTTCAATAAAATCATTTAAATTTCTATGATAAGCACTAATATAAAAGTTCCCCTATTTTTATTCCATATCCCAGTCTTGTCCTCAAATATATAACTGTTTTGAAGATTTTCTACTATTTTAATTTCTTTATTAAAATTATTTATACTGTAACTCTCTTTTAAATTTTCTAATTTGACTAATAAATAGATCATTATTTTGTAAAGAAATATAAAAATCTTTTTGCTCTGTAACAATATTGAGCCGATCCAAAGAATTAGCTGATGATGCAATTGCATCACGACTTTTCTCTATTCTTATAATTTGTTGATAATAAATTCCAAAATCTTCAGTAATCCCCCTTTCCTTTTAATCCTGATTAAAATAGTCTTTAAACAATTTAATTTATTATAACACCCTAATTAGCTGATTCATCATTTCTATCACTTAACGATTCTTCATCATAAAAATATATCTTAAAAAGACCATTTGACTCAAATTCTCATTTTTCAAATTACTCCTTTATCGATATAAGTATATATTGCTAATCATAACAAAACAAAGATATTCTAATTTTGTAAGTAAAATTACCTTGCTTGATTACTTTACCATCCTTAGTTAATTCTAAAACAAAGACAATCACTATCCATATCCTCAATCTAATTATATTATCTCATAATCAATAATCTATCACGAATTAAAAGATGCCTAACGGCATCTTAAACTGCTAAATCAAATTATCTAGTCTTTTTCCATCAAATAATTAGTTAAATAAACATTATCCACTTTTGACTGACTGTTCTTTAATAACTTTATATCCTCTTTTTTCAAAAAAAGGCTTAGCACTTATGGAAGCATGAACTGTTAAACTTTTTACATCTTTACAATACTGTTCTAACTTATCACATAGCTTTGTTGCAATCTGTTTTCCTTGATAATCTTTATGTACGTATAAATGATCTAAATAACCTCTCTTATCAATATTACCATAACCCAAAACCTTTTCATTTTCAACAGCTACAAGAGTATACATAGAGTTAAAAAAGTCATCTTGAGTCAGCAGAAAATTACTCCGATTTGACCATACTTTGATTTGATCATTATTGTAATCATATCTATTTATTGTATTAATCGTTTCATAAAACAATTCACAAATTACTTTTAAATCCGAAGACTGATATTTTCTAATTTCCATCGATTTCACCATTAATAATTTTATAAACTCTCTTTTTTACTTCACCTAAATCTTCCTTACGTAATAAAGGGAGAGATCACATAGTTTTCTTATTCATAATCTTATCATTTTAACCATCCCAACAATTCGATCATTTCATTACCAAAACATTCTTGTCTAAAATGAGCCGAATTCTCTCCAATAACAGAATATGCTGAAATATCTTTCATTACAACTGAATGAATTACAATAATCCTTCCATCATCATTTTGGCGCATAATCATATTTAAAATTACCATTAAATATTTATATAGTAAACTGCAATTATATCATTCCTTTTACTTCTTTAATTAAATTAAAATTCCATTACAATGATCTATTTCATGTTGAATGATCTGAGCTGTATAATTACTAAAAGTTTTTATTTTCTTTTTGAAATCAACATCATAATATGCTACTTTTATCTTTTCGTATCGCTTTGTCTTTTTCACTCCAATATGTGATAGACATCCTTCTTCTGTTTCATATAAACGTCCCATAGTTTTTATAATTTCTGGATTTAACATTACTAAATAATTACCATCATCGTTTACAATGATAATATTTTTATTGATACCAATCATATTAGCTGCCATTCCTACACAACCTGTAGCATGAGCTATAATCGTATCTAATAAATCTTGAACAACCGGTAAATCCTCTTTAGTAGCTGGAAGTGATTTTTGACTTAGTCTAAATTGATCACTAACTATTTCTCTTATCATTTATTTTCCCCTTTATATTGTCTTAGCAAAGCTTGATGTTTCTTTAATAATGAAGCTGAATATACTTTCTTTCCTGGCTGATCTCTAATAACCTTCCACAATATCGAGGCAGCTTTCAATTTATTATAATAAATTTTATTATTTTCATCACGACAAAAATCTTTTAAAAACTGATTCCACTGACAAGCTGAATTGTCATATTTAGCATAATCACTTTTTCCATAATACACATCTAAAAGATCCTTGAGCGTGAAATTAACATTCCCCTCACTTCGAACCCTTCTCAATGCAGTTGCCATATCTGCGGTGAACTTAAAATTAGGTGTTTTTGTAATTTCGCCAAAGAATTCACGAAAACGTCCATTAAGAACAAAGCCACATTCTAATAATTTTGTTTCTAAGGTTAAAGGCACATCTTGCTTCCTTATTTTCATTCGTTTTACTGGTTTAATTATTTCACCATTAAAATAGGCTTTAATATTATCATTCAGTTCCGTTTTAGTACCTGTATGAGTAATTCCGTGTTCTTTACAAATTTGTTTAGTTCATCACGATACCAATAATACTGTTTAAATTCATCAAAACTTTGAATATCATTAAAATTTGGACGTGTCATTTATATTCTCCACCCCTGTCTTTTAATATCATATCATCTATAGCTACTTATCTCAATAAAACCATATATCATCTTTATATAGTTCACCCCTTAGTTGGAAATCCAACTAAGAGGTTCAATTTCATTATTATTAAAATCATTTAGATAAACAGATTAGCACACATAGTGAAGATAGAACAGATTATGATTCCGGTTACAGCTGGAACTAAGAAAGATACAATCGCCCATTTCCAACTATTAGCTTCTTTTTTTATTGTTAAAAGTGTTGTCGAACAAGGCCAGTGCATTAATGAAAATAACATTACATTAATTGCAGTGATCCACGTCCAGCCATTTTCTACTAATAAACTTTTTAACATTACTAAATTATCCATTTCAATCAAACTACCACTAGCGAGGTATGCCATAATCATGATAGGAATTACTATTTCGTTAGCGGGAAACCCTAAAATAAATGCTAACAAAATAACGCCATCTAGACCAATGCATTTAGCAAAGGGATCCAGAAAATTAGAAGTAATATTTAAAATTGTCATACCATCAACACTAATGTTTGCCATTAACCAAATAATAAGACCAGCAGGAGCAGCTACTACCACAGCTCGAGATAAAACAAATAATGTTCGGTCAAAAAATTGATCTAACAATCACTTTGCCAACTTGAGGTTTACGATATGGTGGTAATTCTAAAGTAAATGAAGATGGGACTCCCTTTAATATAGTTTTAGATAATAACTTTGAAATAATCAAAGTCATAGTTATTCCTAAAACAATTAACATTGTTAAAAATATTGCTGATAATAGAGAATTTTGCATAGTTGCTTCGGTTCCAATAAAGAACATTGTTAAGATTGCTATCAAGGTTGGAAAACGACCATTACATGGCACAAAATTATTAGTAATCATTGCAATTAATCTCTCTCGTGGTGAATCAATAATCCGACATCCTACTATTCCAGCAGCATTACATCCAAATCCCATACACATCGTTAAAGCTTGTTTACCACAAGCGCTGCATTTTTTAAATGCATGATCAAGATTAAAAGCAATTCTTGGTAAATAGCCTAAATCTTCCATCAAAGTAAACAATGGAAAAAAGATTGCCATTGGTGGCAGCATAACACTTACAACCCAAGCTAACACCCTATATACCCCAGATACAAGCATATCACTAAGCCATAACGGCGTCCCAATAAAATGAAAGAACTGATTAAAAGGTACTTCTAATCCAAATAAGAAATCCGATAACCACTGCGATGGATAGTTTGCCCCTGTTATAGTTATCCAAAATATTAAAGCAAGTAATAAAATCATGATTGGATACCCCGTCCAGCGATTTGTTAAAATCTTGTCTATCTGACGATCCCTTTGATTATAATCTTGCTTTTGATAGTGAACCACTTTTTGACAAATCAAATGAGCACTGTGAATAAATGAAACAACAATCTTGTCTTGTAAATTATCCTTATTTATATCATGTTGTGCTAATAATTCATTTGCTTGGTCGATAGCTTCTTTAAGCTCTTGATCATCGTAGTCCAGTCCTAATTGATTTGACATTTCAATCATTAAGGAAGGATCGTTTTCAATCAATCTTAAGCTAAGCCACTGATAACTTAAAGAAGTAGTTACTTTCTTTTGCAATACTTCCTCAACAATTCTTATTGCTTGTAATAAAATATCACTATAAGCTATTTTTAAGGATTTGTAATTAACTGGTCTATCGATTGCTTGATCTAAAGAATCAATAACTTTATGCAAATCTGTCTTTTTTCTGGCAGTAATCCCAATTACAGGAACTCCCAAGCAAGATGATAATTGCTCAAGATCAATATCAATTCCTTTTTCTTAGCTTCATCTAACAAATTAACACAAACTATTACATTTGTATGAATTTCAATTGTCTGAATTACTAAATTTAAGTTACGTTCTAAACAAGTTGCATCACATACAACAACAATTACATCTGGATGCTCAAAGCAAATAAAATTACGTGCTACTTCTTCTTCCGCTGAATGTGCTAATAATGAATATGTCCCAGGAATATCTACTAAAACATATGAATTTTCTTTTCCTCGACAATAGCCTTGAGCATTAGTAACTGTTTTACCAGGCCAGTTACCAGTATGTTGATGAAGGCCTGTTAGCCCATTGAAAACAGTGCTTTTTCCAACATTAGGATTACCTGCAATGGCAACAACTTTATCATTTCTACTTTGTTTTTTTATTACTAACTTTGTCTCACTTGCATTAATTCCTGTAGATTTGTTAGTTAAGCCCATAATTCACATCATCTTTTCTAATTAAAACATTTTGACAATCTTCATTCCGTAAAGCAATTACTGCACCCCTGATCAAAAAAGCTTTAGGATCTTGACTTGGACTATTCAAAATACATTGTACTTCCGTATCATCAACTAAGCCAATATCTAAAAGTCTTCTTTTAATACTCCCTTGTGCCATTAATGAAGTAATCACTCCTACTTCACCCATTTGTAAATCATTTAAACATCTATTTTCTATCATAATAAATTTCTCCTCATCGTATATTAGATTAAGGAAACTTTGTTTCCTAATACTATAATATTAAATTACTAGTAAAGCGTTACTAAAAAGGAGAAAAAAATGAATAACGATGAAAATGCCTATTTTACTTTCAAGGGCTATCAATTGAATAATGACAGTAACTTAACTTCTTCAATGGAAGATTATTTAGAAATGATCATTCGCTTAAAAGAAAAACAACCCTTCGTTAGAATCAACGAATTGGCCAATAATCTTAATGTTAGACCCTCATCCGCCTCTAAAATGGTAACTAAATTAAGTCAAGAAGGCTTTTTAGAATATCAAAAATATGGAATTATCACGTTAACTGAATTAGGTAAACAATGGGGTGAATATTTTATATATCGTCATCAGGTATTAAATAACTTTCTCTGTCTACTCAATAACAGTCATAACGAACTAGAACAAGTTGAGAAAATTGAACACTTTCTTAATAAAAAAACAATTGATAATTTAGCCTTGCTTACTAAAGAACTTCACAATCTACAATAAAAACAACAATATGGGAACAAATCCATTACCATACTGTCGTCTTACTTTTTATCGAATAAAATTAGTGAATTTATGCTCCTCTTTTTCCGGTAATCCAAATTCCTTTTTTACCTAATTGAATACTTTTAATTAAAAAGCCATATTCTTACCAAGAGTTCTCATCGTTTGTAGTCCTTCAAGGTCCTGCTGTACTTCTTCTGGTGAATTACCATGTACCATATTCCAATATTGGCTAGAGGCTATCGGCATTTGAGAAATAGTAAAATATTTATTTAATTCATCAAATGTAGCACTATTACCCCCTCGACGACAACTAACTACAGCCGCCCCAACTTTCATTGTTTTATCAGCAGTCATACTATAAAATAACCGATCAATAAATGATACTAAGGTTCCATTTTGCCGACGCAAAATAAACTGGTGAACCAATAACAATACCATCACATTCTTTAAATTTTGGTGCAATATCATTAACAATATCATTAAATACACATTTCCCTTTCGTCTTACATTGACGACAACCGATACATCCACGAATATCTTTATGACCAACATGAATAATCTCAGTTTCAATCCCTTCACTCTTTAAGGTTTTTGATACTTCCTCTAAGGCTGTATACGTACATCCTTTAGCATTTGGACTTCCATTAATTAAAATAACTTTCATTTTTCTATCCTCCTTGATTTCTCTTTTTATTTATCTTACAATTATATTGTAATACTCGGTAGTTACTACCGGTCAATAATTTTTTAAAATAAATCAAAAATAGGGGTATTTATTATGTGTACGATGAAAGAAGTATGTAAAGAAATTGGTATGAATTATGAAACATTAAAGTTTTATTGTAAAGAAGGTCTTGTTCCTAATGTAAAACGAGATAAAAATAATTATCGTAATTTTGATGAGAAAAATATTGCCTGGTTAAAAGGAATTCAATGTTTAAGAAAATGTGGATTAGGCGTAAGTGAAATAAAAATATATATGAATTATTGTTTACAAGGGCCAACTTCAATTCCCCCAACGTAAAGATATGCTTAGCCAAACAAAAGAACATTTGTTAAAAAGAATTGCAGAAATAAATGAGTGTATTGAATATATCGATAATAAACAAAGCTTTTACGATGACGTACTTGAAGGAAAATGCAGGTACACAAGTAATCTTATTGAAATAAATGAGTAAATAGCTTTGATAATTACCACTTTAAGAAAATAAGTCTTTATCTTTTGTCACTAAAAGATAAAGACTTATTTCTATATTAGAAATATCCTACTCTTCTTCAATAAAATCAACACATAATTTTGTAATTCCGCTTAACATATAAGAGCTGGCTTCTTTAATATAATAAAATTCAGGTAAAAATTCTTTATCAATAAAAGAGGATAGCACATTTTTTACTCATCCATATCCGGTGTCATTGGTGAACTTATCACTACAGCTTCGGGTCCAATGAGCGAAATAGTTGGAAGTAACGATTTTGTTACGAGCTCTACGGCTCCATGCTGTGTCCAAGCCAGTTTATGAACATCATCAGATAATTGCATCCGTCGGATAAAATATCTTATCTCACCTGCTATACCATTTTTCCCCTCTAATTACTTTACCATTAGAAATTATTCCTTGTCCCCCTACCCCAAATCCAAATGGCTGTGAATGGAAAATAATATTATCATACTCTGGATGTTCTAAAGAAAAACCTACAACTGCTGCATTTGCATTATTATAAACAAAAACATCAATTTCCATATTTATCTTCAAAATCAGCTTTTATATCAATAGTTCTTCCATCTGCTGGTTCTTTCAACTGCTTTTCATCTTTAACAATACCCGGTGTCGCAATTCCAATCATATCAATGTAAGAATGTTTTAATAAAATGGTATCAATAATATCGTAGAGATCGTATATATTCATTGTAGGTTTAATGACAAGGTTACTATCAATTATTTCACATTTATCATTTAACCGATAATAAATACGTGTCTGCTCTCTACTAATCAAAATAACAATTGATAAGATACGATTTTCATATTCTGCACAATGGGTACATTCATGCGCTTGCTCATTACTTTTTTCTTGGCGGAAAATCTCAAGCTCACTTTGAATAAACTTTAAAGCAGCTAAAGCATCATACGAAGCAAATACCGATGTTGGTATTTGTAATACCGGCTTTTCTGTGATACTCTCTTTTAAACGTTTGAGCATATACCCAATTTGTGGTGCAATTAAAATTACATCATACTTTTCTGCTTCTTCATAAATACTCATATAAGATACTGCATCAAAATGGTAATCTAACCCTAACATTCCTGCTACAGAATTTAATTATCAGCAAACATGGAAGTTGTAAAGTCCTGCCGAACATGATAATAAAACACGCAAAGTTTTTTCTCTTTTAACCAATCAATGTTTCAACCATCTCATCATATAATTGCTTTGCATGATTTTCATCATTGAGTTCAAAATGAAGATAGAATTTAACAGAATGATCCTTATTTGAAACAATACTAAATTCAACGATTGTATATTCCTCAATTACTGTAAATTGAATCGATGCCTCACCGTATTCAGTTACTAATTTAATTAAGATCATCGTTTTCTAAACGAATCTCATATGGAGTATTATGATGCTCTCGAATCCAACCTTTAAAATCAAAAACCGCCTTTTTTTCAGTCATTTTATCCCTCTTTTCTCTTTATAATTTTATTTTAACATCCATAATAATGAACATCAAATAACATTATCTTTATGACCAAATAAAAAGACGATACAATATTAATTAACTTAATTGTAAAGTCTTTTTTATTCAACATATTTACGATTGTCTTTGCCAAAAGTAAATGGCATCATCTATCCAACCTTCAGCTATTGTTCCTGTGCCTAAGCCAAATCCATGTGATAGACCCTTATAACAATGAAACTCAGTTTGGAATATTTAATTTATTTAGGTGCTCTAACCGTTTTTTCATAAGAATATGATCTGCAATATAATCGTTTGTTCCAATACATGCATAAGTTGGAGCATCTTCATTTGAAACATAATCATACCCTGTATACTGCATAATGACAGCTTCGGCTGAAGGGACAGCAATTTCACTATATGAAGATAAAAACTTTTTATTTCCCAATACTGCTGCCATTCTAGCACCAGCTGACCCACCCCAAAGTGAATAGTGTCTTTTATCTATTTTCAGCATATTCGCATTATTATATATAAACGAAATAGCCTTAGCTAAATCTTCATACGGATGCTCAACACGATAAATCAAAGCAAAAGCATTGTACCCACGCTTACTTAACTCTAAAGCATGTGGAAAACTATCATGCATTGCTCCTACATATACAAAACCACCACCAGCATTGCATATTGCAAAAGGCGCATCTTTACTTCCTTTAAAAAAGAACAATCCTACATCTCTTTTTGAAGCATCATTTAATAATTCTTCTTTAGAATAAATGTTATAAAATATTGAATGATTTTGAGCATCGTGATTGAGTGTATTTATAATCTCAATTGTCTTATTCACATCTATATAATTATACCATAAATAAATTTTAGACGAACTTAATTCTTTAATCGTCATATTTAGAGCTATCGGTCTATTGATTGGAAATAGTAACCTTCCCCATGTTTTAAAGGCTGGAAGTTCTAATACTTCTTGAATAGTAGTATTTTCACTTATATTCATTTTTAATGTCCGCCGAAGACATCAAAATCAATTGTATCTAATAAAGCATCAATTTCTTTGATTTCATCAATTGTAACTTCAATTTCCCCTGCTCTAAAATTTTCTTCTAAACGTTCTAATTTTCTGCTTCCTGGGATAGGCACAATAAAATCCTTTTTTCTTAGCATCCATGCTATTGAAAGTTGAGCCATAGTACAATTTTTCTTTTCTGATAATACTTTTAACAAATTCAATAATTTTTTTGCTTTTTCATACCCTTCTTTTGATATTGAGGCATATTATTCTAAAATCCCCATTTTCAAAGGTAGAATCTGGTGTAAATTTCCCTGAAAGTAATCCATTAGCCATTGGAGAAAAAGCTACATAAGTTATTCCTAACTCTTTACAAACAACGAATAAATCTTCATACCATCTAGCCATCATTGAATATCTATTTTGAATAGCTGTAACTGGGCAAACAGCATGTGCTCTTCTTAAATATTCTTCTGTTGTCTCCGAAATTCCCCATGCTTTAATTTTACCCGCTGCAATCAATTCCTTCATAACTCCAGCCACTACTTCAGGTTCAACTTTAGGATCTATCCTATGTTGATAATATAAATCAATATAATCAGTCTGTAATTTCTTTAATGATCCTTCTATCGATGCATATATTTTTCTGGTGAGGAATCTAATTCTAAATGATCCCCTTTATGTTCAACTCCAAATTTAGTTGCAATAACAACCTGTTCTCTTACCTCCTTTAATGCTTCACCTACAAGCTCTTCATTATAAGAAATAGTTCCATCAGTATTCTCACCAGTATAACATTCAGCCGTATCAAAAAATTATAACCCATTTTATAAGCCTGCTTAATAGTTTGAATTGCTCTCTCTTTATCTTCAGCTAAGCCATAAGCATGAGAAAATCCCATACAGCCTAATCCTATCGGACTGACATACATATTCGTTTTCCCTAACTGTCTTTTTATCATCATAGCATTATCCTTTCTTATTCAGTAATCATCCCACGATAATTCATTCCATATAAATTTGCAAAACGCTGCATTGTATATTCCCCTGCTTCCAATTGTTGTTTCGTTGGAGCATAACCTTGGAAGATAAAATACATGTTTTACCCTTTAATAAACTTTCATCAACATGTTGATAAAACCGGTCTAATAGATTACGAACAGCTCCAGACATACTATGCCAATAAAGCGGTGAGCCAATTACAATTGTATCAGCTTTACTCATCGCTAAAACAACTTCATCAAATTGATCATCTGTAAAATGCTGACCATAACTATAAATCTTATAATCTACTAAATGCAATGTCTGATAATTTTACCCTTTAGAAATTGCTCACTTAAAGCAACCGTATTACCATTTTTATTAGGACTTCCGTTAATAAATAATATACTCATTTTTTCACTCCTTTAATAATCTATTTTTTATTCATGGATTTTCCTATGAACAACCATCCTTACAAAATCAGGTTCAAAGTGTTTAGCCCGTGAACCACTATATCCC
>ENA-OQJP01000445-OQJP01000445.1-human-gut-metagenome-genome-assembly--contig:-NODE-445-length-11614-cov-7.758771_pt1 | contig 11614 bp, 15 predicted proteins | sample MGYA00242611_ERZ504778 | MGnify/ENA primary metagenome ERZ504778 (study PRJEB26092, sample SAMD00036349) | human gut metagenome | host: Homo sapiens | study: EMG produced TPA metagenomics assembly of...
AGCTGTAACTGAAATGTGAGTTAAAAAACTCAAGTTCGTTACAGCCCCTTTTTACGGCAAACAACGGTACCCCACGAAAGAAGACCGATACAATCAAATATACAAAAGAGCGGCGTCATACGGCGCCGCTCTTAACATCATATATAGTTATGAATGCAATAAGCCGTCTTTAAATTGCCAACGACTATCGCCGACTGCTTTTGCTTCCGCTTCATTATGAGTAACCCACAAACAAGGGATACGCCATTCCTTGATGATTTTCACAATATCATCCTGTACCTGTTCACGCAATGTCCAATCTAAGGCTGATAAGGGCTCGTCTAAGAGCAAAATACACGGTTTAGCATATAAAGCCCGCCCCAGAGCTACCCGTTGCTGTTCACCGCCGGATAGATTACCTGCCTTCGTATGCGTATATTGTTCCAGATGCAGACGCTCCAAAATACGATTAAGCAGTTCTTTATCGCCCCGTTTGCTATAGGTAATATTATGAACCACATTCATATGGGGAAACACGATATTTCCCTGCGGCATATAGCCCACTTCACGGCGTTGCGGTTTTACAAAAATATTTTTCTCCTTATGAAACCAATACGCTCCATCATGACTAATGAATCCCGCTTTGGGTTTAATTAATCCGGCCAAGCTTTTTAGCAACGTAGACTTCCCGTTCCCGGAAGCCCCGGTGAGCGCGGTAATGCCTTCGCTCAATATGCCTTTACCTTGCACCAGAATAGTCGGGCGCTGTATTTTAATATCAAATTCTATCATACGACGCCTACCTTTCTTCATGGTGCTGGAACAAAGAACCTTTAGTAATAAAGTGAACCGTCCACAATAAACCCAACGTGAGAGCGCATATATAAAGGACCAAGCTAAACGCCCCTTCATAATCGCCGAATTCTACCAATGAGTAAATCGCCAGCGGCATGGTTCGGGTAACCCCCGGAATATTGCCGGCAATCAGAATGGTCGCACCAAATTCGCCCAGAGCACGACTAAAAGCCAAGATACTCCCCGTCAAAATACCTTTCCACGCGAGCGGTATAGATATGGTAAAAAATATACGAAGTTCCGAGGCCCCTAAGGTGCGGGCTACATCTTCAACAGCAGGATCAATGGACCCCAAAGCAGAACGCACCGTCTGATAAAACAAAGGGAACCCGATAATCGAAGAAGCAAGAACCGCTCCCGCTTTGGCAAAAACGACTTGCCAGCCGTTAGCATCGAGCCATGCGCCAAAACTATTGCCCGGTGTAAATATAACAAGTAACATAAAGCCAACCACTACCGGTGGCAATACAAGCGGCAAGGTAACGATGGAATCAATCAATGCCTTACCGGGAAACGAATACCGTTTTAATATATAACAAAGCAACAAGCCTACTACCATTATATTAAATAGTGCTATGCAAGCTACTTCCAATGACAGCCATAATGGAGTCATACGCCACAACCTTTCAAACGAACCCTATAATCTACAATAGGCGGTTCATCACCTGAACCGCCTATGCGTCCTTATATACTCTGTCGATGACCGTTCGTCATTTTATTTTGCGCTGTTAGCTACGCTGGTGAAGCCATATTTTTGTAAAATCTGCTGCGCTTCATTGCTGGTTAAATAATCATAAAATTGCTGAGCCAATTCATTGTCATATTTCGTTACGATGGCGATTGGATAACGAATCGCATCATGACTGTCACTGGGAGCAACCGCTGCCACCTCTACGCGATTTTGCAAGTCCATAGCATCGGTTTTATATACAAACCCGGCATCAGCGGACCCTTCGGCTACATAAGCGCCAACCGCTTTAACGTCTTTGCCGTAAACGATTTTGCTTTCTACCTGATTCCAAAGGTTTAATTTGGTCAATGTCTGTTGAGCATATTTACCGGCCGGTACAGTTTCAACGGTGCCGATAGCTATACGGTTAACGGTAGGTAATTGTTCGATAGAAATTTTTGACTTATCTTTAGGTACGATTAATACCAAAGAGTTTTCTACCAACGGTTTTACCTTCGTCACTAAATTCTTTTCTTTTAACTGTGCCATATTTTTTCATCGGCAGAAATAAAAATGCTGGCCGGCGCACCACTTTCAATCTGTTGGCGCAAGGTTCCGGAACCACCGAAATTAAGTGTAATCTGAGTAGGATCTAAATGACGGGATTTCACAAAATTATCTTTCAATTCATTAGCGGCAGCCTGTAAACTGGCCGCTGCCGATACGGTAATTGTTTGAGACTTAGTAGCTTGCGCATCTTTTTTATCGGTATCAGTTCCACCGCAACCGGCTACAACCAATGCCATCGCACTCATAGCAATCAACAATAACTTTTTGTACCCTTTCATGTACATTACCTCCTTCGCCTCCATCATGTGGCTCTTAATACTGCGTTTACACTTCAAATTACAGAGTATATATTCGCCGGATAATCACATAAGTGATTATTTGTAAACCTATTATAGTCTTATTATGACATAAATATAAATAAAATCAAAGGTTTTAATTCCCTATTTTTTAGCGGTATTTAACATAAGAAGTTAATCACATTATTATATAGCTAACAAAAATCAAACTCACTCACCAATTTACCAGTAAAACCGCGACCTTTTAAAGGTTGTTTTTTATACTCAATTGGGTATAGTATAGATAGATTACACCAAAGGAGGGCATCACCGTGGGGTTATTTTTTCACATTTTTTGGACAAGTGTTGTACCTATTTTAGCCTTAGTAGCGGTAGGTTTTATATTAGATAAAAAATTCAATCTGGATTTACGCTCATTAAGTAAGTTAAATTTCTTTATCTTACTGCCGGCTTACGTTTTTCGCTCATTATATACAGCTAATCTTACCCTCGAAAGTGTCGGTATATCCGTCTGTGCCTTTGTCATCCTATTTTCCAACAGTTACATGGCCTTAGGCGTATCCAAACTTCTTGGCTATGACCGGAAAAAGACCCAAATTGTGCGTAACGCCACTATGTTTAACAATGGCGGCAACATCGGTATCGCCATTGCCACCTTCGTATTCTCCAATGAACCATATATCGTAAACGGTCAAACGCCTTATTTAGATGCAGCCATTGTGGGCGTAATCGCCACCTTTATTATTCAAACAATTTTCTGTAATACCTTAGGCTTTTATCAGGCCGGCACCGGTTTACTCACACGCCACGATGCACTTAAATTAGTATTCCACATGCCCGTACTCTACGCGGCTCCGGCTGCCCTCTTAGCGCGCCTCATCCCTTACGATTTAACAACTTTGGTATTATGGTCGCCACTCCATATTTTTGCCAACGCCTTCGTCGGCATGGCCATGATCACCTTAGGTGTGCAAATGAGTCGTACGCCTTACAACTTCTTAAAAAAAGACGTTTTGGTTACTACATCTTTGCGACTTATCGGCGGACCAATCTTAGCGGCCTTTGTTATGCTCCTCTACATCGTGTTGTACGAACCGGTAAATCCGATTTCAGCACAAGCGGTTATTATTACCTATAGTGTACCATCAGCGGTAAATACAGCACTCATAGCCTTTGAAATGAACAATAACCCGGAACTGGCCACGCAGATTGTTATGTCTACAACACTCTTGTCAGCCGTCACCATGCCGCTGGCCATCCTATTTGCGTACTACATGTTCCCGGTTTAAAATTATTACCTCATTCTTTGAGCCATAACGCTCAGACAAATATCTTAGGAATTGTAATAAATTAACATCAAACTGCATATTAATTCTTAACACCATCAGTGTAAACTGGTGGTGTTTTTCTGTGCAATCACTGAATTATTACATATCATCATACTTAACATGTCAATCTTCTATCTATTTTTACAAGAATTTTTATAATTAATTGTTGCATTTTTATGCATTCAGGTCTATAATGCCAATCATAGAATTTTTATTCAAACAAACTGTATATTTACTTCATCTTCCATTAATAAATTTCTTTAATTTTTGCGTAATTTTCAGAAGTAAATATACATAACAAATACCATAAACCGTATTATTATACCTACATCAAGTGCAAAACTATTCTACAAAGGAGCGATTCATATGACCAAAGTCAGCATCCTCGGTGCTACCGGTTACGCCGGGGCCGAGCTCGTAAAATTAATATTACAGCATCCGAATGCCACATTAACCCATATTACTTCGGAAAGTCATACCGGCCAAGCCTTGGCCGATGTATATCCTCATATGCGAGGCATTACCGATTTGACTTTGGAAAGTATGGATAATTTGGAAACCATTGCTAAAGACAGCGATTTTATTTTCATTGCACTGCCTCACGGACACGCCATGACCGTCGGCAAAGCCCTTGCGAAAACACCGGTTAAAATCATCGATCTCGGCGCCGACTACCGCTTCAGCGACACCAAGGTATATGAAGCGTGGTACCATGTACCCCACACTCATCCTGATGCCCCCAGCGTCTATGGCTTAGCCGAACTAAACCGAGAAGCCATCAAATCCGCCAAAATCATCGGCAATGCCGGCTGCTACACAACGGCTTCCATTCTGGCGTTGGCTCCTTTAGTAAAAAATCATCTGATTCAAACTAATTCCATCATCATTGATGCTAAATCCGGTACCTCCGGCGCGGGTCGAAGTGCTAAACTCGATACCCATTATCCCGAGTTCTACGATGCCTTTAAAGCCTACGGCGTAGCTACCCACCGCCACACACCGGAAATTGAAGCAGCCCTCGGTAAGCTTAACGGTTCTCCGATTATGCTTAATTTTACGCCTCACTTAGTGCCAATGAGCCGCGGTATCTTAGCTACAGCTTATGCCAACTTAAACGAAGGCGTCACACCGGACGCAGTAAGCCAAGCTTTTGAAACAACCTACGCCACGGAGCCCTTCGTCCGATTACTCGGCCTCAATGCCTATCCAAACACTAAATATGTACGCGGTTCCAACTTCATTGACATTGCCTGGCATATTGACGAACGAACCGGACGCGTCATCGTCCTCAGCGCCATCGATAATCTTGTAAAAGGCGCTGCCGGTCAAGCCGTTCAGAACTTTAACATCGCTTGCGGCTATGAAGAAACAACGGGACTCAAGCTAGTTCCCATGTACCCATAAATTAGGAGGTTCTACCATGAAACAAACAATAACGTTAGATACACAATCTCACGGCGTTACCTACGCCAAAGGATTTGAAGCCATCGGTATTCAAGCAGGTCTGAAAAAGAGCGGCAAACATGATTTAGCCCTCATCTATACTAAACAAAAAGCGGCGGTAGCCGGCACCTTCACACAGAATAAAGTGGCTGCCGCTCCGGTCTATGTATCCAAAGAAACAGTTGCCACCGGCACGGCGCACGCCATCATTTCCAACTCCGGTTGCGCCAATGCCTGCACCGGTCCGCAAGGCTTAAAAGATGCTCATACCATGGCGTATCACACGGCTCAAGCCTTAGCTTGTGATCCTACCGACATCATCGTGGGCTCTACCGGTATCATCGGTCAACAATTACCTATCCACGACATCGTAAAAGCCATTCCAAACCTCGTAGATTCCTTATCCGAGGATGGCAGCGAACTGGCGGGCAAAGCCATTTTAACAACCGACACGTACTCCAAAACGGCCTCAACCCATTTCACCGTCGACGGCCAAACCATTCACATGGGGGCCATCGCTAAAGGCTCCGGCATGATTCGCCCTAACATGGCAACCATGCTTTGCTACATCACCACCGATATCGCCATTACGCCGACGCTTTTGCAAAAAGCCTTACACGCCTGTGTCGATAAGTCCTTCAATATGATTTCCGTCGACGGCGACATGAGCACCAATGATATGGCCATAGTCCTCGCCAATGGGGCTGCGGGCAACAAGCCGATTACCGAAGAAAACGAAGATTTCGAACTTTTCCAAGAAGCCCTCATGGCTATTACCGTATCCTTAGCTAAGCAAATCGCCGCTGACGGCGAGGGAGCCAGCAAATTTATCACCATTGATATTAAAGGAGCTACCGATTTTGAAAGTGCCAAAACAGTAGGCATGTCCATTGCCAATTCGCCACTCGTAAAAACCGCCTTCTTCGGTGAAGATCCTAACTGGGGTCGACTCATCTGTGCCGCCGGCTATGCAGGCGTACCAATGAATCCTGCCACTACAGTTTTAAAAATCGGCGGTGTTACTATTTTTAAAAACGGCATGGGCGCTGTGTATAACGAAGCAACGCTTAAACAAATCATGAACGAACACGATATTACGGTCACCGTTGAACTCAACGAAGGTGATGCGAACGCCACTGTTTGGACCTGCGACCTCACCTACGACTACGTGAAAATCAACGGCGAATATCATACCTGATACGGATAGAAAGGAGCCTCCTATGATTAACGAATTAAACGCCTTCAATATGGCCACCGTCAACACGCCTGACGAAGTAGCTGCGCACACCACCATCAGTGCCGCCGGTAAAGCATCCATACTCATTGAAGCACTGCCATACATCCAAAAATTCGCCGGCAAAACCATGGTCATCAAATACGGTGGCAATGCCATGATTAGCGAAGAATTAAAGAACAAAGTGATGCAAGACATCGCCCTTATGAAGTGCATCGGTATTAAACCGGTCATCGTCCACGGCGGCGGCCCGGATATAACCGAATTTTTAGAAAAAGTGGGCAAAAACCAGCCAATTTGTAAACGGTCTGCGCGTCACCGACGCAGAAACGGTAACCATTGCCGAAATGGTATTGGGCGGTAAAATCAACGCCGAAATCGTAAGCCGTCTCAACACTTTGGGCATCCCCGCTATCGGCCTTTCCGGGAAAGATGCTAACTTGCTGATGGCCCATAAAAAATTAGCCGAAGTTCACGAAGCGGGTGGCCAAATCAATCACGTAGATATCGGTTTTGTCGGGGAAGTAACGAAAGTAAACACCGAGATTATTAACGACCTCTTAGATAAAGGCTATGTACCGGTTATCTCCCCGATTGGGGCCGGTAAAGGCGAGACGACCTATAACATTAACGCCGATTATGTGGCGGCTGAAGTAGCCGGTGCCTTACAAGCGAAAAAACTACTCATGCTCACCAATACGAAAGGGATTTATACCTCCCTGGATGACCCGAAGAGCTTCTTATCCAGCATCTTTAAATCTGACGCTGTTGCCATGATTGAAGACGGCACCATCCAAGGCGGCATGATTCCTAAAGTGGAAGCCGTGTTACACGCCCTTGAATGCGGCACTAAACGTGTTACCATCATCGACGGTCGCGAACCGCATGCCTTATTGCTCGAACTATTTACCAACAAAGGGATCGGCACGGAAATCATTTAAATTAACCGGCCGCCCCACATTCGGCTCGCCCCACCTTTGGTAGCACCCCACCTTTGGCAGTGCTCCCGAGTGTGCCGCAATTAATCCATGACTAAGGAGGTTCCCCATGAATACAACGGATATTATAAACCACGATAAACAAGACTATTTTCCCGTCTTTGCCCGGTACGACATCGTCCTCGACCACGGCGACGGCCCTTATTTATACGATACTAACGGTAAAGCCTATTTAGATTATCTCGCCGGCATCGCCGTTAACGTAGTCGGTCATAACTATCCACCATTAGTTGATGCTATCGCTACGCAAGCCGCTAAAATGATTCACTGCTCCAATTTATACTACACGGAAGTGCAAGCCGAAGCAGCGGCAAAACTCAAAGCTTTAAGCGGTATGGATAAAGTTTTCTTGCCAACTCCGGGGCGGAAGCTAACGAAGGAGCTATTAAATTAGCCCGTAAATACGCCACCGCCAAAGACCCGGACAAAGTACAAATCATCACCGCCTTACACAGTTTTCACGGTCGTACTTTGGCTACCTTGACCGCCACCGGCCAAGAAAAATATCATCAAGGCTTCGGCCCGTTGCCGGGCGGTTTTGACTACGTTCCCTTCGGTAACATCGACGCTATTAAGGCAAAAATTAACGACAAAACCTGTGCAGTCATGCTGGAAGCCATTCAAGGCGAAGGGGGCGTCAATGTTCCCGATGCGAACTATCTAAAAGAAGTAAAAGCCCTTTGTGAACAACATGACGCCTTGCTCATTATCGATGAAATTCAAGCCGGTATGGGCAGAACGGGTAAATTCTTCGGCTACGAACACTTCGGTATCCAGCCGGACATCGTAACACTCGCAAAAGGCCTGGCCGGCGGGGTGCCTATCGGCGCGTTTTTAAGTACCAAAAAATTAGCTAATACCTTCCATGCCGGTGATCACGGCTCTACCTTCGGCGGTAATCCCTTAGCTTGTGCCGCCGCCAATGCTGTACTCACCGCCATTAAGGCCGGAAACTTAATGGATAATGCAGCTACTGTCGGCGATTACTTAATCACACAACTAAAAACCTTGCAACAATCTTTTCCGACGCTCATTACCGAAGTGCGCGGCAAAGGTCTCCTAGTTGGCATGGAGCTCACTAAACCGGGCCGCGATATTGTTAACGATTGTCTTGCCAAAGGTCTCATCATCAATTGCACCGCCGGCAATGTCTTGCGCTTTGTACCGCCACTCATTATTACTAAAGACAACGTTGATACCTTAATTGCAATATTGAACGAAGTATTACCAAAGTATATAGATTAAATAAAACTGAAACTATGCGGCTTATCTAAGTGTAGACCCTGATTTTCAGCCCAAACACAGCATCACATAAGCCGTTCGCACTATATGAAAGGAGCCTATTATGAAAAAAGGTGACGATTTTATTTCCATCCACGACCTCTCCACGGAAGAAGTTTGGCAGCTGCTCGACTTGGCTGCCGATTTAAAACAAAACAAAAGCAGGCATTCCTCATCCCTATTTACAAGGCAAAACCTTGGGCATGATTTTTGAAAAAGCCTCTACCCGTACCCGTGTTTCCTTTGAAACCGGCATTTACCAACTGGGCGGTCAGGGACTTTTCTTATCCGGTCGCGATTTACAAATCGGCCGTGGCGAGCCCATCAAAGATACAGCCCGCGTTCTCTCTCGCTATGTGGATGGCATCATGATTCGTACCTTTGCTCATGATACGGTACTCGAACTGGCCGAATATGCCAGTGTGCCGGTCATCAATGCCCTTACCGACTTACTCCATCCATGCCAAGCCATGGCGGATATGATGACGGCCATCGAATACAAAGGGAAAGATTTAAAAGGTAAAAAACTCACTTTTATCGGTGACGGCAACAATATGGCCCACTCCCTCATGTTCGCCTGTGCCAAATTAGGCCTTAACTTTGCCTTTGCCGGACCTAAAGGGTATGAACCGAATCCGGACATTATTGCCAAAGCCGAAGCGGATGCCAAACAGTCGGGCGGCTCTGTTGAAATCTTAAACGATCCAATGGCAGCGGCTAAAAACGCCGATATTTTCTACACCGACGTCTTTGCCAGCATGGGCCAGGAATCGGAATACGAAGAACGGCTACAGATTTTCAAAGGCTTCCAAGTTAACAGTCAATTGCTCAGCGTGGCTAACACCGATCCGATTGTAATGCACTGCTTGCCGGCTCACCGGGAAGAAGAGATTACCGACGAAGTATTTGAAGCGCAGGCTAATGTTATTTTTGACGAAGCGGAAAATCGTTTGCACATGCAAAAAGCCATCATGGCCACCATCATGTAAAACGGTTTAGACTCAGCAATAGATTAAATTTGGTAAATACTTTTCGTCAACTATTATGTATTGACGCTTTACATTGTAAACCCCACTAAAAGTGTGGGTTGATAAAACAAACCTCCCCTAGTATACTTAGAACAGGTATAGTAGAGGAGGTTTTTCAAATGAAAACACGTTTATTATTTCGCGCCGCTTTAATGATTGCGCTCTTAACAGTGGGTGCACGTATCCAAATTCCATTGCCTTATTTTGATTATTATACGTTGCAGTTTACCTTCGTGCTCTTAGCCGCGGTCATTTTGCCGCCCCGCTACGCTTGGGGCTCCGTTGCCACCTATGTACTCATGGGCCTTATCGGCATTCCTATCTTCGCCGGCGGCGGTGGTCTCGGTTACGTTGTACGCCCAAGCTTCGGCTACCTCATTGGCTTCATCATTACAGCCGGTGTGTTGGCTGAATTGAAACACCGTTATAAAATTCACACGCTCAAGGGCTACTTTACACTGAATGCTATCGGCATTGTCATCACCTATATCTTTGGCTTATCCTACAAAATCGCCATTCTGGCCTGGTATTTGAACCAGAGTGTGCCATTGAGCGATATCTTCTGGGTAGCCTTTGCCTTCGACATTCCGGCCGACTTCATTATGATTGTCATCTTATCCGCAGCGGAAGTGCCTATCGTCAATGCATTGCAATCCTTAAATCAGCGTGCTGCGGCGCATTAATTACTTCAGCCCCCAAGCCAAGCTGGTCATGCTTAAGCTGCCCCATACATAATCATGGGTATGAATATCAACCGGTGGCAAAGTAAGCTCTTTTACATCGCCTTCACCTACTACGGCACCAAGGCAGTAGTAGAACGGTGCCAAGTGATCCGGTGATTCAGCGGCTACGCGAGCCCCTTCAAGGGCTTCCCATTTTAAAGCGCCAACTAAATCATTTTCCTTTTCAGGATTTATCTTAGCAAGTAAGGCTTCCTCGAACGCTTCCGCTTCGGGGAAGCCTTTATTGCCCATATTCGGATTGATTAAACGCAAATTATGAACAATGTCACCACTGCCTAAAATCAAGATACCTTCATCGCGCAAAACGGATAACGCCTGCCCCATAGCAAACCATTCACGAGCATCCGCTTTATAGTTAACCGATAACTGCACTACCGGAATCTTTGCATCAGGATACATTTTCAAAAGCGGTGCATAGGCCCCATGGTCGTAACCGCGGTCTTCTTTGGCGGCCACCTGCGCACCCAAACGTTCCTCTATACGCTCAATCAAAGCTTTGGAGGTTTCTGCAGGATACTGCAATTGATAAATCGGATCAGGGAAACCATACATGTCATAGATCATAGCCGGTTTTTCATCCACTTGTACAAAACTGCCGGCCGTATACCAATGTGCCGAAATCATTAAAATAGCTTTTGGACGCGGTATAAGCGTAGCCAATGCTTCCCATTCCTTTGTCCAAGGATTATCTTCAATTAAATTCATAGGTGAACCGTGGCCAATGAACAGCACCGGCATTTTAGACATATTAATTGTTTCACTCATAGTAAAACTCCCTTTCTTACAGACCCTAATTCGCAATCGGATACGTTCCGTCAATGCGTTCCTAAGGGGCTAACGGAAAACTAATCATATCTGAAGTACTATTCCCAAACATCTATGCCATCAGAAATTTCCAGCTGAATGGGAATTACATTCACTTTCATCGTACGACTCTATTATAAGATGTAATATAAAATATTACAAGTGTTTTTTTGAAAATTTTCACTTTTACCAAACATATAAAAAGCCGGCACAGCAAACTATACTGACTGTACCGGCTTTAACTTTAGGTCGCGGATTAGAGTTATAGGACAAAAAGTGTGTGTAAAAAGTGCTGTAAACCTAGATAGATACTGGGTTTATAGCACTTTTATCTTTTTTTGACAAAGATAAAGGGTGGACAAAAAGTGTGTGTAAAAACATGCGT
>ENA-OQJP01000446-OQJP01000446.1-human-gut-metagenome-genome-assembly--contig:-NODE-446-length-11613-cov-2.441233_pt1 | contig 11613 bp, 14 predicted proteins | sample MGYA00242611_ERZ504778 | MGnify/ENA primary metagenome ERZ504778 (study PRJEB26092, sample SAMD00036349) | human gut metagenome | host: Homo sapiens | study: EMG produced TPA metagenomics assembly of...
ATTAGTATATCAAGGATATATTCAGATCTAAGAGATCTATGTCAAATATGTCGTGTAGGTAGAAAATATAAAGATTCGTGTGCGTTGGTATTAATGGGCATGATGAAGGTGCCTTGGCCAAATATGAGCGGCTGTGTAGTCAAATTATACATATTCCTTTTCTACCGGCTCCATGGCATTTGGAAGTTACAGCATTATGTAATATTGGTATTATGATTTATCTTCCAGTTTCATTAAATAACATTTATTGTGCTCCTAATAAAATATGGGAGTACTCTAAATTTGGGCTAGCAATGTTAGGGAATGACATTCCAGGACTATCGTTTATAAACCACGAGGATATAGGGCGAACTGTTAATTTGTATGACATCAATGATGTTGATATGAAAATTAAATACTTGTTGGATAATCATTCTTCAGTGAGAGAAAAATCACTTGCTTTTTATGAAAGATTGGATATGAAAAAAGAGATCTTAAATATATTAAATGCTATCTAGGTGTGTATATGATAACAAAATATTGTAAACAACTAAAATTTGTTATCCAATTATGAATATTAATATAAGCCTTTAATGTTTAATTTGATTATGATACACAAATTTATATTGTAAGATTTGTTTTCTAGTATGAGATATCGTTTTAATTATGAATTTATTGTGAAATATTGAATAACTATTTGCGTCGTATAGAATTTAATTGTATTGAATATGTGGATTAGTACAATTGGGTTTTCTGATAAAAAAGTATTTATGCGCATATTTTTTACGATATGTTATGTGCTTTTGTATCAATTTATTTGGGTTGATTATTGTTGTGCCAATTTTGATTATTATGGTTTTGCAATAGTTAATTATGATTTTTATGAGTATATTCCTACTTTGTTTTTTGCAATATGTCCTATTTTATTTTATAATGGTTTGTTGAGAATATCAAGTATTATTTCAATTGTTATATATGTTTTTGCTATATACCGGTAATATTATCCATTTTCTATATGCAAAATCAAAATATCGAGAACTATGTATTTTTTGCTCAATTTTTTGGTGTTTTTGGGAATGACTTCCTTTTTTCTTTCTGATCGTTTAATTATAAAGAAAATAGTAAGCTGTAGGTATATAAAAAAATATTCATTTAGATCCTTACGGATAATAACTTTAAGTATTATTGGTATATTAATCTTTTATATGGTCCGTATATGCGTTTAGTTTCTCTTAGTGATGTCTATGATTTGAGGGAAGATACTGCAAAGGTTACGGGGATGGGAGTGGTAGGATATTTAGTGTTTTGGGCATCAAATTCTTTTGTACCAGTCTTTTTTATATATGGTGTTCTAAAAAGGTATAAATTATATGTTGTATTGGGGTTTGTTTGTTATGTATTACTCTTCATGATGACTGGGCAAAAAACTAATTTTTTTTATGCCGCTTATCTTGTATGGTTTTATTGTTTTTGTTGCGATATGAAAGGAAAGGTCTCCCTTTCTATTTATTGTTAATCTGTTCTTTAGTTTGTATTTCTATTTTGGTATTTAACCTTAGCGATGATTTTATGATCATTAAAGCTATTGTTTTTATGCGAACCTTATGTATTCCTGGATTATTATTTGTTAATTATTTAGATTTTTTCTTAACTCACGATTTAACTTATTATACCCATGTGTCAATCATACAGTTATTTACGGGTGCTTATCCATATAATGAGCCTTTGGGTTATGTTATAGGGGATATATATGGTGGGGGAAACGTTAATGCTAATTTTTGGACTACAGATGGTATTGCTGCAATGTTATTGCCTGGAATATTATTTATTAATATATTGTTTTTATTTTCTAGTATTTTTAAATAGTATTACAAAAAAATTAATCGTGATTTTGTTTTTGTTTTATTTATACCATCAATCGTGTACCTTTTAAATGCTTCTTTTTTTACATTTTTACTTTCTTCTGGTGGTATTATATGTATATTAATATTGCTTTTCTTTGATATACCTTTGGATGAAGTGAATTGAGCTGATGAAAGAAAATGGATCTATGACGAATCTATTTCCTGTAGATAGAACAGTCGCAATGAGGGGAATAGCTATTTTTTGATTATTTTGAGTCATATAATTGGGCTTTTTCAGATAAGATATGCAACCCCTTTAGGTGGTACTGGTGTAGCTATATTTTTAATTCTCTCAGGATATGGATTAAGGGAATCTTTTTTCAAAAAAAGGGGCTTTTAGGTTTTGGAAGAATAAATTTTAAATGTATATATTCCATATTTTATAGTAGAGTTACTTTTATTAGGAGAAGGTGAAGATTTTAATATTCTATCTTTGTTACTATTACGACCTAGTGTATCGTATTTCTGGTATTTGAATTTTTTGTTACTTAATTATTGGATATTTTTCATTTTATATTCAAGAGCATGGCATAGGTATGATAACTATATTCTATTAATAATAAGTTGTTTGATCTTTTTTTATTGTGGAGAATTAAGAGCTGAACAATGTTTATCTTTCCCTTTAGGTGTTTTTTTTGTCTAAAATATAAGTATAGAGTATATCGCTATATTAATAAGTATACTATAATATGTTGTTTATTAATTGGCTTTTTAGCTTTGTTTATTAAAACAATTTGATTGGTGTAGGGCTCATAATATTTTATTCGTATTTGTCCAGATATTAAATAAACTTCCATTAGCATTATCTATAATGTTATGTTTTTATTTGTTAAAAAGAATGTTTTCTGGAATTGTTTAGCAAATATTCTTATGAATTATATCTGACACATATATTGTTTATTCCCATGTTAATAGTGAATACGTCTTTAAGTATTATTCCTATATATATTATTTTATTTATTCTTTCTGCATTATTCATTTATAAAATAAAAGTATATGTAATATCCTTACTGAAAAAATGATTGTTAATAGGTGACAAAATTTTAGAATATCAAAAAATATGGATAATATTAAGATTGCCGTAATAGGTCTTGGTTATGTTGGGGCTACCTTTGGCCCGATTGTTTTCGACAAAATATGAATGTATTGGTTTTGATCTGAACCAGTCTCGTGTTGATGCTTTAAATTCCGGTCATGATATGACTTTAGAGGTTTCTGATGACTTACTTCGGAAAGCGATAGAAAATGGTTTCAAATGTACCAGTAATATTGACGAAATAAGTAATTGTAACTTTTATGTTGTAGCTGTACCAACCCCTGTGGATTTGAATAATCGCCCCGATCTTACACCTTTGATTGGTGCGAGTACTACAGTCGGAAAAGTTATTTCAAAAGGGGATATTGTTGTGTATGAATCTACTGTATATCCGGGAGTAACAGAGGAAGAATGTCTTCCGGTAGTCGAAGAGGTGTCTGGGTTAACATACAATGTAGATTTTTATGCAGGTTATTCACCAGAACGTATAAACCCGGGTGATAAAGAGCATACTGTTGAAAAGATTAAGAAAGTAACTTCCGGTTCGACTCCTGAGATTGCTGACATTGTTGATTCTGTTTATAATTCAGTGTTGGTTAACGGTACTCATAAAGCCCCTTCTATCAAAGTGGCTGAAGCTTCCAAAATAATAGAGAACTCCCAGCGCGATGTGAATATTGCCTTCATGAATGAACTCTCAAAGATCTTCAATGCAATGGGTATTGATACCAATGATGTTATTGAGGCTGCATCTTCCAAATGGAATTTTATCAAGTTGAAACCTGGCTTGGTCGGTGGTCACTGTATTAGTGTTGATCCTTATTATCTTATTCAGAAGGCCCAGGTTTATGGGGTACTCCCACGAATCATGTCTGCAGCAAGGCGCTTGAATGATGGTATGGGAGACTATGTCGCCAATCAGGTGATTAGATTAATGAATAAAAAAGGTATTCTTGTCAAAGATTCAAAGATTCTGCTTCTGGGTTTTACTTTTAAAGAAGATTGCCCTGATATTCGAAATACCAAGGTGATAGACATTTATTCTACCTTACATGAGTATACTTCTGACATTACCGTTTATGATGCTTGGGCTAATTCGGCTAAAGTGGCACATGAATATGGTATATCGATCCTGACTGCTGGTCTTGATAATTTGGTTGGACAATTTGATGCGGTGGTGTTGTGTGTTGGACATAAAGAGTTCCGGCATATGAATATTCGCGGCTTTCTCCGTTCTGATATGGGTGTTGTTTATGATGTTAAAGCTGTATTGAGTAAAGATATAATAGATGGCAGATTATAATTCTTCTATTTGTTGTATTTTTTAATATAGGGACTCACTATCGCAATCCTATATATTCAAAAATGTCTTCGGAGCTTCCCTGCGATTTTTATTTTGGCGATCGTTTATTGACACCAATAAAGAAAATGGATTATACCCAATTGAACCATTTTCGCTCAGAATTGCATAACAAATATTTATTTTCTCAGTTTTATTGGCAATCTAAATCTGTCCGGTTAGTCTTTAAACCCTATACTTATTATGTATTGGATGGAGAACCTTATTGTTTGTCTTCATGGGTTATCCTTTTCTGGGCAAAACTTTTAAATAAGAAAACAGTAGCTTGGACTCATGGTTGGTATGGCAGAGAAAGTATTGTAAAGAAGGTTATAAAAAAGTTGTTTTATTCTTTGTTTTCTGAGTTGATGGTTTATGGCGAATATGCTATTTCCCTGATGTCAAAAGAAGGCTTTGATAAATCAAAGATGGTTTGTATTGCAAACTCTTTGGATTATGATAATCAGTTGAAGATCAGACGTGATTTGTCGCCTTCTTCTATTTATTCTACTCATTTTTCCAACTCCTATCCTGTATTATTCTATATCGGGCGTGTGCAAAAATCGAAGAAATTGGAATATATAATCCAAGCTATGGATATCTTGAAACAGAAAGGATTTCCGGTAAATCTTGTTGTTGTCGGTAAAGATGTGGATGGGGTTCATCTTGATTGTGAAATAGCTAAATATAATCTTGGCTCTCATGTCTGGTTATATGGACCTTGTTATGACGAGATGCGCATAGGAGAGATGTTCTATAATGCGGATGTCTGTGTGTCTCCAGGGAATGTTGGCTTGACTGCTATCCATTCTCTGACTTATGGTTGTCCTGTTATAACCCATAATAATTTTCCTTTTCAGGGTCCTGAATTTGAGTCTATAATTCAGGGGAAAACCGGTGATTTTTTTCAGGAAAATGATGTAAATAGTCTGGCTGATACTATTCAGAAATGGTTAAGTCAGAATTTGCATAGTCGAGAGGCTATTCGGCAGTTTGCCTATCAGACAATTGATACCAAATGGAACTTGTATTACCAGATGAATATTCTCAAACAAGTTTTTCTTAAACAAGCTAAGGATGAATGACTTTCGGAGTTTAATAAGGAATAGTGTTTTGGATATTTTAGGGATATTTTCCCGTCCTCAAAATGGTATTCATATATTGAATGGACATATGATATGTCGTGGAGTGGCTAATGATCAAGCAAAATATTATTTTCTTATCAATTAAAGAACTTTCCGACATGTACGTTTCATAAGGGTGGAGGAGGCCACTTCTCTAATTCTCAATCATGAAAGTGTCGATGAACCTTTGGTTGCCTTTACATTTGACGATGGTTTTATGGAATGTCATTCAATGATAGCACCTGTTTTGGAACCGTTTGGGGTGAATGCGGCTTTTTTTATCAATCCCAATTTTGCGAATGGGGATGATGTGTATATTCAGAATTTTACAAATAACATAGTTCTCACTCCCGGTAAAACTCCAATGCGGTGGAAAGAGATAAGGGATCTGCATGAGAGGGGACATATTATTGGTGCACATACAATGGATCATTATATGATTAATGATAGTAATTGGGTGGAATTAGACAAGCAAATAGGTTGTTGTAAATCGGTAATAGAACAGGAACTCTCTACTTCTTGTGAATACTTTGCCTTTCCATATGGACGCTTGGAACACGCTAATCAATCTTCGATTGATATTGCATGTAAGTATTACAAATATGTGTTTTCTCAATCGGACTATAAACATTACTTTTCTTTTGGCGGTCGCGTAATTAACAGACGGCATTTTGAGCCTTTTTGGCCCGTGAAACATGTTTCTTATTTTTTGAGTTGCCATAAAAAATAGGGGACTTTAATTAGTCTTTTCGATCTTGTTCTCTTCTATTTGATCACTACGATAGTGAAAACTCTCTTTCAAATAAATGTTGTTGCTAACTCTGGTTCCACTGGCCATATTGCAGAGGAGTTAGGGCGTTTGGTTATTGCTTCTGGCTGGAAAAGTTATATTGCTTACGGTCGTTGGGCCTGTCCCAGCCAATCTATGTTGATTCGGGTTGGAACTAGATTTGATCTCTTTGTCCATGGCTTGAAATCCATGTTTTTTGACAGGCATGGTTTTGGTTCACGGAGAGCTACCTTGCACTTAATCTCAAAAATAGAGAAAATAAAACCGGACATAATCCATTTGCATAATCTTCATGGTTATTATTTAAATTGTGAGGTTTTATTTGACTATCTATCTACAGCTAAAATACCTGTTGTTTGGACTTTGCATGATTGTTGGAGTTTCACGGGACATTGTGTCCATTTTCAGAATATCGGGTGTGAGAAGTGGAAGACAGGTTGTTTTGCATGTCCCAATATACGAGATTATCCCAAAGCTTTAGGTTGTGATAACTCTCGTATGAACTATATAGAAAAGAAGAGATTGTTTACTTCGGTTGAACGTATGATGATTGTACCTGTTTGCAATTGGCTAAGTGATATGTTGAGTAAGTCATATCTTTCTCAAATAAAACGGCAGACTATTGTTAACGGGATTGATTTGGAAATGTTTACTCCCAAAGGTAATCGTGATGTGATAAAAAGTAATTTAGGGGTAGGGACACGATATATGATTTTAGCAGTCGCTACGGTTTGGGGGATTACGAAGGGGTTTGATGATCTTATATACCTCAACTCTTTATTACCAGATAAGAGTGTAATTGTAGTGGTGGGGGTAACCACGAAACAGATAAAAAAATTACCTGGTAATATGATTGGTATAGAGAGAACGGAAAATACTAGTCAATTGGTTGAAATATATTCTGCTGCAGATATTTTTATAAACCCGACATATCAAGATACATTACCTACAGTCAATATTGAAGCGCTTGCTTGTGGTACTCCTGTTATAACTTATGATACCGGAGGCAGTGCTGATATTGTAGATTCTGATACGGGAATGGTTTAAAACGTGGGGATATTCATACGTTATTAGAAAAGATTTTAGAAATAAGAGAAAGAGGTAAAGAGTCTTATATAATAAAATGTCGTCAGAGAGCATTGCAGTTTTTTGATAAGTCAAAGCAGTTGAGTTACTACTTGTCTCTTTATGATCAATTACTAAATAAAGAAAGATAGTTTTTCTTTCATAGTTATGAAAATATCCCTTGTTACTGTCACTTTTAATAGTGCTAAGACGCTTTGTGATACGATTCATTCTGTTCTTTCACAGTCTTATACTGATATAGAATATATAATAGTGGATGGTTTGTCTAATGATGAAACCGTTACACTTATTAAAGAATATGAACCTCTGTTTCAAGGTCGTTTGAAATGGATAAGTGAGAAAGACAAGGGACTCTATGATGCTATGAATAAAGGGATTCGAATGTCTACCGGGGATATTGTCGGGATTATTAATTCGGATGATTTTTATCATAGAGGAGACGTTTTAGAAAAAGTTGCTGAGTCGTTTGAAGTTGGTGAGACAGAGGCTATTTATGGAGATGTACGTTTTGTAAATCCTGATAATTTGGATAGGACAGTTCGCTATTATTCCTCTAAAAGGTTTGTCCCATCCTTGTTTCGATTTGGATTTATGCCTGCTCATCCAACTTTTTTACTTATCGAAAATATTTTAATCAGTTTGGCTATTATAAAACAAATTATAAAATAGCTGCTGATTATGAGTTGCTTGTTCGTTTTTTATATGTACACCGGTTAAAGAGTAAATATTTACCTTTGGATTTTATGAAAATGAGGACAGGAGGTGCGAGTACGGCTTCTATTAAAAGTAATATTCTATTGAATGAAGAGATAGTCAGAGCCTGTAAGGAGAATGGAATATGGACTTGTTATCCTTTGCTCCTATTAAAATATTTAGTAAAAGTATTTGAACTGATTTTTATAAAAAATGAATATACTTATTTCTGGAATTCATGGTTTTGTAGGCTCTAATTTTATTAGGGCTTTGAAAGATAAACATACTTTGTATGGGCTTGATATTGTTTTTCCTGCTAAAGAGGGAGTCGTAACTACTTTTTCTTGGCAGGACTTCGAACCTACATCTTTTCCTTTTCAAACTCTTCCCCAATTCGATGCCATTATTCATCTTGCCGGAAAGGCCCATGATACGAAAAACCAATCAGCCGCTCAGTCCTATTTTGACATTAATACCGGTCTGACTCAAAAGATATTCGACTTCTTTTTGGAGTCTTCTGCCAAGAAATTCATTTCTTTAGTTCGGTGAAAGCTGCTGCCGATAGTGTAGTAGGAGACGTGCTTACCGAAGACGTGATTCCGACTCCGGTTGGTCCTTATGGGGAGAGTAAGATTAAGGCGGAAGAATATATAAAAAATCATTTTATGTTTCCAACTTCTTCTATTAGTGAGGATCGGTCTTTTGCGGTTGGAGAAAGAGAAGGGGAGGATACCCAAGAATAAACAGGTGTATATTCTTCGTCCCTGCATGATTCACGGACCGGGAAATAAAGGGAATCTGAATTTATTATATAATGTAGTGAAAAAAGGAATCCCTTGGCCTCTTGGCGATTTTGATAATCGCCGTTCGTTTACTTCAATCGATAACCTTTGTTATGTGATTGAGGGGCTTTTGAATCAGGATGTGCCTACGGGCATCTACCATATGGGAGATGATGAAGCTCTTTCAACGAATGAACTGATTGGCATCATGTGTGAAGCAATGGGAAAAAAGCCGCATATCTGGAAGATGAACAAAAGGGTTATGGAAGGATGTGCCGGCCTGGGTACTTTGATGCATTTACCTTTGAATACGGAAAGACTTCGTAAACTGACGGAAAATTATGTGGTAAGCAACGCTAAGATCAAGGCCGCTTTGGGCATTGATAAATTACCTGTAACGGCTAAAGAAGGATTGATGAAGACCATTCGTTCATTTGAAGAAACTAAATAACTTATGTACTATCTAATAATCTTAGTTCTGCTATTCCTGGCAGAACTTTTTTATTCCGTATTGCGGATAAGTGTAACATTATCGATAAGCCTAACGAACGTAGTTCACATACCCGGATTACACTGCGTGGTGGAGGATCATTCTTTTATTTTGGGGCGTTGGCTTATTTTCTCACAAACCACTTTGAATATCCATGGTTTATGCTGGCTTTGAGTCTGATAACCTTTATCAGTTTTATAGATGATATCCGTTCTACTTCGCAAGGACTTCGTCTGGTCTTTCATTTTACGGCAATGGCTTTGATGTTTTATCAATGGGGGCTCGTTTAGCTTGCCTTGGTGGACGATCCTTGTTGCCCTGATCATTTGTACTGGGATTATCAATGCTTACAACTTTATGGATGGCATTAATGGCATAACAGGCGGATATTCATTGATCATTCTGATAGCATTGGCCTACATAAATAGGATATATGTCCCATTTGTTGTAACCGGACCTATTTATACTATGCTTTTGCGCAGTATTAGTCTTAATTTTTTAATTTCCGCAAACGAGCGAGATGTTTTGCCGGTGATGTCGGTTCGGTCAGTATAGCTTTTGTAATCCTGTTCCTGATCGGAAGTTTAATTATCAAAACAGAGAATTTTGGCTGGCTTATATTGCTTGCTGTATATGGAGTAGATAGTGTGTTGACGATCGTTCATCGATTGATGCTTCACGAAAATATTGGTTTGCCTCACCGGAAACATTTATATCAGATAATGGCTAATGAACTGGGAATACCGCATGTAGTAGTAGCGTTGGTGTATATGATTGCGCAAATTATAATTATCATCGGATATTTATATTTCCAAAATTATGGTTATTGGTATTTATTGGGCTGTATCCTCTTGCTGAGTGGAATATATATTGTTTTTATGCACAAAATATTTTCACTTGCATCTTTTATCTAAAAGATAATTATTGTATCTGTAATAATTTTAGTTATGACCGTTATTAATTCCTTCTAAAAAACTATAACTTAGCTTTTGGGGGTTCTATAAGCAAAAAAATAAGGATGCATTAATGCATCCTTATTTTTTTGCTTCGTTTATGGTGTCTTTTATATACGATATATCCCCGAAATGAGGATTAACGTTAGCAGAAGTCCGGAAATAAAAACGAATAGATCTGAAAAAACACCTAAGAACGGAGAATAACAACGACCGACATGAAAGTTCCAAAACAGAAATTCCATAACGACATGGGTTGCTGTTTTATAAGGTCCGGCATTGCCGGTAATACTAAATTGTTCTCTTTATTGCGTGCTCCGTTGTCGTATTCGAAGATTACTTCACGGGTAACTAAATCGTCAGTGAATCCGTTGACGAGACTGCCGCCGAGTGGTCGTCCGTGAACGGCTGCAGGAGGTTGTCCCGTATAATAATCGAGGACGGTGCCGGTGGAAGGATTCCAGACGAAGAGGCCACTGAAAGATCCGATCAGCCATTCGTCCGGACTTTGGAGATGAAATACATTTACTCCCATAGGGCTTACCGGTGGAGTTGTTTTAACTTAACCGGTGGAAGTTGTAAATCGTTTATCCGGTAGAATCCCATTGACGAAGATAACAGCCAGACATTCCGGGATGCGTCCCAACGAATACTGCGAAGCTTGTCGTGCCAGGGATTATCCGAATCGAGTGTACTCCCGGGGACAGGCCGGGTATTGACCAGAACAAAAGGTATCATTAATGGAGGGCGCAGACACATGCCTGTGACAGATAGCAATAGGGTCAGTCCGATCAACCATGTACCCAATTTATTGTGCCAGTTCAGTGAAGTTTTCAGAGCCTTTGCCTGTGTCTTGACAGGAAGTCTTTTTCTGTGTCTCCGGCGAATGAATGGGGGAAGAAGGGTGTATATGATTCCTGTAGCACTGAGAACGATTAATACTACTCCCAGAAAATCGACTGCCAGTTTGCCGGGGGTACCGAATAACTCTCCGCTATGCAGCAGCCAGATGGTCCGGAACAAAGAGGTCTTGGCTGAATAGTTTTCCGGTGTTTTCAATTCTGTTTTCCGGAATTCGTCATAAGGAGAAACACCCGTATAAAGATAAGAGCGTGTCAATATGACTAAGGTATCCCCACGTTGAGTGATATCTGAGATTCGTTCGTCATTGCCGGCTATCGGATATTCTTTCCAACTGTCATGGTTCAGGAGATAGATAGAATATAATCCGGCACACCAGATATCGTTATTGGCTACACGGACGATATTACTTATTTTACGATTGTCGATTCCTTCGGCCAGACCTCGGTTGAAATCGGCAAATGTAGCAAAGCAGGAGTCTGTTTTCCAGACTCCTGCATTACCATATGCCAGAATTTTCCCATCGGGTAGGCGTAGTGTTCCCTTTATGATTCCATTATTCCAATTTTGTAGTGA
>ENA-OQJP01000447-OQJP01000447.1-human-gut-metagenome-genome-assembly--contig:-NODE-447-length-11612-cov-8.525468_pt1 | contig 11612 bp, 27 predicted proteins | sample MGYA00242611_ERZ504778 | MGnify/ENA primary metagenome ERZ504778 (study PRJEB26092, sample SAMD00036349) | human gut metagenome | host: Homo sapiens | study: EMG produced TPA metagenomics assembly of...
TTCCCAGCAATTGCTTTTCTAGGACCTTTACGAGTACGAGCATTTGTCTTAGTGCGTTGACCGCGCAAAGGCAAGCCTGCACGATGACGTTTGCCGCGATAGGAGTTGATTTCGATTAAGCGTTTAATGTTGAGTGCTTCTTCACGACGAAGGTCACCTTCAACTTTATAATCTTCATCAAGAATCGCACGAATTTTCGCAACTTCATCTTCAGTAAGGTCACGAACGCGAGTATCAGGATTAATACCAGTTTTTTCCAAAATTTCTTTGGACAAAGTAAGTCCGATACCATAAATATAAGTTAAACCAATTTCCACACGTTTGTCACGTGGTAAATCTACACCGGCTATACGTGCCATCTATTCATCCACCTCCTATCAATTATCCTTGTTTTTGTTTATGTTTCGGGTTTTCGCAAATTACCATTACACGGCCTTTACGTTTAATGATTTTGCATTTTTCGCATATCTTTTTAACTGATGGTCTAACCTTCATAAGTACCTCCTTTGTGTCGCTGCCGCTTACTATTTAAAACGGTAGGTAATACGACCACGATTTAAGTCATATGGTGTCAGTTCCATAGTAACTTTATCACCGGGAAGGATACGAATAAAATTCATACGCATTTTGCCTGACACATGAGCAAGTACCACATGACCATTTTCAAGTTCTACCTGAAACATGGCATTAGGTAATGCCTCTACGACCGTACCTTCCACTTCAATAACGTCTTCTTTTGACATATCATTTCCTCCGGCTACTGGTTATTTTATCAACCTGGGTTCATCACGCATGGTCAAAATTTCAGGGCCGTTTTCAGTAACAACCACTGTATGTTCAAAGTGCGCTGCCGGTTTGCCGTCACGAGTAACGGCTGTCCAGTCATCGTCCAGAACCTGCACTTCGTAAGTCCCCATAGTAATCATTGGCTCTATACAAAGCACCATACCCGGCTTTAATAAGGGGCCATGCCCAGCCGGACCGTAATTTGGAATCTGCGGATCTTCGTGCATTTCACGACCGAGGCCATGCCCTACGAAGTCTCGCACAACACCAAATCCAAATTTTTCACAATACGTCTGAACAGCGTGGGAAATGTCCCCCACTCTGTTCCCGACAACTGCTTGTTCAATACCTTTGAACAAGCTTTCTTCTGTCACCTTGAGAAGTTTCATAACTTGAGGTTTGACCTTCCCAATAGGAATGGTTACGCAGGAATCACCATGATACCCATTAACTGAAGACACGAGGTCGATACTAATAATATCGCCGTGCTTCAGCTTGCGATGAGCATTGGGAATACCATGAACCACTTCATCGTTGATAGAAGCGCAAATTGTTGCAGGATACCCATAGTAACCTTTGCAGCTTGGTTCACCACCGTGGCTGCGAATATATTCTTCGGCAAATTGATCCAACTCAAGTGTTGTTACACCCGGTTTAGCTAATGCGATAAGCTCTGTTAACGTATCAGCAGTGAGTTTACATGCCTGACGGATATACTCAATTTCATGTTGCGATTTCAAAATAATCATTGATTATTTCTCCAACGCTTTAATGATATCTGTAAATACTGCATCCACATCCTGTAATCCGTTGATTTCTACATATAAACCACTGTTACGATAGTAATCAATTAAAGGCTTAGTAGATTCGTCGTATACAGCAAGACGTTTCTGTACTGTTTCCGGTTTATCATCGTCACGATTTTCAAGACGTGCTCGTTCACTGATGCGACGTACTAACTCATCGTTAGGAACGTTGAGATTAACTACAGCATCAAGAACAATTCCCATTTCTTTTAATATAGCATCTAATGATACTGCTTGGGCGGTCGTACGTGGGAAACCGTCAAGGATGAAGCCGTTTTTGCAATCATCTTTAGCAAGACGTTCACGTACGATACCAACCGTAACACTATCCGGTACGAGTTGGCCCGCATCCATGTATTTCTTAGCCTCAAGACCAAGAGGGGTACATTCCTTTACCGCTGCACGGAACATATCACCGGTTGAAATCTGAGGAATACCATATTTATCGATTAAACGAGTAGCCTGAGTACCTTTACCGGCACCGGGAGGTCCCATTAACAAAATATACATAGCTATTTTCCTCCTATTTAACAAAGCCCTTATAGTGACGGGTTAAAACTAAAGACTCAACTTGTTGCATTGTATCTAAAGCAACGCCGACAACGATAAGTAACGCTGTACCACCAAAATACACACCTTCGATGCCTGTAATACCACCGATAAAGTTAGGTAAAATAGCAACGAGAGCCAAGAATAAGGCGCCCGCGAAGGTAATGCGAGTCATTACGCGATCTACATAATCAGCAGTAGGTTTACCCGGACGAATGCCAGGGATAAATCCACCGTATTTTTTCATATTATCTGCCATATCCGTAATGTTAATTGAGATAGCTGTATAGAAGTACGTAAAAATAAAAATCAATACAGCATATAATACTGTCTGCAATGGGGTTCCCCATGTGAAATAATTAGCCAGTGTTCTCACCCAGTCAACCTGCACAAACTGAGCTAACGTCACAGGGAACATCAAAACGGATGACGCAAAGATAATTGGAATAACACCTGCCTGGTTGACCTTAAGAGGAAGGAAGGTTGAGTGTCCACCGTACATTTTACGACCAACAACGCGTTTGGCGTATTGAATCGGAATACGACGTTGACCTTGTGTTACCGCAATTACAAATACGATCATTGCAACAGCGATAATCGCAAATAATATTGCTTGGAAAATATTAATTGTTCCTACTTGTAAATATTCGTAGATAGTGCTGAATCCGGATGGGAAACGCGCTACGATACCGGCAAAGATGATAAGGGAAATACCGTTACCAATGCCGTATGCTGTAATCTGTTCACCAATCCACATGAGGAGACAAGTCCCTGCTGTAAGGATGATGGCAGTTACAATAACTGATAAGAAACTGTTGTCAATAAGTGCACTATTAGCACGTAACGCATAGGACATACCGAAAGCTTGGACAAATCCAAGAATTACGGTGCCATAGCGTGTTACTTTGGCAATTTTCTTACGTCCGTCTTCGCCGTCTTTACTCCACTGTTCAAAGGTCGGTACTACCGCTGTTAAGAGCTGCATAATAATCGACGCATTAATGTATGGGGTAATACTCATGGCAAAGATGGAGAACTTACTTAACGCACCACCGGCGAATAAGTCTAAGAGACCAAATAAGCCGCCGGATGTAAATAAGCTTTCAATAACAGAGGCATCTACGCCAGGGACCGGGATATGAACGCCTGCCCTAAACACGATAAACATAAGTAATGTATACGCTACTTTATTGCGTAGCTCTGTTATTTTAAAGATGTTCGAGAGGCCTTCTAGCACCCTAGATCACCTCTACTTTTCCGCCTGCTGCTACAATCTTTTCTTCGGCAGTTTTAGTAAAACCATTAGCAATAACTGTTAATTTCTTTTCTAACGTGCCATTACCAAGGATGCGAATACCATCACGTACGTTTTTCAAAATGCCCATTTCGATAAGAGCTACCGGATCAACCGTAGCACCATCTTCGAAGCGGTTAAGTTGGGAAATATTAACTTCCGCATATTCTTTAGCGAACACATTTTTGAAACCACGTTTTGGTAAACGGCGATAAAGAGGCATCTGGCCACCTTCGAAGCCGGAACGTACGCCACCACCACTACGGGAGTTTTGACCTTTCTGACCACGGCCAGCGGTTTTACCAAGACCGGAACCAAGACCACGACCACGACGAGTGCGTGTCTTTTTAGAACCTGCTGCTGGAGCTAATTCATGAAGTTTCATTCAGTGCACCTCCTTATCTATATTATACTTCTTCTACAGTAACTAAATGTCTAACTTTGTGAAGCATACCCTGAATTTGAGGTGTAACTTCTTTAACTACCTGAGAGTTAGTTTTCTTTAAGCCAAGAGCTTTTACAGTTGCGCGCTGATCTTCAGGGCGACCGATTAAGCTTCTGGTCAATGTAATTTTTACCTGTGCCATTACAGTCAATCCCCCTTATTAGCCGTAAATCTCAGCTACAGTTTTGCCGCGAAGTGCTGCCACTTCTTCAACACGTTTTAACTGTGCCAAGCCTTCAATTGTTGCGCGAACCATGTTGTTAGGATTGGAAGAACCAAGGGATTTCGTAAGGATGTTACGAACACCTACTAATTCCAATACGGCACGCACAGGGCCACCTGCGATAACCCCGGTACCTTCTGCAGCCGGTTTCAAGAAAACGCTGCCTGCACCGAAACGACCGGTTACAGTGTGAGGAATTGTACCGTTTTTAATAACAACGTGAATAAGATTTTCTTAGCATCATCAATGCCTTTACGAATTGCTTCAGGCACTTCTGCCGCTTTACCTAAGCCAACGCCTACGTAACCGTTGCCATCACCGACAACTACTAAAGCGCTGAAGGAAAAACGACGACCGCCTTTTACTACTTTGGCTACGCGGTTGATGAATACTACTCTTTCTTTAAGATCAAGACTGGTGTAGTCAATTCTCGCCATGTCTAAAGTTCCTCCTTCTTAGAATTTCAAGCCAGCTTCACGAGCGCCTTCTGCAAGGGCCGCTACACGACCATGATAGATGTAACCACCGCGATCGAATACTACTGTTTCGATGCCTTTTGCGATAGCACGTTTAGCAACTAATTCACCAACAGCTTTAGCTGCAGCAGTGTTGCCACCATAGTTCAAGTTTAATTCTTTATCTAATGAGCTTGCTGCTACCAAAGTAGTACCAGCTACGTCATCAATAACCTGTGCATAAATGTTGCTAAGGCTACGGAATACGTTCAAACGTGGGCATTGCGCCGTACCGGAAATGTGACGACGAATACGAAGATGACGTTTTGCTCGAGCAATATTTCTTGTGGATTTACGAGCCAAGATGTTCACTCCTTTCTAAACTCTACTGATATTATTTGCCTTTAGCGCCAGCTTTACCAGCTTTACGACGAACAACTTCGCCTTCATAACGGATACCTTTACCTTTGTAAGGTTCTGGTTCTCTCCATTTACGAATATTAGCAGCTACAGCACCAACCACTTCTTTGTCAGCACCACTAACAATGATTTTGTTAGGAGCCGGCACATCAATGGTAATACCAGCAGGAGCTTCCATCTCTACTGGATGAGAGAAACCAAGGGTAAGCACTAATTTGTTACCTTGTTTGGCCGCTCTGTAACCAACACCGTTGATTTCCAATGTTTTAGCAAAGCCATCATGAACGCCTGTTACCAAGTTAGCAACAAGAGCTCGAGTGAGGCCATGTAAAGAACGGTGTGCTTTATCTTCGCTCGGACGAGCTACTGTGATTGTGTTACCTTCCACAGTAATAATCATATCCGGATGCAATTCACGAGATAATTCACCTTTAGGGCCTTTAACAGTCATTACGTGGTTTTCGTAGTTAACTGTAACGCCTTCAGGGATCTCGATAGGCATTCTACCGATACGTGACATTATTTCTACCTCCTATTGCCTGATTACCATACGTATGCGAGTACTTCGCCACCAAGACCTTCTTTACGAGCTTGTTTGTCGCTCATAACGCCTTTAGATGTGGAGATAACTGCAATACCTAAACCACCAAGTACGCGAGGGAGTTCTTCCTTCTTCGCATAAACACGTAATCCCGGTTTGGAAATACGTTTAATTCCAGTAATTACTTTTTCGTTATTGGAACCATATTTTAACGTTACTTTTAAAACTGTGTGTTTGCCGTTTTCAACGGTTTCAACGCTCTTTACAAACCCTTCTTCTTTAAGGATTTCAAGAACGGCAGCCTTCATGCGAGATACAGGAATCTCTACGGATTCATGAAGAGCAGCATTTGCATTACGGATGCGCGTAAGCATATCCGCAATCGGATCGGTCATTACCATATTCTAAAAACCTCCTCCCGTAATCCAATTACCAACTGGCTTTTTTAACGCCAGGAATCTGTCCTTTGTATGCAAGTTCACGGAACGCAATACGGCTAATACCGAATTTACGCATGTAGCCATGAGGGCGACCGGTCAAGTTGCAACGATTATGTAAACGAGTTGGAGAAGCATTTGCAGGCAATTGTGCCAATGCTTCATAGTCGCCGGCTGCTTTTAAAGCTTCGCGCTTAGCAGCATATTTAGCAACGATTTTCGCACGTTTCTTTTCGCGTTCAATCATAGATTTTTTAGCCATCTATAAGTTCCTCCTAATTATTTTTCAAAAGGCATGCCACAAAGAGTCAACAACTCACGCGCTTCTTCATCAGTTTTAGCGCTTGTAACTACGATGATATCCATACCTGTTACACGTTCTACCTGATCATATTCAATTTCAGGGAAGATGAGCTGTTCTTTAAGACCCAATGCATAGTTACCGCGGCCATCAAAAGCCGTTGCACTCACGCCTCGGAAGTCACGTACACGTGGCAAAGCTACGTTGATCAACTTGTCTAAGAACTCATACATGCGTTCGCCGCGAAGAGTTACCTTAGTACCTAAGGCCATACCTTCACGAACTTTAAAGTTAGCGATGGATTTCTTAGCTTTGGTGATTACCGGTTTCTGACCGGCGATAATAGTGAGGTCGTTAACGGCAGCTTCCAATGCTTTAGCATTACCAACTGCATCGCCAACACCAATATTGATAACGACTTTTTCCAATTTTAGGAATTTCCATTACGTTTTTGTACTGGAATTTTTCCTGTAAAGCCTGACGAATTTCACTAGTATATTTTTCGTTTAAACGAGACATTAGTTAAAAGCCCTCCTTTCCCTTATTATTTATCGAGTACGGCACCGCTTTTCACAGTCGCACGTACGAATTTACCATTTTGTTCTACTTTTTTGATACGAGTAGGCTGTTTAGTTTCAGGATCGATTACCATTACGTTGGAAACATGGATAGGAGCTTCCTTAGTGATGATGCCGCCCTGAGGGTTAGCCTGGCTTGGTTTCGTGTGGCGTTTTACTAAGTTAACACCTTTCACGAAAACGCGCGATTTCTTAGGTTCAGTTGCGATAACTTCACCTTGTTTGCCTTTATCTCGACCGGAGATAACAACAACAGTATCGCCTTTTTTTACTAGAAGTTTAGTTTGGGACATCGTCGCGTTCCTCCTTCTTATAATACTTCCGGAGCAAGGGAGATGATTTTCATGAAGTCTTTTTCACGAAGCTCACGAGCTACCGGTCCAAAAATACGAGTGCCACGTGGGCTCTTGTCATCTTTAATTACTACTGCTGCATTTTCGTCGAAACGAATATAAGAACCGTCCTGACGACGGATACCTTTTTTAGAACGAACAATAACGGCTTTAACTACGTCGCCTTTCTTGACAACGCCACCGGGTGATGCATCTTTTACAGAAGCAACGATTACGTCACCGATATTGCCGAATTTGCGATAAGAACCGCCCAAAACTTGAATACACATAATACGTTTTGCGCCAGTGTTATCGGCAACATTCAAAATTGTTTGTTGCTGGATCATCGTATTTCCTCCTTACATCACGTATTATTTTACTTTTTCAATAATTTCAACCAATCTCCAATGTTTATCTTTGGAAAGTGGACGAGTTTCTACAATTTTAACTGTATCGCCAATTTGGCACTCATTGTTTTCATCATGAGCTTTAAAGCGTTTGCTTGTTACCATTGGCTTGTTATATAAAGCGTGAGGCACTTTACGTTCAACGGACACAACGATGGTTTTGTCCATTTTGTTACTTACAACTTTGCCTACACGTACTTTTCGTACATTTCTTTCTTCTGCCACGACCATTAGCCTCCTTTTCAATCCAAAACAAATTTGTTATTATGCGTTTCCTTTAAGAGCAGCTTCACGCTGAATTGTTTTAATACGCGCAATAGTTTTCTTAACTTCACGAATACGCATTGGATTTTCTAATTGACCAGTTGCGAGCTGAAAACGGAGGTTAAACAACTCTTCTTTAAGGCCGGAAACTTTTTGTTCCATTTCGGCAGCGCTCATGTTACGGATGTCATTAACCTTCATTTACGTCACCACCCAATTCTTTACCCTTAACAACGAACTTAGTTTTGATTGGAAGTTTATGACCTGCCAATCGCATAGCTTCACGAGCTACTTCTTCAGATACGCCGTCCATTTCGAACATTACGCGACCTGGTTTTACTACAGCAACCCAGTATTCAGGCGAACCTTTACCGGAACCCATACGAGTACCAGCTGGTTTAGCAGTGATTGGTTTGTCTGGGAAAATTTTGATCCAAACTTTACCACCACGTTTAATATAACGAGTCATAGCAATACGAGCAGCTTCGATCTGACGGTTTGTGATCCAAGATGGCTCTAATGCTACTAAACCGAATTCACCGTGAGCAACTGTGTTACCACGCATTGCGCGACCTTTCATACGACCGCGGAATTGTTTACGATGCTTTACGCGCTTTGGAATAAGCATTAGTTGTCACCTTCTTCCTTCTTAGCAGGTGCTTGTTTTGCCTCCGGCAATACTTCACCTTTGTAGATCCATACTTTGATGCCGATACAACCGTAAGTTGTATGAGCTTCAGCAGTACCGTAGTCGATATTGGCACGAAGTGTGTGCAATGGGATACTGCCTTCACGGTAGGATTCGCTACGAGCGATTTCAGCGCCGCCTAAACGACCGCTAACCATGATTTTAATACCTTTTGCACCAAGACGCATTGTGCGACCTACGGCTTGTTTCATTGCACGGCGGAAACCGATACGGCGTTCCAACTGGCTGGCAATGTTTTCAGCAACTAATACGGAGTCCATATCAGCTTGCTTAATTTCAGCGATGTTTACATCGATTTGTTTATCAGTGAAGCGTTTTAACGCTTTGCGGATATCTTCGATACCTGCACCACCACGACCGATAACCATACCTGGTTTAGCAGTGTGGATAGTCAATTTAATACGTTTATTAATACGCTCAATTTCAATGCGGGAAATACCGGCAATGAAAAGGGTTTTCTTCAAGAAGTTACGAATTAAAACGTCTTCGTGAAGATTTGCAGCGTAATCTTTATCAGCATACCATTTTGCGTCCCAATCTTTTACGATACCAACACGCAAACCATGGGGATTAACTTTCTGACCCACTATATTCCCTCCTTCTATTAAGCTCTTTCAGAAACTACTACTGTTACGTGGCTGGAGCGTTTCAAAATTTTGAAAGCCTGTCCACGGGAACGAGGATGAATGCGTTTCATTGTTGGACCCTGATCAACGAAGATTTCGGATACATAAAGATTGTCAACATTCATATCAAAATTGTGTTCTGCATTTGCGATTGCGGAACGCATTACTTTTTCTACTACATCGGCGCCAACTTTCGGAGTGAACTTCAAGATGGCAAATGCTTCGCCGATATTCTTGCCGCGAACGAGGTCAGCAACAATACGGATTTTACGAGGCGCGATGCGCACGTGTCTAGCGATTGCTTTTGCTTCCATTATCTAATTCCTCCTATATTATTTCTTACCGGTTGTTTTTTCACTCTTAACGTGACCTTTGAAAGTACGAGTCGGAGCGAATTCGCCTAATTTATGACCTACCATATCCTCTGTAACGAATACAGGTACGTGTTTGCGACCATCATGCACAGCAATTGTATGGCCTACAAAGTTAGGGATAATAGTAGAGGCACGAGACCAGGTTTTTACAACTTTCTTATCATTAGTTTCATTTAAGGCATCAATTTTCTTTGCAAGCGAAGCTGCAACGAAAGGGCCTTTTTTTATAGATCTGGACACTGTCTTATCTCCTTCCTGCTATCCTATTTTGTACGACGTTTAACAATCAAGCTGCTAGAAGCTTTTTTCTTGTCGCGAGTTTTAACACCATGTGCCGGTTTACCCCAAGGTGTAACAGGATGTTTACGACCTACAGGAGATTTACCTTCACCACCACCATGTGGATGGTCACAAGGGTTCATTACAACACCACGGTTGCCAGGACGAACGCCCATCCAACGATGGCGACCGGCTTTACCGATTGTAATGTTTTCATGATCAATGTTACCTACAACACCTACGGTTGCACGGCAGTTGATATGAACACGACGAAGTTCACCGGATGGTAAACGAAGTAATGCATAGGAACCTTCTTTAGCCATAAGCTGAGCAGAAGTACCTGCGGAACGAACGATCTGGCCACCTTTACCGATTTTCATTTCGATGTTGTGTACTTGAGTACCCAAAGGAATGTTGAGTAATGGTAAGCAGTTACCAGGTTTGATATCGGATTCAGGACCGCTATATACAGTGTCGCCTACTTTCAAGCCATGTGGAGCAAGAATGTAGCGTTTTTCACCATCGGCATAGTTAAGCAACGCGATACGAGCGCTACGGTTAGGATCGTATTCGATAGATGCTACTTTAGCCGGGATATTATCTTTAACACGTTTGAAGTCAATAATACGGTACTGACGCTTGTGACCGCCACCTTGGTGACGTACAGTCATTTTACCGGTGTTATTACGACCGCCTGTCTGAGAAACCTTAGCGAGCAAAGACTTTTCAGGTTTGCTTGCAGTGATTTCAGTGAAGGCAGATACTGTCATAAACCGACGACCAGCGGAGTACGGTTTGAATGATTTAATTGCCATTATGGGGCCTCCTTACTAGACTATCTTAAACACCTTCAAAGAATTCAATGGATTCGCCAGCCTTCAAAGTTACGATAGCTTTTTTGTAATCGCTACGTTTACCCTGTGTACGGCCCATGCGTTTTACTTTACCAAGAACTCGAATGGTAGCTACTTTTTCTACCTGTACGTTGAAGATTTTTTCTACAGCTTGACGAATCTGCACTTTGTTTGCAGTCAAAGGCACACGGAAAGTGTATTTGCCTTCTTCCATAAGCAGAGTTGTTTTTTCTGTAATAATCGGACGAATAAGAACATCGCGTAATTCCATTATGCGAGCACCTCCTCAATCTTTGCTACGGCACCTTCAGTGATGAAGAGCTTATCGTAGTGGAGAAGATCAAAAATGTTCACGCCTTCACAAGCCAAAGCTTTTAACGCCTTGAATGTTACGAGCGGAACGTTCTACATTAATATCACCTTCGGTGATAAATAATACTTTAGCGTCACCTACGTTGAAGTTGTTAAGGATGTTTAATACTTCTTTCGTTTTTGGAGCTGCTAAGGTTAATTCGTCCAATACGATTAATTCGTTGTTGTTTACTTTATCGCTAAGAGCAGATTTAACTGCAAGACGTCTAGCTTTACGAGGCATTGCCTTGTAATAGCTACGAGGTTGTGGACCAAATACGGTACCACCACCAACCCACAATGGGCTACGAGTGGAGCCTACACGAGCACGGCCAGTACCTTTTGTTCCAAGGTTTACGACCACCGCCACGAACAAGACCTCTCGTTTTAGTTGCGTGAGTGCCAAGACGTTCGTTAGATAACTGACGAACTACGGCTTGATGCATAACAGCTTCGTTAACTTCAACTGCAAATACTGCATCATTTAACTGTATTTCACCGACTTTAGCGCCGGACATATTGTATTTTGTTACTGTTGGCATTAGAGATCCTCCTTTCGACAATGTTATTTAACAGGTTTC
>ENA-OQJP01000448-OQJP01000448.1-human-gut-metagenome-genome-assembly--contig:-NODE-448-length-11609-cov-2.116966_pt1 | contig 11609 bp, 14 predicted proteins | sample MGYA00242611_ERZ504778 | MGnify/ENA primary metagenome ERZ504778 (study PRJEB26092, sample SAMD00036349) | human gut metagenome | host: Homo sapiens | study: EMG produced TPA metagenomics assembly of...
AAAGGTACCTGAGCCCGATTAAAAAGAAGTTTGGTTGATTGCGTCTAACAATTCTTCTATCGGTCTCAGGTTGTTTATTTAAAACTGCTTTTCAATATAAATACTTCAAACGTTTTTAATAGTATCAACTGGTGTCTTTCCGAAATACTTCTTATATTTTTCGCGGAAGTTATCCATATCTTTCATTCCGATTTTCTCTGGGACTTCGTTTACGCGATATTTTCCACTCTTTAACATTTCATGCGCTTTTTCCATTCGGATTTTGAGAATGAATTTGTTAAGTGCTTCGCCTGTTAATTGCGTCCACTTGTTGTAAAGACTTGTCCGGCTAATTCCAAGCTCTTTGGCAATGGAGTCTATGGTTAGTTTTTCATTATTCAGATTTTCCAGAATGATTTTAGTAACTTTACTTATCAAAGGGTGTTTACCATCCTGCAATATTTCTGACGCTTTTGTCTCCAAAAACTCTTCTCCAAATAATCGTTGTAAGAATGATTTTCGAAGAAAACGAGTGTTTTTGATAAGGATTGACATTTCAAGCTTTAAATCTGTTACACTAAAGGGCTGTTGCAAGAATGTATCGGCTAAAGAAGTCTTTCTTCTATTGTGCTGGTTAATATCTATATGCGAACTATAAAGTATGATAGGTATGATTGATGTTTCGCAAGATGTTTTCAATCTTGATGAGAGTTCGACACCATCCATGTTTTGAAGTTCTGTATCACAAATCACTAAATCAGGATATTCATTTTTTATGTAAGCCATCGCTTCGATGCCATCTCTAAAACTTTTAATAGTAAACTCTTCCGTTAAACAACTTGTCAGATAGGATCGGAAATCATCATTACTGTCGGCAAGTACGACTGTCGGCTTGTGAGAACTTCTTTTACAGGGAGCCTTTGAAAGCAAACGATCTATCTTTTCAATCTCAGTATGATTGGTGATACTCAATGCCGAATGATTTAATTGGTTTTTACAAGAGCATTTTACTGGAAACTTTAATGTGACAGTATGATATGTACTGTTTACTATGATTTTTCCATTACACAAATTCGTTAGTTTCTTATATAATATGCTTTTTGCAAAATCGCATTCAAATTCTGTTGTCTGTCTCATCAACCGATGTTTATTTTGATTATAAAGCTTTGTCAGTTTACCATCTCCTGAATCGGGTACACTTATTTCCCAATGTTCCTGACTGATAGAAATCAGTAATGTAATGTTTGTTTTTGGTTTGGAACAGTCGATTGCATTAGTTATGAATTTATCGATAATTGGTGAGACTTTGCTTTTGTCAAACCATACACTGGCATAGGTGAAGTTTGTATTGATGATTAGTTTTATGTGTTTATTCGTTGCATAGCCTTGTAGGGATTGAATTCTGCTTCTTACATAGCTTCCTAATTCATGTTCGGTAATGTCCATGGCTTCGGGATGATTATGCAAATATTTCAATCCGGACAATCTGTCCAGATTCTCATTTAAGCATTCTATATTCCGAATAGCTAGTAATAAATCATTCTTCATATTCTCGGGACAGGTGTCACTACAGATCGTTCGTAAAGGAACATGGACTAAGGTAATTGGATTTCGAATACTTTGGAAAGAATCTATAAAATACTGGTTCTCTTCTTTGAGGAAATTTCTTTCTTTTGTATGGAAAGATAATGAAATAAATGCCAGTAGAGATAGAAACTTATTACAATCAACAATAAAACTAAGTATGATTGATTCTCAAATATTGTTGCTATTAAGAAAGATGCAGCAATAGATATTGTCTTTAAATACATCATGTTGTTATATTTTAAATGACGTCACTCCTAAAGAGTTTGCTTTTTCTTTCTAATTCAAAAGACATAGTAGATTATATGCCAACTATGATTTCATAATTGTGCACATCTATAAACTCAAATAATATGATCTCAAATTTGTTGTTTTTTGGGAGGTCAATATTGATCATGAGTTATGTTTATTGAAAATTCAATTTCTAAATGTCTTGAACTATCAATAAAAAAGCAAAGTCCCCCAAGTAACAATAATTATTTTCATTTATTTGTATTAGGCATAATAAACTAGCCTCAGGTGAATAATCAGGGGAGGAGGCGATCTTATATTATGTATGCTATCGGACCATGATGTCTCAATAGCTGTTTGTTTGTGCTCAATCATGAATTAATATCAAATAAAATACATTTGTTCCCTTCTGATAAAGCAGGAAATTGTATTTACGAAGTAAATGTAACTTGTAATAACATGAAAACAATCTATTTTGTTTGCTTTATTTGGTAGATTGTTGTAAAATTATTTATTTTGTTTATTAATTAACTGAAAGTTGTATAATTGCCTTAGGTTAACACAAAGTATATTGTAAATGAAATTTTGGAATTTATAGATGTAAGATAGAATGATGAATTTGTGTTTTAAAATAAAATATAAATATGTGATATAATAATGTACTTATATGTATTAAAAGGTGATGAATATACACTAATAGTATGCAAGTTGGTTATTTTAGTTTTCTACTTTTTTTCTTGTCCCTTTTTGTTTAAGCAGATGTCTTTGTTTAAAAACTTATTCCAATTCATCTGCGCACGATTTTTATCTTATCCTTTCATTCCCTAAGAAGATGGAGTAGTTGTGATCTGTGGCGGATATAGGTGGATGAGAAGATTTAAAGTATAAACCGACCTATGAATTTCATCTTCCATCTTTTTTTAGAATTTTGCCCAATCAACTCAATAACAAATAAATAATGGATGAATTAAACAAATGGGGAACAAGGGCAATATGTCGAACCCGGGAAAAATGAGAAGAAAAATAATACACGAAAAATTGTAAAAAGAACTTTGATTACGGCAGGACTAGCTTTGGCTGTATACATGGTATACTCCATCGTTTATCTGTTTATTTCGCCCGACCGTAATATTCAGCAGATCTATCTGGTGCCAGAGGATGCAGCGTTTATCATTCAGTCATCTGCTCCGATAGAAGACTGGGAAAAGTTTAGTGGAAGCGAAACCTGGCAATGTCTGAGAAAAGCGAAATCATTTGAAGAAGTTGCGAAGAGCGTGGAAAAGCTTGACTCGGTTGTCAAAAGCAATAAAGTACTGTTATCACTGGTCGGTCAGCGGGATCTGCTTATCTCACTTCATAAGACCCGCGCTACCGATTGGGATTTTCTGCTTATAGTAGATATGCAGAAAGCTTCTAAAATGGATTTATTGAAGGATCAGGTCGAAACAGTGCTGGCAATGTCCGGCTTTACCGTCACTAATCGAATGCATAATGGAATTAACATTCTTGAAATGCGTGATCCGGATACCCGTGATGTCTTTTATACTGCTTTTGTGGATAATCACCTGGTAGGCTCTTATACTTCCGGCCTTGTTGAATCTGCCATCAACTCCCGTAATAAGCCTAAGATCGGACTTGACCAGTCTTTTATTGAAACGGAAAAATTAGTTTCCGGTAAAGGGCTTGTCAGGGTATTTATCAACTATGCCCGTATTCCTCAGTTTATGTCCATTTATCTGGGAGCGAGAAATGAATATGTCGATCTGTTCAGTAATTCTATGAATTTTGCGGGCCTTTACCTGAATATGGATAAGGACCGGATGGAAGTGAAAGGTTATACGTTGAAGAAAGATTCGGTGGATCCTTATATCACTGCCTTGCTGAATTCGGGAAAGCATAAAATGAAAGCTCACGAGATTTTGTCCGGGCGAACGGCTCTTTATACAAATATCGGCTTCGATAGTCCGGTAACTTTCGTGAAGGAACTAGAGAACGCTCTGTCTGTTCATGATAAACTGTTGTATGACTCTTATCAGAGTTCGCGGAAAAAGATAGAAAGCCTGTTTTGGTATTTCTCTGGAAGTAGAACTTCCTGAGCTGGATGTCCGGAGAGTTTGCCATAACGCAATCCGAACCGGGCTTATTAGGACATGATCCTGAAGTGATTCTGGCTATTCGGGCAAAAAGCATCAAAGACGCCCGTAAGAATATGGAGTTTATTGAAAAGAAGATCAAACGCCGGTCTCCGGTTAAGATAAAGTCTGTTAATTATAAGGACTTTGAAATCAATTATGTTGAAATGAAAGGTTTCTTCCGTCTGTTCTTCGGAAAGCTGTTTGATAAATTTGAGAAGCCATATTATACTTATGTGGATGATTATGTCGTTTTCAGCAATAAACCGGCTTCCTTGCTTTCCTTTGTAGAAGATTACGAACAGAAGAATTTACTGAAGAATAATGCAGGATTTAAGGATGCTTATTCGTATATGAAATCAAGTTCCACAATCTTCTTGTATACAGATATGCACAAGTTCTACTCACAATTGAAACCTATGATGAATCCCGCTACATGGAATGAAATACAATCGAATAAAGATATCTTGTATTCATTTCCTTACTGGACGATGCAGGTAATCGGAGATAACAACCAAGCTTCTCTGCAGTATGTGATGGATTACCGTCCGTACGAGCCGGAAGAGGTGGTGGCCGTTGTCAGCGATGAGGAAGATCAGGATATGGATGAAGAAGCTGTGACCGAAAAGGAGCAGATGAGTGAGTTAAAGCGTTTCTATATTGAGAAGTTTGAAGGAAATGTTCTGCGTGAGTTCTATCCGGAAGGAGCATTGAAAAGCGAAGCGGAAGTGAAAGAGGGAAAACGTCACGGACGTTACCGTGAATATCACGAAAATGGAAAGCTCAAGCTTCGTGGGAAATATTCAAATAATCAGCCTAAAGGCACATGGAAGTATTACACCGAAGAAGGTGAATTTGAACGGAAGGAGAAGTTTTAAATGAACTTCTCCTGATTGGATATATATCTTATTTAATATTTTCTTCTGTGCTGGGACAAGAAGTTATCTATAAAGCGGACGATATAAACGACAGCAACTCCGGCTATGACCAATACGATAATACGACTCAACATAGTTTTTGATTTTATATTTGACAGGCACAAAGATAAATAAGATATATGATATATGGGATATCGGGATAGAAAATAATTCAACCCTAGAACAGGGTTCTGAATAGTACTTTTATAAATTGCTGATTTCTAGCTATAAGAAAATATGAATAAAAAGTGTCGAAAAGTTTTTGAGTTCTCGCAAAAAGCACTACCTTTGCATCCGCAAATAAGGATGGTTCCGTAGCTCAGCTGGATAGAGCAACGCCCTTCTAAGGCGTGGGTCAAGCGTTCGAATCGCTTCGGAATCACTGATGTAAACGTTGATTATTTAATAATAGTCAACGTTTTTCTTTTGTTTGGGGTACATCAATTTTATTGAATTCTGAGTGGTTTCATATTGCGATTATCCCCTATAAAACAGTAAATGTCCCCCTATGTCCCCCTTTGCTGTATACTATATTGATTTGATAAACAGGCAAATATTTGATTTAATTAAGAATATATTTATACCCCCTATTTTATAAAGCAACTCCCATTATTATTCCTACATTTGCATTCAGAGATTCGTCTCTTTAGTTGGGAAACATAAACCTTTTGTTCATGAAGCATTTACGACAAACTGTACTTTTTATATTGTTAGGATTCTTATTGACTGCTTGTCATCATACAGCCGACCGATTGTTATCTATCGAACAATTGATCAAGCTGAAACCGGACAGCGCTCTTTCTTTACTTCGCCAAATTCAGTATCCGGAGAAGCTGTCGGATTCAAATGGGCTTTGATGCATTGCTAATGACTCAGGTGATCAATCAGTCATCTGATGAGGAGCATAAAAGTGATTCACTTATATCTGTTGCAATTGATTATTATAAAGGAACCACGGACTCTGTTCATGCGGCACTGGCTTATTATAATGCCGGTCTGGTAGCAATGGATAATGAAGATTCGGAAGCTTCCCTGCATAATTTCCTAAAGACAATCGATTGGTTGGGAGAGAGTGATAACGATGAACTTCAGTTCATGGTCAGGTATAAAATGAGTCGTCTTTTCAACTTGCGACTGATTCCTGATGAGGAACTACGGTTGGGGAAGGCAGCGTTACCTTATGCCGAACGGACAGGCAACCCTTTGTATATCTGTGCACTGTTGCCGTATATCACTCACGGATTTATGCAGACAAATCAACTGGATAGCGCCTATAAATATTCTGTGCAAGCGATACAACTGGCTGAGAAAGAGAACTTGGTCCGGGCATTATCACATATTTATTCACAGCATGCCCATCTTTGCATGGCGATGAAGGACTATAAACAGGCGTTGATGTATCGCGATAAAGATTTGGCTATTCTATTTGAACTTTTCGGAGAGGAAAATGAATATATCTATGATCATTATATAAATAAGGCAAACACACTGACTGAACTGCATCAGTATGATTCTGCTTTCTACTACATTAATAAAGCGGTGGAAGATACAACAGATATACAATATACAACTCGAAAGTCTTTGGCTAAGGCTGAAATTTATGCTGCTACCGGGCAGATGGATTCGGCATATTATTATATGAACCGACATGCTGACTTGCGGGATAGGCTCATAGAGGAGAGAGATAAGGAAGGCTTACTGACTTTGCACCGGAATTATCACAATGATGAATTGAAAAAAGCTAATACCCGTCTCTGGCAACAGGCGGTAGAAAGGAAGCTGCAACTGTATGTTGTGACTATTGTTTGTGCCTGGCGATTTTGTTAGGGGGGTGCATCTACTTCTTTTTATATAAAAGGAAACAACAGGAAGTATTGCGTCAGAAAGGACAGATTGCTCATCAGCAGGAGTTGTTGAAGTACCGTGAAAATAGAAAAAACTACAGGCAGAAAAAGACTTGTCGGAAGCTAAGGAAAGGGAAGCGCAGATTCGGGAGAAAGAGGCTTTTAACTAAAAGGTTGAGTTCTTTAAGCGCCTGAATGAAACTTGTATTCCTGTGATTGAAAATCCGAAGACCCAGCAGAATATAATGCTCAAGAATGAGGACTGGAAAGTAATATTCAAGAATGCCAACAGTATCTTCCTGAATTTTACAGAACGTCTGAAGAATCAGTATCCTGCACTGAATGAGGAGGATTTGCGGTATTGCTGTATGGTGAAAATGCAGTTTTCGCAGACTGATATTGCTAAGATCATGCATCTGGAGAAAGATTCGGTGAAGAAAAGACTGAAAAGAATTCGTACCGAAAAGATGGGGATAGCGCAGGAAACGACATTGGAGGCTGTGCTTCGGGACTTTTAAATGATTAAGAATGAGAATGAAATAATTTGTTAAACCAAACATTAGAATTATGAAACAAACACTGAGTTTTCATAGTCCGATCATTGCTTCTACACAGAGCAAGGTGGATGTAGAAGCTTTTGAGAAGAGTACAGATGCTTTTGAAAAGGGAGAGCACTTACAGTCTTTTTATCTGTTGCTGGATTATATTGATCCGGAGTTACGCAGCAAATTTGGTAATGCGGAAGGAACGGAGTTTGCTGTGCCTCATGGTTCCATTATGGTCTATCTGAAGCTGGAGGGTGACCAACTGAATATTACAGCTCCGTTTTTGTTGCTGCCGGAAAAGGGAAGGATACCTTTGCTGCGGCAGGTGGCAGCTTTGAATCTGACAGAACTGACATTAGCATGTATCTCTTTGCAGAATGATAAGTTGTTCTTTGACTTTCATTGTCCGGTGGCTTTATGTAATCCTTACAAGATATACTATGTGCTTGAGGAAATTTGCCGGATAGGAGATAAATATGATGATGAATTTGTGACTAAGTTCAAGGCCGAGCGTATTTATGAACCCAAAATTACTCCATACGATGATGAAACGGTAGATAAGGTATACGAAGCTCTTCAGCAGACCTGCAAGGAATGTATGGACGCTGTAAAATACTTTGAGACAGAACGAAAGTATGGTTATGCCTGGAATATATTATCCAGTACGCTTCTTAAAATATGCTATTTTGTCTGTCCGCAGGGGCAACTGCTGAATGATCTTGATAAAGCGATTACAGATCACGGACGCGAGGATATGCCATTGCCGGAGATCGTATCCCGTACCAAATCTGTTGTCACACGCCTTCAGGAAATGACGAAGGAGCAACTGGCTGCCGATCTTTACTTTGTTGAAACTTTCATTTCGGACAGACGCCGTTCCGTACTGAAAAACATTCAGGATAACTTTGAAGATACATACGAGAAAGCTGGCTCGGCATTGGAATCAGGTGACTTCATCGTTTGCTGCTTGCTTATTATTAATAAGTTCTATGAATTGTACTATTATAATAATGTGCAGAATGATGTGAATGCGGTAGTTGCGAAAGCTATGAAGGCTACCTCTGCCATGTCATGGGAAGAAGCTGCTCCGATATTATATGAAGCGATGGACAATATCATGGAAGGAGAACTGGATGTAGATGATGACGAAGAAGGTGGTGACGAAGACGGAGAAATAATGGGCTTCGACATGTCACAACTACAACAGATGCAACAGGAAATGATGCAGCAGGCGATGCAGAATATCGATATGGAGCAAATACAGAAGATGCAGCAACTTGCTATGGAGAATATGCAAAAGATGATGGCCGGTATGTATGGCAACAATAACAATACGGAAGAGGACACTAACAAATAAAGAACAAGACTATGGAACAGAATATATACAATGCCATTTATAAAGTGAATCATGCCGGTGGCTGCGGCAGTTGTTTTTATCTGAAACAATATGATCTGTTTGTTACCAATTATCATGTAGTAGAGGGATTCCGTCAGGTAGCGATCCAGGATAATGATAAGAATTCGTTTCTGGCCAGGGTCGTTATGGTAAATTCCGTATTGGATATTGCTTTGCTGTCGGTGGAAGGGGATTTTTCTGCTCTTCCGGATATCCGGTTATCGGAGTTGAAAGAAGTCGCGATCGGACAGAAGATAAACGTGGCCGGCTATCCGTTTGGATGCCGTTCACAGTGACTGAAGGTACGGTTTCTTCTCCCAGACAGCTGATTAACAACAGTTATTATATTCAGACAGATGCTGCGGTCAATCCGGGAAATAGCGGAGGTCCCATGTTCAATGAACGTGGTGAATTGATCGCCATTACCGCCAGTAAGATCACCGATGCGGATAATATGGGATTTGGTATCCCTGTGGATACACTGAAAAAAGGTACTGGAGAATATAGAAAGTCTGGACCGCTCTGTTTTTAATGTGCAGTGTAATAGTTGCGATGAATTCATTTCCGAAGAAGATGAATATTGCCCTTGTTGCGGTGACAAGTTGCCGGAAGAAATCTTTAAAGAGAGGGGACTGACCGATCTGGCTGTATTCTGCGAAGAAGCCATTGAAGCGATGGGAATCAATCCGGTATTGGCACGTGTGGGATATGAAGGCTGGAAATTCTATAAGGGAAGTTCGGAGATACGTATGTTTGTGTACGACCGTTCTTATTTGTTTGCCACCTCTCCGCTGAATATTCTGCCAAAAAAGAATCTGGAACCTGTGCTGACCTATTTACTTCAGACAGAGATTGCTCCTTATCGTTTCGGACTGGATGGAAATCAGATTTATCTTTCTTATCGTGTGCATATATCTGATATATTCTCCGATTATTCGGAAAATGTCAAGACGAATCTGACCCATCTGGCTTTCAAGGCAGATGATCTGGATAATTATCTGGTGGATACTTTTGGCTGTGAGTTTTCCGAATATGCTAATAAAACGCTATCTGACCAATAACTAAACTATTTGAATATCACTCCTTTCGCTGAATCATTGAGGCGGAAGGAGTGTCTTTTTCCTCCCTGCCGGACACTCGCAAATCTATTTTACGAAGAATAACGAACGTTATATAGGTTTCAAAAAGCTCAAAAAGGTAAAATGATGTTGCGATTCTCTGTTATTACTTATACTTTTGGACGATTAACAACTAAAAAACACAATAAAGTTATGAAGAAATTGATTTTTTTATTTGCATTTTGCCTTACTGTGACTAACATTTTCGCTCAAACTGACCCTAGCCAAATTGAAAAAAAGAAGGAAGCGACGCTTTTAATGCCAAGAACTATCCCGTAGCTTATGCTAAATTCAGTGAGTATCTGAAACAAACGAATAACCAGGATTCTGCAATCGCTTATTACTGTGGTATGGCTGCAGATGAAGTGAAAAAGTATGCAGAAGCTGTGACTTTCTTTGATATTGCTATTCAAAAGAAATTCAATATAGGTAATGCTTATGCCCGTAAAGCGCTGGCACTGGATGCTATGAAGAAGACTGACGAGTATGTTGCTACCTTGGAAGAAGGTCTGAAAGTAGACCCGGACAATAAAACAATGATTAAGAACTATGGTCTCCACTACCTGAAAGCAGGTATTGCTGCGCAGAAAGCCGGAAAAGCTGAAGAAGCAGAAGAATGCTTTAAGAAAGTGATTCCTTTGGATCATAAAACATATAAAACCAATGCTTTGTATAGCCTGGGCGTTTTATGCTATAACGACGGTGCGAATATCCTGAAAAAGGCTGCTCCTCTGGCAAACTCTGATGCAGACAAATATGCTGCAGAAAAGGAAAAGGCAGATGGCAGATTTAAAGAAGCTATAGGTTACTTGGAAGAAGCTACCAAAGTTTCTCCGGAAGATACAAAGTCTAAAACTATGCTTTCTCAAGTGCAAGCAGCTATGAAGTAAACTACCAATTCCAGATAGAAAGGGTTGCCGGGGAACATTTTGGCAACCCTTTTTTATTGCTTTTTTTTTGAATGATCTACTTTTTGCGTACTTTTGCTTTCCCAAAAAGAAAGACTTTATGCAATTATATACAAGAGAAGAAACGATTCGGAAAATAAACCATTTAGGGCAATCCTGCCGGCCTTTTATTTTTATTATTAATTATTTGCAGGATGCATCTTATATAGAAGAAGTTGCCTCTGTTGACCCTTCTGAAGTAGTATATAACCTGAATGGGTTTACCAACCAATCTTCATCGAAGGATGTGCTTTCTTGTTTTGAAGAACCTGTCCACTGGAATTCTTATCCCGAATCTTTCGATAGTTACCGTCGGTCATTTGATATCGTTCAACGGAATATATTTGCCGGAAACAGCTTTCTGACCAATCTGACATGCCGCACGCCGATAGAGACGAACCTTAGTCTGAAAGATATTTTCTTCCGTTCAAAAGCAATGTATAATTGTGGGTCAGGGATCAGTTCACAGTTTTCTCTCCCGAGATATTTGTCAGAATCCAACAGGGAAAAATCAGTTCTTATCCGATGAAAGGTACTCTTGATGCATCATTGCCTTCGGCTGTCCGGCAACTGATGGATGATCCGAAAGAGGCTGCCGAACATGCTACTATCGTAGATTTGATCCGCAATGATTTAAGCATAGTGGCCGATCGGGTATCTGTGTCCCGATACAGGTATATTGATAAGTTGCAGACGAATCGCGGAACTATTCTTCAGACGAGTTCTGAAATACAGGGAACCTTGCCGGATAATTATCGGGAAAATCTGGGACACATTCTTTTCAAACTCTTGCCTGCCGGTTCTATCACCGGTGCTCCCAAGAAAAAGACGATGCAGATTATCAGTGAAGCCGAGACGTATGAGAGAGGATTCTATACGGGTGTGATGGGGTATTTCGACGGAAGTAGCCTTGATA
>ENA-OQJP01000451-OQJP01000451.1-human-gut-metagenome-genome-assembly--contig:-NODE-451-length-11516-cov-2.311792_pt1 | contig 11516 bp, 12 predicted proteins | sample MGYA00242611_ERZ504778 | MGnify/ENA primary metagenome ERZ504778 (study PRJEB26092, sample SAMD00036349) | human gut metagenome | host: Homo sapiens | study: EMG produced TPA metagenomics assembly of...
CGGAATGTTGCTGGGCTATCTCTTACGGAAAAGAAGTTTACATAAGATTCATACTGTCATCACGGTATTAATCTGGGCGCTGCTGTTCATCCTCGGCATTGAAGTTGGCGGCAACGAGCAAATCATCAAAGGATTGCACACCATAGGCATCGAAGCCGTGATACTGACCTTGGGCAGTACGTTGGGCAGTGTCATTGCTGCCTGGGCGCTGTGGAAAGCTTTATATAGGAAGAAAGGAAAAACGGCAATGAAAGGCAGCCTTATTATAATCGGTTTCTTTGTTTTGGGTACGCTTTGCGGAATTTTCCACCTGATACCCGTTGATGCAGTCATGGATAGCAAGGTCAGCTTCTATGCACTTTGCGCCTGATGTTCAGTGTAGGATTGAGTGTGGGTAACGACCCGCAGACATTGAAGAATTTCCGTTCGCTCAATCCCCGGCTGGTATTTCTGCCCATTATGACGATACTGGGCACACTGGCAGGCTCTGCAGCGGTCAGCCTCATCCTGACGCACCGTTCCCTGACCGATTGCCTGGCCGTAGGTTCGGGATTCGGATATTATTCACTCTCCAGTATCTTCATTACCGAATACAAAGGAGCCGAACTCGGAACTATCGCCCTACTCGCCAATATCAGCCGCGAGATACTTACCCTGCTGGCAGCACCGTTACTGGTACGCTGGTTTGGCAACCTGGCTCCCATCTCTGCCGGCGGCGCCACAACGATGGATACCACACTCCCGATAATCACCCGTACCGCAGGACAGCAGTTTGTCGTAGTCTCCATATTTCACGGATTTGTTGTGGATTTCAGCGTGCCGTTTCTGGTGACCTTGTTCTGTTCGATATAGGTGATTACAGACAAAGCGCTGCTTCGAACGTAGAAATTAGGATATTATTGTGATAAATCCATCCCATGAGACAAATATATTCGTCTCGCGAAACGGCAAAAATCATCCCGTGAGATGAATAAATCCGTCTCACGGGATGAATGATTTCGTCTTACGGAACGAATCGCTTATGTTTAGAACAGGCTCCAAGCCACAGTCAGCCCCGCCATAACAATGGCCACCATGCTCATCAGTTTGATAAGGATATTAAGGCTCGGACCGGAAGTATCCTTAAACGGATCACCTACCGTATCGCCTACAACCGTGGCTTTATGCACTTCGCTGCCTTTGCCGCCGAAATTGCCTTCCTCGACATACTTCTTGGCATTGTCCCACGCACCGCCGGCATTCGCCATAAAGATAGCAAGTACGAATCCGCTGCTAAGTCCGCCGATAAGCAGTCCCAACACACCGGGAACACCGAAGACAAGTCCGGTCAGAATGGGAGCAATGATTGCTATCAGCGAGGGAACTACCATTTCGCGTTGCGCGCCTTTCGTGGAGATGGCTACACAACGTTCATAATCGGGTTCGGCCTCACCTGTAAGGATACCCTTTATCTCGCGAAACTGGCGGCGTACTTCATCCACCATATGGGCAGCGGCACGACCTACGGCATTCATCGTCAGTCCGCAGAACAGGAAAGCCATCATCGAACCGAGGAACATGCCCGAAAAAACTTTGGGATTCATCAACGTTACATCGTAGTGGTGCATGAAATCAAAGAAAGTGGCATCTTGTACGGACACCGCTTCACCGCCCACAAGATGTCGGTAGTGCCCAGACGGGTCAGACCGATACGGATTTCCTCGATGTAGGATGCAAGCAGGGCAAGTCCCGTCAATGCAGCCGAACCGATGGCAAAGCCCTTACCCGTAGCGGCTGTCGTATTGCCCAAAGAATCGAGCGCATCGGTACGCTTACGCACCTCCTCGCCCAGACCGGACATTTCCGCATTGCCGCCGGCATTGTCGGCGATAGGACCGTAAGCGTCCGTGGCCAGTGTAATGCCCAACGTGGAAAGCATGCCTACGGCAGCGATACCGATGCCGTAAAGTCCCAGACCTACATTGGCAAAGTCGAAACCGGAAGCAAAAAGATAGGAAGCAATGATGCCCACCACTACGGCAATTACCGGAATGGCAGTAGAGAGCATACCCAGACCGATACCCGAGATAATGACAGTAGCTGGCCCCGTCTTGCCGCTCTCACTCAATTTCCGGGTGGGGCGGTAAGACTGGGAAGTATAGTATTCCGTGGAACGACCGATAACGATGCCTACCACCAGCCCCACAACCACCGAGCAGGATATCCACACCCAGTTGTCCAGCTTCAACAGCCAAAGGATAAGGAAAGTGGCAATGACTATCAGCACCGAACTCAGGTTCGTACCGAAAGCAAGGGAGTTCAGCAGGTCCTTCATCCCGGCATTCTCTTTGGTACGCACGGAGAAGATGCCTATAATAGAAAGGATAATCCCCACAGCGGCAATCAGCATCGGGGCAATGACGGCTTTGAACTGCATCAGCGTATCCCCCGAATGGATAAAAGCGGCTGCGCCAAGAGCCGCCGTAGCAAGAATGGAGCCGCAATAACTCTCGTAAAGGTCGGCCCCCATACCGGCAACGTCGCCCACGTTATCGCCTACATTGTCGGCAATGGTTGCGGGATTGCGGGGATCGTCTTCAGGGATGCCGGCTTCCACTTTGCCCACAAGGTCGGCGCCTACATCGGCGGCTTTCGTATAGATACCACCGCCCACGCGTGCAAACAACGCCTGTGTGGAAGCTCCCATACCGAACGTCAGCATCGTAGTGGTGATAATACAAAGTTTATGAGTGGGTGTCATCACATCCACAGGGATAACCGCATTGAGCAGCAGATACCAGAAGGATATATCGAGCAGGCCAAGCCCCACTACAACCAGCCCCATTACCGCACCGCTGCGGAAAGCGATGCACAAACCCGCATTCAATGAGTTACGGGCAGCGTTTGCCGTACGCGCCGAGGCATACGTGGCCGTCTTCATACCGAGAAATCCGGAAAGGCCGGAGAAGAATCCGCCTGTGAGGAAAGCTATCGGAACCCAGGAGTTCTGCACTCCGAAGCCGTAAGCCATAATCGAGAAGAGAATCACCAGTCCCAGAAACACCCATCCCACAATCTTATATTGCTGACGGAGATAGGACATGGCGCCTTTGCGCACAGCAGCGGCAATCTTAACCATTTGAGGAGTTCCCTCACTCTCTTTCATCATCTGACGATGGAAATACCAGGCAAAGCAAAGCGCCAGAACGGAAGCGGCCGGTACCAGCCAGAAAAGCAATTGGTCCATAGCATAAATCGTATTAAAAGGTTGAACGAAAGCTTAAAAGTATTGATTTGAAATGAAATAAGCAAACGATTAACCGAATTTATGCCAAAGACTGGAAAAACAAAAGAATATATCAGAACGTACTTGATGATTTCCTTTAGGCACGGAATTATACAGGATTTCACGGAAAAGAATAAAGTTAATCCGTGAAATCCTGTATAATTCCGTGCCTGAAAGAAATAAACCGCAAGCGTTTTTATTTTGCCGCACTCTCTTTATTCTACCGTCACAGCCGTACCGCAAGCAGTCACCATCAGCATACTGCCGCTGCCACCTACCGTTTCGTAATCAAGGTCAACGCCAATCACTGCATTAGCGCCCAACAAACGGGCTTGTTCCTGCATCTCGCGAAGCGCCGTATCTTTAGCCTCACGAAGCACTTCCTCGTACGAACCGCTGCGTCCGCCTACCACATCGCGGATACTGGCAAAAAAGTCACGGAATACATTGGCGCCGATAATTGTTTCGCCGGATACGATGCCATAATAACGGGTTATCTTTGCACCCTCAATCACTGAAGTCGTTGTTATTAACATAATCTTTATTTTTAAGTTATCTGCAACTTATCAGACGCACAAAGAGGAAGAAAAGTTGCAGCAATAGTCAAAAAAAAATTAATACGCAATTTCATCCGGCAAGCATCAAAACATACGGCTCACACGCTCTATACCCGCTACCAATACATTTATCTCTTCTTTCGTGTTATACAGGCCAAATGAAGCACGCACCGTTCCTTCAATGCCGAGACGCTGCATCAACGGTTGTGCGCAGTGATGCCCCGTACGTACGGCAATGCCCAAACGGTCGAGCAAAGTGCCCATATCGAAATGGTGAATATCGTCTACGAGGAAAGAGATAACACTCCCTTTCTCTTCGGCCTCACCGAAGATGCGCATACCGGGAATCTCTTTCAAACGTGTCATGGCATATGTAGTCAGTTCATGTTCATGGGCGGCAATCTTCTCCATGCCGATGGCAGAAACGTAATCCAACGCTTTGGCAAGCCCTGTCGTACCGATATAATCGGGTGTTCCCGCCTCGAACTTGAAAGGAAGTTCATTGAAAGTAGTCCGTTCGAACGATACGTGCTGTATCATTTCGCCGCCACCCTGGTAGGGGGGCATCTTATCGAGCCATTCCTCTTTACCGTAAAACACACCCACACCGGTAGGGCCGTACACCTTGTGACCGGAAAAAACGTAGAAATCCGCATCCAAATCCTGCACATCCACCGGCATATGCGGAATGGACTGGGCTCCGTCCACAAGCACGGGAACGCCTTGCCCGTGGGCATAGCGTATCATCTCCTTTACGGGATTCACCGTACCCAGCACATTGGATACATGGGCTACGCTGACAATCTTCGTACGTTCGGAAAACAACTGTTTGACTCGTCCAACAAAAGTTCGCCTCTGTCATTCATCGGGATAACTTTAATGGCAATCCCTCTTTTGGCAGCCAGCAATTGCCAGGGAACGATGTTACTGTGATGTTCCATGACGGAGAGAATCACCTCATCCCCCTCCTGCATAAACTCTTCACCGAAGCTGGACACAAACAGATTGATACTTTCCGTCGTGCCGCGGGTAAAGATGATTTCATTCGTACTGCCGGCATGGATGAACTTCCGTACCGTCTCGCGAGATGCCTCGTGCAACTCCGTAGCCTGCTGCGAAAGGAAATGCACACCGCGATGCACATTGGCATTGACCGAATAGTACTCATCCGTAATGGCATCCACCACCTGACGGGGTTTCTGCGTAGTCGCACCGTTATCAAAGTAAACCAACGGCTTACCATATACCTCACGGGAAAGTATCGGAAAATCAGCTCTTATCTTTTGAAGGTCCATATCTTTTAAATTATGAATTATGAATGAAGAATAAGCTGCGCAGCATCAGTACCCGCATGGCAATTCTTCATTCATAATTCTCCATTATTTACATATTGCACACCCGCGGCATTTGTTCAGTTCACCGCGGAAACGTTTTTCCACCAGCAGGTGCAGACGGTCTTTCAAGGCATCCAGACGGATTGTGTCAATCACCTCGTTTACAAAAGCGAACATCAGCAGCAAACGTGCCTCATGCACGGAGATGCCGCGCTGCTGCATATAGAACAGGGCGCTTTCATCGAGCTGGCCTACCGTAGCACCATGACTGCACTTCACATCATCGGCATAAATCTCCAGTTGCGGCTGGGTATACATATGCGCTTCGCGAGTGGCGCAAAGATTACGGTTCGTTTGCTGGGAACTCGTATGCTGCGCACCCGGACGTACCAGTACCAGGCCTGCAAAAGCACCGACAGACTGGTCGTCGAGCACATACTTAAAGAGTTCGTTGCTGGTACAGTTGGGCACTGCATGGTCTATGGTGGTATTGTTGTCCACATGCTGGTTCTTATCCGCAACAGCCATCCCGCAAAGGTTCAGTTCAGCACCTTCGCCGGCAAGCGTAACTTCGGTTGTGTTGCGGGTAGTACCGTTATGCAAAGTCATTCCGTTCAGCAAAACGTTGCTGTTAGCTTCTTGTCTGACATACAAACTGCTGATGCGTACCGTACTGGTATGCGTCTCCTCCAGTTCATAGAAGTCGAAAGTGGCGTTCTCCCCAACGAATACCTCTACCACTTGCGTAGCAAGGAAATTCACACTGTCCATGGCGTGGTCGCATACCAGAAGACGGGCTTGCGCACCCTCTTCCAAAATGATAAGCACACGGCGGTTCACCATAAAGTTGACATCGCCGCGCAGAATGTTCACCAACTGGATAGGTTTCTCCACCACCACGTTCTTGGGAACATACAGCAATACGCCGTCCTGCGCAAAGGCTGTATTGAAAGCCGTCACTCCATCTTTGGAAGTATCTGCCAGCTTACCGTAGTACTTCTTCACCAGCTCCGGACGCTGTTCCGCCATTTCCTTGAGGCTACCGAAGATAACGCCCTCAGGCAAATGCGACTTCGGCAAAGCTTTGTTATAGAAAGCATCATTCACAACAAAGTAAAGGGAGGTGCTCATATTCGGCACATCGCACTTGAATACTTCGTAGGGATTAACCGGAATCTCCAACCGGTTCAGGTTCAGTCCGTAATCGGGTTCAAAGAACTTGCTGACATCGGTATATTTATATTTCTCCGTCTTACGGGTAGGAAAGCCAAGCCGCTCGAAGTCGGCAAATGCAGCGGCACGCGGAGCATTCAGCGCTTCGGCGCTATGGCGGCATATCATCGCCTCCGTCTGGGAGAAAAGGTCTATATATTGTTGCTCTACACTCATGTTATCTGATTATGAGTTTTGAATTATAATTATGAACGGGCTGCGCATCATCATGCTGCAGGATAATTCATAATTCATAATCCATAATTTATAATTCACTCGCTTCTTTCTTAATCCAATCGAAGCCGCGTGCTTCAATCTCCTTAGCCAGTTCGGGACCGCCCGTCTTCACGATGCGTCCGCCAAGCAGTACATGGACGGTATCCGGTTTCAGATAGTCCAGCAGGCGTTGGTAGTGGGTGATGACCATTGCGCTGGTCTGGGGAGTCTTCAGTTTGTTGAAGCCATCGGCTACAATGCGCAAAGCATCTACATCAAGCCCGGAATCCGTTTCGTCGAGAATGGCGAAAGTAGGTTCCAGCATAGCCATCTGGAAGATTTCGTTACGTTTCTTCTCACCGCCGCTGAAGCCTTCGTTCACGCTACGGTTGGCAAGTTTGTTGTCCAGTTCGACAATGGCGCGTTTCTCGCGCATCAGTTTCAAGAATTCGCTGGCAGACAGGGCGGGCAGATGACGGTATTTACGCTGTTCGTTGACAGCGGCACGCATAAAGTTCACCATCGAAACTCCCGGTATCTCCACCGGTGTCTGGAACGAAAGGAAACACCTTCATGAGCGCGGTCTTCAGGACTCATAGCCAAAAGGTCCTTACCGTTGAAAGTTACCGTACCGCGTGTCACCTCGTATGCAGGATGTCCCACCAGCACATTGCTCAGTGTACTCTTTCCGGCTCCGTTCTGTCCCATCAGGGCATGCACCTCACCGTCGCGGATCGTGAGGTTGATGCCTTTCAATATCTCTTTGCCATTGATGCTGGCGTGCAGGTCTTTTATCTCTAACATGATATTTAATTTTGAATTTTGAATTCCAATAGCTATCCTACGCTTCCCTCGAGTGAAATAGCTAACAATTTCTGAGCCTCTACGGCAAACTCCATAGGCAGCTTGTTGAGTACCTCCTTTGCATAACCGTTCACAATCAGTCCTACAGCATCTTCCGTAGAGATACCGCGCTGGTTGCAATAGAATATCTGGTCTTCGCTAATCTTGCTGGTGGTTGCCTCGTGCTCTACAATGGCCGTCTCGTTATGGATATCCATGTAAGGGAACGTATGCGCACCGCACTTATCGCCCAGCAGCAAGGAGTCGCACTGGCTATAGTTGCGGGCATTGTCCGCTTTTTGGGCAACGCGCACCAGACCGCGATAAGAGTTTTCGCTCCGTCCGGCGGAGATACCCTTGCTGACGATAGTGCTGCGGGTATTCTTTCCGAGATGAATCATCTTCGTACCGGTATCTGCCTGCTGGTAATTATTGGTTACCGCCACGCTGTAAAACTCTGCCGTAGAGTTATCGCCCGAAAGGATGCAGGACGGATATTTCCAGGTAATGGCCGAACCGGTTTCCACCTGCGTCCAGGACAGTTTGCTATTTACCCCTTTGCAGTGTCCGCGTTTCGTTACGAAATTATACACGCCGCCTTTGCCTTCGGCATCACCCGGATACCAGTTCTGGACAGTGCTGTACTTCACTTCCGCACGGTCGTGCACCACAATCTCCACAATGGCGGCATGCAGTTGGTTTTCGTCACGCATCGGCGCCGTACATCCCTCCAGGTAGGAAACGTACGAATCATCATCCGCCACAATCAACGTTCTTTCAAACTGTCCGGTATTGCGGGCATTGATACGGAAGTAAGTGGACAACTCCATCGGACAACGTACCCCTTTCGGGATATAGACGAAAGAACCGTCGGAGAACACCGCAGAGTTCAGTGCAGCAAAGAAGTTGTCGCGATAGCCCACCACCGAGCCCAAGTACTTCTGTACCAAATCAGGATGTTCGCGCACTGCTTCGCTGAACGAACAGAAGATGATGCCTTTCTCCATAAGCGTCTCCTTAAAGGTAGTCTTTACGGATACAGAGTCCATCACGGCATCCACCGCCATACCGCTAAGTGCCATCTGCTCTTCCAGAGGAATGCCCAGTTTATTGAATGTCTTGACCAGCTCCGGGTCTACCTCGTCCATGCTCTTGGGTCCTTCCTTCTTCTTGGTAGGGTCGGCATAGTATGAGATAGCCTGATAGTCTATTTCAGGAATACGGAGATGCGCCCATGCAGGCATCTCCAGCGTCAGCCAATGGCGGTACGCTTTCAGGCGGAACTCCAGCAACCACTCGGGTTCTCCTTTTTTCTCGGAAATCAGCCGCACCACATCTTCATTCAAACCACGCTCGATGATGTCTGTGTGCACGTCGGTCGTAAAACCGTACTTGTACTTCTCCTGAGTGAGTTCCTTTACATATTTATTGGGTTCTTCTTGTTGCATTGTTTCTATAATTATAAAATTACAAGTTACGAATCAAACCACATCTCCATTCACAATCTGTTCCGTAACAGCCTTTGCTGCAGGAAAGAATATTCCGGCAAATGACTTCATGGGATAATATAACACCGATTCTTTCTTTTTTGTTTGACTGAGCAGCGTATTGTCCGAATCTATAAATTCGATAACGCCCACCAGCAAACTCACCAGCAGAAGTGCTTTCAGCGCTCCCAGCCCGGAACCCAGCCAACGGTTCAGCCAACCGAGCGACACGGCTTCCATCGCCTTCGTCAGCAGCGAAGCTATCAACGCAAAAGCCAGAGGCACCGCTACCCAGATAGCAATGAATGCCAGCACCTGCGCCACTGTCATTGAATCGGTAATCCTGGAAAACACTTTCTCGGCAACGGAAGCATACAAAGCCTTTGCCGCCACCAGACCGGCAACCAGTCCCAACAAGGTAGCCAACTGCTTTACAAAACCTTTTATAAAACCTACAAGCGCTCCGGCACCGATTATTACCAAGATTATACTATCTACAACAGCCATAACTATATTAAAAAGGCGCGGATTACGCGGACAAACACGGTTTTTCTTAACCAATCCGTGAAATCCGTGTAATCCGCGCCTGAAGATTTTATATATTGCTTACAGAGTCTGCTTTACCTCCACTTCTTCGTAAGATTCGATGATGTCTCCTACCTTGATGTCGTTGCAGTTTGTCAGGCTGATACCGCATTCGAAGTTTGTTCCAACTTCCTTCACATCGTCCTTGAAGCGCTTCAATGCATTGATATTTCCTGTGAAGATAACAATGCCGTCGCGAATCAGACGGGCCTTGTCGCTGCGTTTCACCTTTCCGGTCTTCACTACCGCACCAGCCACAAGTCCCACTTTCGTGATATTGAACACTTCGCGGATTTCGATCGTAGCCGTAATCTGTTCTTTCAGTTCCGGAGCTAACATACCTTCCATAGCGGCCTTCACCTCCTCGATTGCATCGTAGATGACGGAGTACTTACGGATATCGACACCTTCCTGTTCCGCCATCTTAGCGGCAGCACCCGAAGGACGTACCTGGAATCCGACGATAATCGCATCCGAAGCAGCAGCCAGTGATACATCCGATTCGGAGATAGCACCCACGCCTTTATGGATCACATTTACCTGGATCTGTTCAGTAGACAACTTGATCAACGAGTCGCTCAATGCTTCTACAGAACCGTCCACGTCACCTTTGACGATGATGTTCAATTCCTGGAAGTTACCCAAAGCAATACGACGGCCAAGTTCGTCCAAAGTCAGGATCTTCTGTGTACGCAAGCCTTGTTCACGAGCCAGCTGTTCACGTTTATTCGTGATTTCACGGGCTTCCTGATCACTTTCAACTACATGGAACGTATCACCTGCAGCAGGAGCACCGTTCAGTCCCAGAATCAATGCCGGTTCGGCTGGTCCCGCTTCTTTCACGCGCTGATTACGTTCGTTGAACATGGCTTTCACACGTCCGTAGCTGGTTCCTGCCAATACAATATCTCCTACTTTCAAAGTACCATTCGATACCAGCACCGTAGCTACATAACCACGTCCCCTTATCCAATGAAGATTCAATGATGGACCCTGTCGCATTACGGTTCGGATTTGCCTTCAAATCAAGCATTTCAGCTTCCAGCAATACTTTTTCCATCAAATCTTCCACACCCATACCTTTCTTGGCAGAGATATCTTGTGACTGGTATTTACCACCCCCATTCTTCCACGAGATAGTTCATTGCAGCCAGTTCTTCTTTAATCTTGTCCGGATTAGCAGTCGGCTTATCTACCTTATTGATTGCAAATACAATAGGTACACCTGCTGCCATCGCATGATTGATCGCTTCCTTCGTCTGCGGCATCACGTTATCATCGGCTGCCACAATAATGATCGCGATATCCGTTACTTTCGCACCACGGGCACGCATAGCGGTAAACGCCTCATGACCCGGAGTATCCAGGAACGTAATACGGCGTCCGTCTTCCAACTGTACGTTGTAAGCACCGATGTGCTGTGTAATACCTCCGGCTTCACCGGCAATTACATTCGCCTTACGGATGTAGTCAAGCAAGGATGTCTTACCGTGGTCAACGTGTCCCATCACCGTTACAATTGGAGCACGTGGCTGCAAATCTTCCGGAGCATCTTCTTCTTCCACGATAGCCTGTGCCACTTCCGCACTTACATATTCGGTCTTGAAACCAAACTCTTCGGCTACCAGATTGATTGTTTCCGCATCCAGACGCTGGTTGATGGAAACCATCATACCAATACTCATACAAGTTGCAATAACCTGATTGACTGATACGTCCATCATCGTTGCCAACTCGTTAGCCGTTACGAACTCAGTCAGCTTCAGTACCTTGCTTTCTGCCATTTCCTGATCTTCCAGTTCCTGCATACGGTTGGAAGCCATTTCACGTTTTTCCTTGCGGTACTTAGAAGTCTTGTTCTTACCCTTGGTTGTCAGACGTGCCAAAGTTTCTTTTACCTGCTTTGCTACATCTTCTTCGCTAACCTCCTGCTTGATAACCGGCTTCTTGAAGCGATCCTTATTATTATTCTTCTTGTTGTTGTTATTATTATTGCCCTGTCCCTGGCCTTGACCCT
>ENA-OQJP01000452-OQJP01000452.1-human-gut-metagenome-genome-assembly--contig:-NODE-452-length-11515-cov-2.110906_pt1 | contig 11515 bp, 12 predicted proteins | sample MGYA00242611_ERZ504778 | MGnify/ENA primary metagenome ERZ504778 (study PRJEB26092, sample SAMD00036349) | human gut metagenome | host: Homo sapiens | study: EMG produced TPA metagenomics assembly of...
CCGGCAGTAAGTTCCTTCGTGGTTTGTCGTAATGGAGAAGAGATTGATACATTGGCGTCTGATGTGAATTGTTATCAGGATAAGTTTCATGGAGCAGCTTCGTATACGGTATATGCAGTGGATATTGAAGGGCATAAAAGCCCTTTGGGAATACCTGCCGATTGTCTGGCCGGGAGTGCTGACCGGGAAGCTCCGGTTATTGTGATTAATTCCCCGTTGACTTCAATAATGGAGGGAACTCCGTTGCACATTCGGTTTTCAGTCGTTGAAAATCGGTTACCGGAATTTGTATCCGGGATATTTCACTATCGGAGAACAGGAGAGAAAGTGTGGAAAAAAAATACCATTTAAGCACCGGACCAGAGGTGTCTTCACATTAACCTTACCTGCTTCTGAGATTACGCGTCAGGGAATAGAATACTACATTTCGGTTTCAGATTCTGACAATGTATTTTGCTATCCGGGTTCGGCTCCGGCTCGGAATCATACGGTGGTAGTAACTGAGGTACCGGGAGATGATAAACCCGAAGTTCCGATGATAAACCAATTTGTGGTAAACGTATGTTTTGGAGTCGTGTGCCAAATGTGGAAATGTATCGCATCTATCGTAGCAGAACTCCTGATTTTAAAATCGGAGCAGATACGTTTGTGACGTTTGTAGCGGGAAATACACAGAGTTTTGCCGATAATGGATTTGATTTCGACGGGACTTCTCTGAAAGGAACTTATTATTATTGCGTGACTTCCGTATCCTTTTGGGATCATGAAAGTGAGGCATCAGAAATCATTCAAATAGATTATTAATGAAAAGAATTGGAATATATATTGTTATTGTAGTATGCATCCTGTCTTGCATATCTTCGCGAAGGAACCTCTTGACAGAAACCAGATTGATGTTGGTTGATACGAGAGCAACTGAACATACGGCGGCATTGTTCTATAACTTGCGGCAACTGACCGGAAAACGGGTGGTTTATGGACAACATAATTATGAAATGGATGGGTTCGATTCGGATAGTACACGCTGGAGGGATGAGGCAAACCGATGTGATGCGTATGATGTGACGGGGGCTTATCCTGCTTTGGCTAGTTTTGATTTCCTTCATTTTACGAATCCTCGTAGTTGGGAAACAAAAGAATTGAATTACATACAGGAAAAATTCCAATGTTGCATATAATCGGGGAAATGTTATTACGTTCTGTTGGCATTATTATAATCCGGTGACCGGAGGAAATTTTTATGATACAACACAAGTGGTTCGTCATATCTTGCCGGGAGGTTCTTATCATGTTACCTTCAAAGCCGATTTGAAGATCATTGCTGATTTTGCACACAATGCAAAGGGCGATGACGGAGAGTTGATTCCGATCATATTCCGTCCTTGGCATGAGTTTGATGGTAATTGGTTTTGGTGGGGAAAAAATCATTGTTCGGTTGAAGAATTTAAAAAGTTGTATCGGTTTACAGTCACTTATCTCAGAGATTCTTTAGAGGTGCATAACTTTTTATATGCATTTTCTCCGGACTGTGGTTTCACTACTGAGGCCGAATATCTGGAACGTTATCCGGGAGACAAATATGTAGATGTTGTAGGTATGGATAATTATTGGGATTTTCGTCCGGATGGGGGAGATACCTCCCTGGTAGTTCTGAAAGCCCGTATCCTTACACAATATGCGCAAAAGCATGGAAAACTTTCTGCCATTACTGAGACAGGTACACAGACACGTGATTCATTGTGGTATACACAATTGTTATCTATTCTGCGTTCGGAAGGGGTAGCCTTGAATTATGTATGCACTTGGTCGGGGTTTTCTCCTTATAAAGGACATCCGGCAGCAGCCGATTTTTGTCGGTTTAAGAGGGACACTTTGGTGCTCTTCGCTGATGAAATTCCTAATTTTTATACTTGGCACTGAACCTGCTTATAAATAATATCATGGAATGCTAAGATAGTATTAGGTATACATCCATCCAACGTCTATCTTTGCAATATCACTTTCAGGGTGGAAAGAATCTTATAATAAATATCTGATGATTATGAAAATCCTATCGACTATCCTATTAACCTTGTTGATTGTGCTTGGGGCGTGCACTTCTCCTCAGGTTTCTCCTGATCCCTTTGTCCGTGTGTCAAACGGACGTCTGACGGTGAATGGAAAACCCTATTATTATATAGGAACTAATTTTTGGTATGGAGCTATTTTGGGGTCACAGGGACAGGGGAGGTAACCGGGAGAGATTACTTCGTGAACTAGATTATTTGAAGGCTCTTGGTATTAACAATTTGCGTGTTCTTGTTGGAGCAGACGGAAAAGATGGGATTCCGACGAAAGCTGAGCCTGCACTTCAGGTGGAAGCCGGTGTGTATAATGATACTATTTTGACGGGCTCGATTTCTTCCTGTCGGAGTTGGATAAACGGGATATGTATGCCGTACTTTTCCTGAATAACAGCTGGGAGTGGTCGGGCGGATATTCCCAGTATCTTTATTGGGCGGGACATGGTGAAGTGCCTATGCCGAATGTAGCCGGATGGGATGCTTTTTCGAATTATGTGGCACAATATGCTAAGTCGGAAAAAGCACACCATTTGTTCCGGAATTATATTACTCACGTTGTAAATCGTGTCAATCGGTATACTGGAAAAAATATAGTGAAGATCCTGCAATTATGTCTTGGCAGATAGGTAATGAACCCCGTCGTTCGGTGAGGACAATAAAAGAGTTTTGCAGCCTGGATTGCCGATTGCGCTGCTCTTATTAAATCTATGGATTCTAACCATTTGGTTTCTATTGGATCGGAAGGAATGGCCGGTTGTGAGGGGGATTTGTCACTTTGGACTTCTATCCATGCCGATGCGAATGTTGATTATACTACGATTCATATTTGGCCGAATAATTGGGGATGGATCGATAAGAAAGATATTCCGGGTACCATCGGGCAGGCAATAGAAAACACCTGCTCTTATATCGATATGCATGTGCAGGAAGCTTTTAAGATAAACAAGCCGCTGGTACTTGAAGAGTTTGGTTTACCGAGAGACAGTGTGAAGTTTACTTCGAATACTTCCACTGTTCAGCGGGACCGGTATTACAGAGCTGTGTTTGATATCGTCGAAAAGCATGCTGCCGAAAAGGGTGTTTTCCAAGGATGTAACTTCTGGGCATGGGGTGGATTTGCGGAACCTCAACATCTCTTTTGGCAAAGGGGAGATGACTATATGGGAGATCCCGGGCAGGAGGAACAAGGGCTGAATTCGGTTTATGCAACAGATTCGACGATAAATATGATAAAGGAGGCGGTAAGTGATATTAACCAGATAATTCAGAAACAATGAAAATGAAATTAATAATGCTTTTTGATGTTGAGTGTGTTTTTATTTTCCGGTTCGGGCTAAAAAACACATTCGGGAAGAAAAAAGACAAAAGTGACGCGCTTGCATTTTATGACCTGAATAAGAATGGGCGGATGGACACTTATGAAAACCCTTCTGCTCCTGTGGAGTATCGTGTGGAGCATCTTTTGTCACAGATGACTTTGGAGGAAAAGGTAGGACAGATGCTTACTTCATTGGGGTGGCCCATGTACGAACGGGTGGGAGAGGACATCCGCCTGACCCCTCAGTTGGAGAAAGAAATCGGAGAGTACCATATCGGATCGCTCTGGGGTTTTATGCGGGCTGATCCGTGGACGCAACGTACGTTACATACCGGACTCAATCCTTCGCTGGCTGCCCGAGCGTCCAATCGTCTTCAATCTTACGTCATAGAACATAGCCGTTTGGGTATTCCGCTGTTTCTGGCGGAAGAATGTCCGCATGGCCACATGGCGATTGGTACAACAGTATTTCCGACTTCCATCGGTCAGGCAAGTACCTGGAATCCGGAACTGATCCGGCAGATGGGACTGTCATTGCTATTGAAGCAAAGTGCTCAGGGAGCACACATCGGCTATGGACCGGTACTCGACTTGGCCCGTGATCCGCGTTGGTCGCGTGTAGAGGAAACTTATGGAGAAGATCCTTATCTGAATGGGGTGATGGGAACTGCTCTGGTACGTGGTTTTCAGGGAGAGACATTAAACGACGGTAAAAGCGTGATAGCGACCCTCAAACATTTTGCTTCGTATGGCTGGACGGAAGGCGGACATAACGGAGGTACTGCCCATATAGGCGAGCGCGAACTGGAAGAGGCTATCTTTCCTCCTTTTCGTGAGGCGGTAGGTGCCGGGGCATTGTCTGTGATGAGTTCATACAATGAAATAGACGGAAATCCATGTACCGGAAGTCGTTATTTGTTAACGGATATCCTGAAAGATCGTTGGCAATTCAAAGGTTTTGTCGTGTCCGATTTGTATGCTGTCGGAGGATTACGGGAACATGGTGTTGCCGGCAATGACTATGAGGCGGCCATAAAGGCCGTGAATGCCGGAGTGGATAGTGATTTGGGAACGAATGTCTATGCTGAGCAGTTGGTTGCTGCGGTCAAAAGAGGGGATGTTGCTGTAGCAACGATAGATAAGGCGGTACGTCGCATTTTATCTCTCAAATTCCAAATGGGATTGTTTGATGATCCATTTGTAGATGAAAAGCAGGCAGTACAACTTGTTGCCTCTTCCGAACATACCGGACTGGCTCGTGAAGTAGCCCGTCAGTCAATCGTTCTGCTTAAGAATAAGGACAAGCTGTTGCCGTTGAAGAAGGATATTCGTACCCTTGCTGTTATAGGTCCCAATGCCGATAATGTGTATAATATGCTTGGAGACTATACTGCTCCTCAAGCCGATGGGACTGTAGTGACAGTCTTGGATGGAATTCGACAAAAGGTCTCTAAAGAAACTCGTGTGCTGTATGCCAAGGGGTGTGCAGTGCGTGATTCTTCCCGTACCGGATTTAAAGATGCTATAGAAACAGCCCGTAATGCCGATGCCGTAGTAATGGTGATGGGAGGATCGAGTGCCCGGGATTTTTCCTCGGAATATGAAGAAACCGGTGCGGCAAAAGTCACTATAAACCAGATCAGTGATATGGAAAGTGGCGAAGGCTATGATCGAGCCACACTTCATCTTATGGGAAGACAACTGGAGTTGTTGGAAGAAATCTCCAGGTTGGGTAAACCGGTGGTATTGGTATTGATTAAAGGGCGTCCGTTATTGATGGAGGGAGCTATTCAAGAGGCAGAGGCAATTGTGGATGCCTGGTATCCGGGCATGCAGGGAGGGAATGCTGTGGCCGATGTGCTTTTCGGTGATTACAATCCCGCAGGACGTCTCACTCTTTCTGTGCCACGTTCGGTCGGTCAGTTGCCGGTATACTACAATACAAGACGGAAAGGAAATCGTAGCCGATATGTTGAAGAACCGGGTACTCCTCATTATCCTTTCGGTTATGGTCTTAGTTATACAACTTTTTCCTATACGGATATGAAAGTGCAGGTAACTGAAGGAAGTGATGATTGCCGGGTAGATGTAACAGTAACCATACAAAATCAGGGTACTGCAGATGGTGATGAAGTGGCACAACTCTATTTCCGGGATGACGTAAGCAGTTTTACGACTCCTGCCAAGCAGTTACGGGCGTTCAGCCGTATTCACCTGAAGGCTGGTGAATCCCGAGAAGTAACTTTTACTCTTGATAAGAAGTCATTGGCTCTGTATATGCAAGAGGGGGAATGGGTGGTCGAACCGGGACGCTTTACAATAATGGTGGGAGGCTCTTCCGAGGATATTGCCTGCCGACAAGCATTTGAGATAAACCGAAAATATACTTTTAAAATGTAAACGTCATGAACAGATCAAGAGATAAAGTGCGTTGTGCACTCAATCATCAGAATGCAGGTAGTATACCGGTTGATTTCGGGTCTACAGCAGTCACGGGTATCCATTGCCGTATTGTGGAAGCGCTAAGAAACTATTATGGACTGGCACCCGTCCGGTGAAGATTGTAGATGCTTTTCAGATGTTAGGAGAGATAGATGCGGAATTGGCCGAAAAGATCGGAGTAGACTGTATAGGTATAGGTTGGACCCAAAGATATCTTCGATTTGGATACGACTCGTATGCACGAACAGACGACCCCTTGGGGGCAACGGGTGTTGGTGCCTGAAGCAATGGATTTAACTCCTGATATGCGGGGAGATGTATATGTGTATGCCGGTGGGGATCAAAATTATCCCCCCAGTGCCGTGATGCCCAAAGGATGTTATTTCATTAATGCTATTGAGCGTCAGCAGCCCATTGAAGAAGATCGTTTGGACCCGGAAGACAATGTAGAAGAGTTCGGGCTATTGACAGAGAATGATCTGGCTTATTACTGTGCTGAGGCAGACAAGGCATATCAGACCGGCAGAGCTGTTGTTGCCAGTTTCGGGGGAACGGCTCTGGGGGATGTTGCTTTTGTTCCCGGTATGGGATTGAAGCAGCCCAAGGGGATTCGTAGTGTGGTAGAATGGTATATGTCTACTGCTATGCGGCAGGACTATTTGCATCAGGTATTTGAGAAAGAGATCGACATTGCCATTGCCAATTATGAAAAACTCTGGGCTGCATTAGGAGATAAGATAGATGTGGTGTTGACATGTGGGACCGATTTCGGTTCCCAGGAATCACAGTTTTGCTCTATAGATACCTTCCGTGAGCTTTGGTTACCACACTATCGACGGATGAATGATTGGATACATCAACATACTACCTGGAAAATCTTTAAGCATTCCTGTGGAGCTATTATCCCGATTCTACCCGGATTGATCGAAGCCGGATTTGATATTATCAATCCGGTTCAGATTAATGCCAAAGACATGGATTCCAGAAGATTGAAAGAGGAATTCGGCAGTCAATTGACCTTTTGGGGCGGTGGGGTAGATACGCAAAAGATACTGCCTTTCGGTACTCCCGATGAGATACGTCGCCATGTAATGGGGCAGTGTGAGATATTGGGCCGTGACGGAGGTTTTGTTTTCAATGCTGTCCATAATGTTCAGGCCAATGTTCCGGTAGACAATGTAGTTGCGATGTTCGATGCTCTAAAGGATATCTCTTGATAATCTTCAGAAAATACTATTCCTACCATGTTTTGCCTGTATTGATCATCAGATGGCTTTGAAATTCTCTTAAAGTCCCCTGATAGATCGGTTGGCAAATCGTAAAATCATCTCGCTGTACAATAAATTTATGTTAGGTAATCTTTAAGAAAGAGTATCTATATATTATTAATCTTATAAATGATAAAAGCTATGAACAACCTCAATGAATTATATGAAGCCATTTTGGCCGGTAAATTGGAACAGGCAGTCAGTGTTACCCGGGAAGCTGTTGCCGGAGGAGCAGCACCCCAGGAAATCATTAATGAATATATGATTAAAGCCATGGAAGCCATTGGAGCACGTTTTGAATCGGGACAAGTGTTTGTTCCGAACCTCTTGATGAGCGCCCGTGCCATGCGTGGTGCCCTCGATATACTCAAACCACTGATGCAAGGGCAGGTCAATTCGTATATCGGTCGGATTGTGATTGGTACGTAAAAGGGGGATTTGCATGATATAGGTAAGAACTTGGTTGCTTCGATGTTTGAAGGATGTGGGTTTGAAGTCATCAATCTGGGAGTGGATGTATCGAGTGATAAATTCATTTCTGCGGCATTGGAAAATAAGGCAGATATTATTTGCATGTCCGCACTGCTCACCACTACCATGAATTACATGAAGGAAGTGATCGATGCCCTTGAAACCTCCGGGTTGAGAGGAAAAGTAAAAGTAATGGTAGGAGGAGCACCTGTCAGCGATGCCTTTGCCAAATCTATCGGTGCCGATGCCTATACCAGTAATGCCAATGCAGCCGTAATAATGGCCAAGAAGTTGATAAACGCCTGTTGAATATGCCACTGATGAATTCCCATATTGTTGAAGAGTGTCTGCCTTTCACTTCGTTGAGACTCGATCCGGAGGATATTAATCTTTCAATGGGAGCCGGTTACGTGCCTGATGCGGAGATACAGGCAATATCTGATGCATTGGAAACAGAGATTGCCGGAATTTGTACACCCCGCTTTCTGTATGCTCTGTTCGATGCCGAGCCGGCCGGTACTTGTGAGGTGGGAGTAAACGGTATTTCTCTGAAAACAGGATCTGTTATAACTCCTTATCTTAAAGATGCTGCGGGCTATGTACTCTTTGTTGCTACTGCGGGGTACGAGTTTGAGGCTTTTCAGCATAGGATAGGCAGTCAGGGAGACATCTTACGCGAATTTCTTCTGGATGCTTACGGTTCGGCAATTGCTGAAGCAGTTGTCCGTGAAGTATGCCGGAAAGTGGAATCCCGAATGTTTCCTTTGGGATACGGAGTCAGTCATCCTTACAGTCCCGGTTATTGCGGATGGCACGTCACGCAACAGCAGTTGCTTTTCAGCTGCTTGCCTGAATTTCCCTGCGGGGTCCGATTGAGTGATTCTTCGCTGATGTCGCCTATTAAATCGGTCAGTGGTATTATTGCTTATGGTCCATGTATTGTCAAACGGAAATATGGATGCGAACTATGCGGCAAAGCCGATTGCTATAAAAACAGAAATAAACTAAACAGATAGAATGTTATGGAACTATCACTATATATAAAAGATAAATTAGTATCAGGAAAACGGGTAGCCATCCCCATTATGACCCATCCGGGTATTGAATTGTTAGGGAAACGGGTATTGGATGCCGTAACGAACGGTGAAATTCATTATCACGCTATCCGTGCCTTGAACGAATGTTTTCCGCAATCGGCGGCTTGTACCACTATTATGGATCTTACCGTGGAAGCAGAAGCTTTTGGAGCTCGACTTAGTATGTCCCCCAATGAAGTACCCAGTGTTTGCGGACGTTTGCTCACTGGATATGCAGATGTTGAGGCTTTGCAGATTCCTTCGGTCGAATCGGGACGCATGCCTCAGTATTTGCTGGCCGACCGCCTGGCAGCAGAAGGAATAGACAAGCCCGTGCTGGCCGGTTGTATCGGTCCCTATTCTCTGGCAGGTCGTCTATACGATATGACGGAAATTATGATGGCTATCTATACCGAGCCCGATACTGTTCTGCTTTTACTGGAGAAATGCACGGAATTCATTCTCCGTTATTGTCTGGCTATCAAAGAGACCGGAGTGGCCGGTGTTATTATGGCGGAACCGGCTGCCGGACTTCTTTCGAATGAAGATTGTCAACGCTATTCTTCGGTCTATGTGAAAACGTATTATCGATGCTGTCCAGGATGATTCGTTTGCAGTTATTCTGCATAATTGCGGTAACACCGGACATTGCACTGCTGCTATGCTGGCTACCGGTGCTAAAGGGTATCATTTCGGAAATAAGGCGGATATGATAACTGCTCTCCGGGAATGCCCTTCGGATGTATGGGTGATGGGTAATCTGGACCCTGTAGGAGTGTTCAGGGTGCTGACGCCTGAAGATGTTTTTGCACGGACAGAAGAACTTCTGACCTGTACCGGAGAATACGCTAACTTTATTATATCCACCGGTTGCGATACTCCGCCCGAAGTACCTTTTGACAATATTCAGGCCTTTTATCTGGCTGTAGAGAAGTACAATAAGGGTAGGTGAATGATAATACCAGTATTGGATAATATTGTACTTGTTTTCAAGGGGGAACCCTCGTACTTTTGCATAGTATTCATCGTTAAATAAACGAATTATGATAAAGAGAATAAAGATATTAGCTACAGGTGCACTGCTATTGGCAGGATTGGGTGCTTGTTCACCTTCCGGAAAGAAAACAGGAGCGGATTCGACTGTCGACACTCTGCGAACGACGGAAACAGTGAATTTACTGAATAATCTACGGAAGGTTCCCACACAGGGGATTATGTTTGGTCATCATGACGATCCGCTTTACGGTGTCGGCTGGGAAGGTGACGAAGATCGCAGTGACGTGAAAAGTGTGTGTGGTGATTATCCGGCTGTCATGTCGTTTGATCTGGGCCACATTGAACTGGAAAGAGAGAAAAGTCTGGATAACGTGCCGTTTCGCAAAATACGTCAGGAGACGATTAATCAATATAAAAGGGGAGGAGTGGTTTCTTTTAGCTGGCATCTCGATAACCCCTTGACCGGTAAAGATGCGTGGGATGTGAGTGATACGACGGTTGTAGCTTCCATACTGCCCGGTGGTGTACATCATGCGAAATTTATAAGTTGGCTCGATGCTGTTGCAGCCTTTATGAATACTTTGGAGACGGAAGAAGGTACAAAAATACCGGTTATTTTCCGTCCCTGGCACGAGCATACCGGCAGTTGGTTCTGGTGGGGACAAAATCTTTGCACGGCCGACCAGTATAAGGCTCTTTGGCGGATGACGCATGATCGTATGCATGCCCGGGGAGTAAAGAACCTGCTTTATGCTTATTCACCGGGATCGGAACCCAAAGATTCGACTGCTTATCTGGAGCGTTATCCGGGAGATGATATCATCGACCTGGTGGGCTTTGACACCTATCAGTTCGACCGGACACAATATATGGAGCAATTGGATAAGTCGCTTACTATCCTGACTGAAGTAGGTAAGGCGCACGATAAGCCTATAGCCATTACCGAAACCGGTTTCGAGGCTATTCCCGATTCTGTCTGGTGGACACAGACTCTCTATCCGGTAATCAGCAAGTATCCTATCAGTTATGTGTTGGTGTGGCGCAATGCACGTGAAAGGGTAAACCACTATTATGCTCCTTATCCCGGACAGGTGTCCGCCGATGACTTTGTGAAGTTCTACCGTGAACCGAAAACTCTGTTTGTGTCGGACGTGAAGAACCTTTATAAATAGAAAATCAAATAAATAACGATAAAAACACTGTCCATTATGAGTCTGTTTAATGATAAAGTTGCTAAATTGCTTGCCGGGCATGAAGCACTGCTGATGCGTAAGAATGAACCGGTAGAAGAGGGAAACGGAGTGATTACGCGTTACCGTTACCCTGTACTGACTGCAGCGCATACTCCTGTCTTCTGGCGATACGACCTGAACGAGGAGACGAATCCTTTTTTGATGGAACGTATCGGTATGAATGCGACGTTGAATGCCGGAGCCATTAAGTGGGATGGGAAGTACCTGATGTTGGTGAGAGTGGAGGGAGCAGACCGCAAATCTTTTTTTGCTGTTGCCGAAAGCCCGAACGGTATTGATAATTTCCGCTTCTGGGAGTATCCGGTGACCTTACCCGAAGATGTGGTTCCTGCAACCAATGTATACGATATGCGTCTCACTGCCCATGAAGATGGGTGGATATATGGCATCTTTTGTGCCGAACGGCACGATGACAATGCTCCCATAGGTGATTTATCGTCAGCTACAGCCACTGCCGGCATTGCCCGTACCAAAGACCTGAAAAATTGGGAACGTCTGCCGGATCTGAAAACAAAGAGTCAGCAACGTAATGTGGTGCTGCATCCTGAGTTTGTGGATGGAAAGTATGCACTTTATACCCGTCCGCAAGACGGATTTATCGATACCGGTAGCGGAGGTGGTATCGGAT
>ENA-OQJP01000454-OQJP01000454.1-human-gut-metagenome-genome-assembly--contig:-NODE-454-length-11467-cov-4.117284_pt1 | contig 11467 bp, 14 predicted proteins | sample MGYA00242611_ERZ504778 | MGnify/ENA primary metagenome ERZ504778 (study PRJEB26092, sample SAMD00036349) | human gut metagenome | host: Homo sapiens | study: EMG produced TPA metagenomics assembly of...
GTTTTTACGGCGGTAGAGGTAATAAAGCAACCCTAAAACAATTACAGTGATATAAGATAAATGTTTGTTGCTGTATACGCTGTCTTTCTGCATTACATCTAGTTTGCTTTGTTTTATTAAATTTTCCTGCCGCTCAGAGTCATATTTGAATCGCATTTCGCTTAAATCTCTTTCTTTGTCCTTGTTGAAAAGGCTGTCGTTTTCCAAACGGAATATTTTATAATACTTCAGTGCGTCATGATATTGGTGCAATTGCTCATAGCAGGTAGACAGATTTTCGTATAGTTCATTGCGATGGATGGCGTTGACGCGTGCATAAGAAATAGCTATTCCTTGTTTTAACAATAAAATAGCTTCTGGTTGTTTGTTTTGCTGCATTAGTATACGTGCATATCCCAAATGGGCATAGACAATAGAGGAAGTTTTGTGCCGCCTGTTTATCCTTCATGGCTTTTTTGTAATATTCCAAAGCCTGAGCATATTCACCCATATCATATAATATATTGCCAAAGAGATTATAGGTATGGGCTTGGTCGTAGAAATCATTTTCCAGCATCAATGTTTCGGCTTCATGGATATATTTCATTGCTTCCTCATTCTGTTTCATTAAAAAATACATATAGGCAGAATTTACTGCACCGGAATAAATGATGTATGGATTACGCATACTGTGTCCTAATTCATAACATTCTAATGCGTATTTGATGCCGGCTGTATCTTTTTTGAGGTAATAGATATTTGCTAAATTGCCTAAAAGCAAAGCGTATTGTTGTTGGAAATTATTTTGTTGTGCCAATTGGATACCTTTATAAAGCCATCGTATGGCACGGTAATAATCGGTTTCAATATTTGCTGAATAGAGTCCGAGACTACCATAGACGGAACAAAGGGTGGAGTCATTATTCAGTTTGGTTGCTAATTCAAGAGAAAGATTCAAGTTTTTTTTGGCTATTTTTTCCCGTCCGCTCATCATTTGCGCTTGTGCTTGGTAGATATATGAATAGAGTTGGAGTAGAGGATTTTTAGTCTTGTCCGCTACGTTTTTCATAATCTCAGCGTAAGTGATGGTTTTGGAATAATCTCCTTTATTTAAATAGTATTGGCATAGAAATTTTAAGGCATCCCCGTTATCAGGTTCTTTCCTAATGATTTCCAACTGTTTCTCAAGGATGACGGGGCGCTTTTGTGCATGTACACAAAAGGATATCCCCAAAAGTAACAGTAAGAAAAGACATTTTAGTTTCATATGCTTTTTTCGATTGAGAGTGCAAATATAATAAAACCTTTAATTTTTCTTGTTCAAAAGTCTTGCATATTTAAAATAAAGTCGTACCTTTGCAACGCTTTCAACAAAAGCACTTCTGAAAGGAAGTTTGGGAGAGGTGGCAGAGTGGTCGATTGCGGCGGTCTTGAAAACCGTTGTACTGCGAGGTACCCGGGGTTCGAATCCCTGTCTCTCCGCTGAACTTACTGGACAGAAATGGACAGTAAACGGACAAAAAGCTACAAATCAATGATTTGTGGCTTTTTTATTGCCCGAAAGTCCTGCTTCCAAGACTTCAAAAGTACGGTAAAAGACAAAGTTTCGTTACTAAATCGTTACCTATTCCCCACCGGACAAAAACGGTAACGATTTGTCCATAAATGACCTGATAATGACTTGATTAGTCCATAGTCTGCATAACTCGAAAACGAGAGGTAAAAATTAATTTTGCAACTAAAAAAAGTGAGTTATGAAATCGACATTCAAGGTTCTTTTTTATTTGAAGAAAGGTTCTGAAAAGAAAAACGGCGAGGTTATGATTATGGCACGCATCACCATAGACGGCAAACTTTGCCAGTTCAGTACGAAACAGAGCATCCAGCCCGACAACTGGAGCATTACTGCGGGCAAAGCCAAAGGCAGGGATGCCGGGAGGATAAACGCCCTTTTGGACGACATACGTTCTTCCCTGAATACCATTTACCACGAAATGCAGCGGCGTGACAATTACGTGACCGCCGAGAAAGTGAAAAACGAGTTCTTGGGACACAGCGAGAGCCACGAAACAATCCTTTCATTGTTCCAAAAGCACAATGACGATGTGAAGCAGCTTGTAGGCATATCCAAGACGATAGCGACCTACCGCAAGTATGAAGTGACCCGCCGCCACCTCGCTGAATTTATCCAAAGCAAGTACAACGTATCGGACATATCCATAAAGGAGATAAGCCCGATGTTCATTACCGATTTTGAGTTGTATTTGCGTACCGCCTGCAAGTGCGGCTACAACACCACCGCCAAGTTCATGCAGTTCTTCAAGCGTATCATCATCATCGCCCGTAACAACGGCATACTGGTGGGCGACCCTTTCGCCAGCTACAAAATCCGGCTGGAAAAAGTGGACAGGGGTTATCTGACAGAGGACGAGATTAAAATTATCCTTAAAAAGAAAATGGTTTCCGAACGGCTGGAACACGTCAGGGACTTGTTCGTCTTTTCCTGTTTCTGCGGTCTGGCATACAGCGATGTCGCCAATTTGCGGCAGGAGAATATCCAAAAGTCTTTTGACGGCAACCTTTGGATAATCACCAAGCGGGTAAAGACCAACACGGACGTGAATGTCCCCCTGCTGGATATTCCCAAGATGATTTTGAAGAAGTACAAGGGCAAGTTGCCGGACGGCAAGATACTTCCCGTAATCAGCAATCAGAAGCTAAACGCCTACTTGAAAGAGATTGCCGATATATGCGGTATTAAAAAGAACCTGACATTCCACCTTGCCCGGCACACGTTCGCCACGACCACCACGCTGTCAAAGGGCGTACCCATTGAAACGGTGTCCAAGATGCTGGGACACACAAACATAGAAACTACGCAAATCTACGCCCGCATCACCAACAGCAAGATAGGCAGCGATATGCAGGGGCTTGACAAGAAGTTTGTCGGCATTGAGAAGATTTACAAGGAAGTTGCCATGTAATCTTGATTATATGGAACTGGTCACAATTTGTGACCAGTCCTTACTATTATTCCAACATTGCTAAATCTCCTAAAATATACGATTATGGATTTGCAGATTATCCAAAACAAGATTTTTGAGGTCAGAAGTTGCCGGGTGATGCTCGATTATCATTTGGCAGAACTCTACCAAGTGGAAACACGAGCCTTGAAGCAGGCGGTCAAGCGCAATATCGAGCGTTTTCCGGGTGATTTTATGTTTGTACTCACCCAAGAGGAAGCTAACTTGCTGTTATCCATAGGGGTATCACAAAATGTGATACCCCCTGCTTACAACTTCGGCGTTGCTATGCCTATGGCTTTCACCGAGCAGGGCGTAGCCATGCTTTCTTCGGTTCTCCGCTCCAAAGTAGCCATAGAAGTAAACATTTCAATCATGCGGGCTTTCGTCCTCATGCGCCAAATGGCAATCGGTTACGAGGAACTGTCAAGGCGCATCGAGGAACTGGAGGTAAGCACCGATGCGCAGTTCAACGAACTGTACCAAGTCCTTACCCAGCTTTTGAGCCAGTCGAAACAACAGAAAGAACGCCGTCCGGTAGGTTTCGTTACCTATAACCGTGGCAAGAACGAATAGGTAACGATTTCGGTAACGAAATTCCACTTAATAACCTATATCCCAGCATTGTACATTCTTCCACCTTGCGGGCAGTCTACCGACTACCCGCATTTTTTATATCCTTTTCCAACTGGCACATTTCCCGAAACGCCAGCCGTGCGTGGCATGGCTGACTGTATTTCGTGAAAAGAGCCGTTGGAAACCCGCACAAGCGTATTGCAAGCAAGCTCGCAACACCCTTGCCTTTCCCGCCCGCATGGAGTGTTCCCTAAAAGATGAAAGAGAACAGGCACTTTTCCCCAGTTTCCCTATTTGTAAATCTTCCTCTTACGCAGTCCCCCAGCCGGGACAGTCGTTTTAATCATTTCAATAGGCAAAGGTAGTTACGTGTTCTTCACGATTTTGCAAGGTCGAGCCGTTCCGGTTTGGCGAAAAAATCTTCCCTGCCTTGCGAGGTATTTTTTGCCCAAAACCTTGCAAACTCTAAACACTACCCTTTTACGCCTATGTGAAACGAAAACGACCGACCCGACCGGAAGACGCATAAAAAAAAGTCGGATTTACGGGAAACAGGAAAAAAATTCAGTGAAACTTCAACTCCCTCACCTCTCAAATCCGCATAAAATTAAAACTTAAAAAATTACAGCAATATGGAAGCAAAGGTATTATCGGAAGCAAAAGTTTATGTAGGCACTTATGCCAAGTACAACAACGGTTCATTGTCCGGCGCATGGCTCGACCTTTCGGACTATTCGGACAAGGAAGAATTTTATGAAGCCTGCCGGGAACTTCACAAGGACGAGGAAGATGCGGAATACATGTTTCAGGACTGGGAGAACGTGCCGGAGGGCTTAATCGGCGAAAGCTGGATTTCTGAAAACTTCTTCGCCCTGCGTGATGCGGTGGAGGATTTGAGCGACACCGAGCAGGAAGCCTTTTTCGTGTGGTGCAACTATAAAAGCCATGATTTGGGCGAGGAAGATGCGGACGACCTTGTACGTGATTTCCGGGACGAGTATCTGGGTCAATATGACGATGAAGAAGATTTCGCCTATGAAATTATCGAGGAATGCTACGACCTGCCGGAGTTCGCAAAGACCTATTTCGATTATGAAAAGTTCGCCCGTGACCTTTTTATGTGCGATTACTGGTTTGATGACGGTTTTGTGTTCCGTGCGGCATAACAACCAATCCGGGCGGGGTGTCAAAGCCCTGCCCGTTAAAAACGACCAAGCGATGAAACGGAAAAGCATTTATAAAATCCTTTGGCGGGTGTTGCTGCTCTGCCTTGCATGGCGGTTTACCAGCGTAGCCGGAGCAGGCACGGCGATAACGGCGTATATCGTGTTTTGTGCCGCCCGTTTCCTGCTCCGGGTCTGCCTTTCAGCCCTTTATGCGCTGGGCGTGGCTCTGCTTTTCCTGCTGTTGCTTTCTTTACTGATATTATAACCATTAAAAAATAGAACATCATGCAGTCACTTAACAAAAACGGGGTAAGCATTACCCAAACACCGGGAGAAGAAAAGTTCGTGAAATGCTGTTTAGGGGCTTTCAGGGGACAAATTTATTATCAATATGACTACCGCCACACGGACGGCGAACTTTTCAGCACGGTAGCCAAAACGCTGGACGAGTGCCGCCGCAGGCGTGACGAATGGATAGCGAAGAAGAACGGAGTAATAAACAAGTAAATTTTAGGGACATGAAAACAACAGAAGTAAACAAGGAGCTTATCGGCAGGCGTTGCGAGTGCATTTTTACGGGCTTAATGGTAACGGGCGTTATCGAGGACACAGAAGAAAACGAACACACCATAGAGGTAAAAGTCCGTTTCGACCACCCGCACCAGTGGGGCGATGATTTGTATAATGATGTGTGGGCGTGGGGGCGCAAAATAGACGAGTTCGGCACGCTGCACCATTTGCAACTGTTGGAGGATAAACCGGACTTTCAGATAATGACGGTAGTTTTCGGCGAACCAATCAGCCGGATAGACCGCAGTGTTTTTGAAGATGTTGCAACGTGGGGTGTCTGTTCCCTGCAAGGCTGGGTAAACAGCTATGAAAGTGTCCGGTTTGTAGCTATAGACGACCATACGGCAATCATCACGGGCGAATATAACATGGAGCAGGTAAAGGTGTGGTTAGAGAAATACACGTCCATAAAGAGCCTTAAAACCAGTTGATAGAAAACGGCGGCTGCTTGCCGCCGTTACTTTCTTCCGTGAGCCTGCCAGCGGGTGAAGAAAGTAACAAAGAAGCCTTTCGTTTTCCCTATCATGGAAACATCCCGCCGATGCTTCCCGGCGGGATGTCTGCCCGATATTTACGCTTTGCGTATCATTCCATACCCGGTTTCCCAAGAGGATGATAAAAACGAATGTCGCAACTATAAATCCTCATAGTGAATAAATTTTACACCAAGTATGCACACGGTTTCTTCTTCCTCGATGTCATATTTCCATGTCCGTTTATTGACAAGCATTTCCGTGTCGCAATCGAACCATTCCATTACAGGCGCATCATCTTCTTCGTCCGCCCATTTGAAAACCTGATTGGACGGCGTTTTCCATAATTCAGCACTGTCACGTTCGGAAATACAGTCCTTGTCCATAATGATGATGTCACCTACTGCCGGAACTGTATCTGTTTCCAACGTGGTTTCTATGTACCACGAGATGCCTTCTATATCCAATTCTATTTTTACCATGTCGTTTTATTATTAGGGGGTTATTGTTTCCGTTTCTTCTTCGCTGTTGTCATTATTGAATGATAGTGTAAGTTGCTGCATCTGCCCGAAGCTGTCGATGATATAAATGTCAATCGTCTGCTGGTCGGTCGATGCCGAGGTGTAGTAGAGCCAGAACGTTTCTTTCTCCAGCGGGTAGAGGTCATTGGGCAGGAACACCGTGCCGTTATCCATTTCCAGCTTCCCTTTGCCGTCCGGCTGGAAATACCTTATCTGATAGGTAGTCGGCTGGTAATAGCCGCCACGCACCAGTCGGCAGCGTATTTCGGCGGTTTCCCCGACTTTCAGCCTTTTGGGTACTGGCAGTGTTTCGATGCTGAACGGGTACGCCTGCTGAATATCCAAGTTGTCATTACAGGCGGTGACAAGCACGAGGGCGGCCACGATGTAGCAGCCCATGATGATTTTATACATTACATTCTTCATATACATTATTATATAGCGGTCAGTTGATAATGAATTTCAGTCCCAAAGATACCTGCGTGTGGAACTTGCCTATGTCCGAGCCGAACAACGCCCGTTCCCTTGCACTGACAAGCAAGGCTATCCGGTCGGTCAGGTAGGCTTCCAGTTCCAGCGTCAGCGCACCGCCGTAGATGAAGCAATCCTTATCCAGCAAGGTAGAGCCGTCCGGCAGCAGCTTTTCGCTTCGGTTGCTTGTTTCGTACCCGGCGAGAGCCGACAATCCCAATGAAAGGAAAAAAGTCTTTCGCCTGTCCGATAGGAATTTCAGGTAATAGCCGCCCTCTGCGGTGAACTGTTCTACGGGTATCTGCATATCCTTGTAGTCATACTTCTTGTGCAGGTATTCGCCGCCAATCACCCAGCGGTTGGCGTTCTTGGTGTAAACGCTGTACGCCGCCCCGATGTGGTAGGCAAAATCCGTGTCGGAGTTCCAATGCACCCCGTCCGCCATGCCCGCCGTGACTTGCAAGCCTTTCATGCCCGGCAGGTATCTTTGCGCATGTGCCTGAAACGAGGTCAGGCACAGCGCAAAGAGCATCATTATAAAGATGTGTCTTTTCATTCCCTATTTGATTTTTAGTTCGTCAATCACTTCTGCGTTCACGATGTCGGCGTTCTCCACCCGTATGGTCTGATGCCGCCCGCCGTTCTTCTCGTAGAGTTCCACGACCAGCAGCTTGTCGTCAGGAATGGTGAACTTCGGCAGGGCGTACACCGTGCGCACGGTACTTTTTCCTGCAATCTCTATCACCTCGTTGTAGCTACGTACCGCATCCAGCACCGTTTCCTGAATAGCCGTGCGCTTGGGTACTTTCTTATCGGTTATCTTAAACTTGATGAAGTCGGTATCGAAAGGCACGTTGGAACTGTTCTTTGTCTGCGTGTGTACATAGAGCATCCCGTTATAGGTGTAAATCCCCTTGATTAAGAACTGTATGCCGAAACGCTTGCTACCCAAGTGGCGCACTTTCCGGTCATTGTTCTTGTAGATGCTCTGCATTATCAGTTTCACCAATAGCGGGCTTTCATTCCCCAGTTCCCGGAAATAGATGTTCATCCGGGTATGTGAGAAGTCGGACGTATCTTCATTCTCCAAGAAGTCTTTCATTTCGATGTTGAGCATTTCCGGTTCACGGGCGTACTTGGCGTTGAACGAAAGAAACTGCCGTCCTCGCAGATAACGGAGAAGTTCGTTTCTCCCGGAAAGCCCTCTGTCGTGGCTTTCACCCTGATTACGTTCTCCGCACCGTCCGCCTTACCCGCTATGATATGGTTGCTTCCCAAATCGACATAGCGGACGGCGGCGGGGAAGATGATATGCACCGTCTTGGCAAAGGTCACTTCCACGCCGTAGGGCGTAACCATTTGGCGGTACGGGAGTTTCCGGGTAATCCCCCGGTACAAGTCGTTGCCAGCCGCATACTTCACGGTGTCAGTGGTTTGTGCGTTTGCCGCACACACGCCCAGCAAGAGGGCGAACATTACAAAAATCTGTTTCATTGCTAATTGAAATTTTAACGGTTGATAAAATGGTTATTGTTGTTTGGCGTAAAGCATCACCCTGTACCCGGCTTTCAGCTTCACTTTCACGGTTCGGAACTTCTTGGCGAGGTAGCCGGACGTTCCTTGCAGCAATCCCCTTGTCACGTCCATAGCCACCTGCTGCCCGGCACTTTGGGCAAAGGAAATGCTTGTACCCAGCCCGCTTCCGATATTCGCCATAGCTTCGTTGAACGCTTCCTGCTCCATAGAGGACGGGACGGACAGCCCCTTTTGCCCGTCCGTGTCGAACACGGCGAGTTCCACCGGGATGATGTTGCCAGCGTACTCAATCGAGGACACCAGTATGTCAAGCCGCTCGCCCTGCACCTTTGCCGTCCCCGCCACGAGGGTATTCTTCGGCACGACTATGTTCCCCGCCTGCATGGGTTCGAGCAGCCGTAGTTTCACCGCCTGCCCGTCCGTCAGGGTTTGGTCTTGGTGGATGCAGGCGGCTACCGTGTTCTTTCCCATAGCGTACCCCGTGCCTACTGCCGTGTTGAAGCCGTAGTTTCGTGGCTGGCTGTAAGCCCGGATGAAGTCGGCATCGCTCATGGGCTGCCGCAATCCCGAAACGGTCGTTTCCCTGACAGCCTGCACCGCCACCGCATCCGGCTTGCGGTCAATGTCGCCCGTTACCGGGACTTGTGCGACTTGTCCCTGCCCGCCGTTCATGTACTTTGCCGCCAGCTCGTAGGACTTTTCCAAGAGTGCCATTTGGTCGTCAGCGGTGGGTGTGGCGTTCTGTTGTTGCAGCCTATCGGTCAGTTCCGCTACCTGCCGCTTCAAGTCCTCTTTTTCCTCGTCCACCGCCGGAGTTTCATAGAACGTGCTTAACTGGCGGTTGATGTCCCGGTAAGCGTATGCCGAAGAAGCACCGCCGCCCCTTTGGGGCTTCGCATCCTCTTCCGGCATCAGGTCGATTTCCGCTTGCGGTTCTTCCGCTTCATCGTTCCCGGTGAAACCGAAGTCCTGCAAGGACTGTATCTTCTCCTGCTGCCTGCGGCTTATCATCGCCTGTTCGTAAGCCTTTTGCTTGTCGGCTATAATCCCGTCCTCTGCGGGCAGGGGTATGTCGGCGTTGAAGCCGCCCACGCTTTCCACGTTCACGTCCTCTTTGCCGGAGGGTGCGAATATCAGGTACATGCACCCGGCAAAGGCAAGGAACATCAGCGGGAAGACTATCATTTTCCTGCGCTGCTGCACCTGCTGCGGGGTAAGTTCCCGTTTGGGTTTATCTTCCTTTTTCGGCTTCCCGTCCGCCTGCGGTACGGTCGTGCCGTTCTCATTCTTCTGTACTTCTTCCATATTGCGGTCTGTTTAAGGGGTTGATACTTTTGGTTGTGTCGTTGCCGTGCAACGGCAGTTGCCTGATGTGTTCTATTTGCAGCCGCCTGCCGTCCCGCTTCCCGATGTTGTAGATTGATGAAACGGTAATGTAGATAGACAAGCCGCCAAGGAAGAAGAACATCACGAGGATAACCGCCAGCCTTTTGCCCGGCGTAATCCGTCCGCACATTCGGCGCAGGCGGTCGTCCGCCCAGTCCCGCACCTTTCCGATGTAGTTTCGTTTTCTTTCCATAAGGCTATCTCTTAATGGTCTGCAAATCCTTGTTCTCGGTAATGGTGAACGCTTCGATGATGAAGCCGTGCGGGTTGTTGTCGCTCCGTGTGGCGTTGAGCAGGCGGCACGAGGTCACAAGGCTTCGCACCGTCAGGCTGCTTTCCCGGACAATCAACTGGCGGGCATACGTGTTCACCTTGTAGGGGTACTGGTCGAAGTCGCACTTCACGCTGTCAATCTCCACCGTCTGCGTGACGTTTCCGGAAATCACCCGGTTGTAGTAGCCCTTTTCCGCCAAGTCCTTGTAATAGTTGAAAGCGGTCTTGTCGGCGAGGAACAGCGAGCGTTTGATGTTGCTTTCGATAGCCCCCTTGTCGGGTGAGAGCGTGAAGAAAAGTTCGTGGAAACGCCGCACGTGCGACTTGGCTTCCACGGGTCTGTTCTGCGCCATGTCCTGCGAGAGTGCCAGCATCAGGCTTTTGCCGTTGTCGAGGACGTATATCTTCTGCCGCTGCTTTTCGGCGAAGCTGTACGAGTTCCACACGGCAAAGCCCGTCACCAGTGCGCACAGGCAGATGAATACCAGCGCAAAGAGCCTGATTTGCCGGAAACTCGTTTCGATGTTCGTTAATGACTTAAATTCCATATACTAAATATTGATGTTGGTTATTTGAGTAGTTTCCCGGTTACTTTCCCGCTTGCCGCACCGACCGCCGCCCCGGCGATTGACCCAGCCCGTGCCACGTTGCGGTTATAGGCAGACGTACCGCCAGCCGACACTATCCAGCTTGCCACCGTTGGAATGGTGAAGTAGCCCACGATGCCGATAATCATAAAGATTACATACACGGTGCTGCTCCCGTCAGGAATGAAATTCGGGTCTGAAAGCTGCTCGATGTCTTTTTGTAGCATCAGGGTTTGTATGCGTGCCAGCACGCTGCTGAACAAGTCCGACACGGGTAGCCACAGGTAAATGGATATATAGCGTGAAATCCACTGGGTCAGCGTGCTTTGGAAACCGTCATAGACGGAAATCGCAAACGCCAGCGGACCCAGTATGCTTAACACGATTAGGAAGAACGTGCGCAGCGTGTCTATAATCAGCCCCGCCGCCTGAAAGAGCATTTCCAGCAGTTCCCTGAACCAGTCCCGGACGGACTTCTTTATATTGTACGCCGCCCTGTCCATATACATACCCGTCATAGTTACCATATCGGAGGGCGACCAGCCCAGTTCTTCCAGTTGCCTGTCAAATTCCTCGTCCGAAGCGAGGTAAGCCGTTTCGGGGCTACGCATCAGGGCTTCATATTCCAGTCGGTCTTTCTGTGCCCGGTATTCGTTCATGTCGAAAGTCTGCGTTTCCATAAGTTGGTTGCACCCTTTCACCACTGGCGACAATACCGTGTTGATAGTCCCCAGCACGAACGTGGGAAAGACATGATGCACAGCCCCAGCGCAAAGGGACGCAGGAGCGGGGTACACGGTCTATGGGTTCGGCACGTGCGAGCGACTGCCACACTTTGGCGGCTACATAGAACAGCGCACCCAGCCCGGCTATCCTTTGGCTACCCCCGTCACTGTTGCTGCACAA
>ENA-OQJP01000455-OQJP01000455.1-human-gut-metagenome-genome-assembly--contig:-NODE-455-length-11463-cov-2.016937_pt1 | contig 11463 bp, 15 predicted proteins | sample MGYA00242611_ERZ504778 | MGnify/ENA primary metagenome ERZ504778 (study PRJEB26092, sample SAMD00036349) | human gut metagenome | host: Homo sapiens | study: EMG produced TPA metagenomics assembly of...
AAAGCAACTCAAATGGTTGAATTCAATGGTTTGGGTCACTCTGCTGCAATTCATACAGAAGATCATGAAATTTCTAAGAAATTCGGACATGCATGTAAAGCAATCCGTATTATCGAAAACGCTCCATCTACATTCGGTGGTATTGGTTCTGTTTATAATGCATTTATTCCATCATTAACATTAGGTTGTGGTTCTTACGGACATAACTCTGTATCAAACAACGTAAGTGCTGTTAACTTAATCAATATTAAGAGAATCGGGAGACGTAATAACAATATGCAATGGGTTAAACTTCCTCCAAAAATTTATTTCGAAAGAAATTCGATTAAATATTTAAGAGACATGAAAAAAATGGAAAAAGCCATGATCGTTACAGATAGAGGTATGTACAATCTTGGTTATGTAGAAAAAATCGAAGATGTTATTAGAAGAAGAAGAAATCAAGTTGATTTAGAATTATTCTTTGACGTAGAACCAGATCCAAGTTTCGATACAGTTCAAGCTGGTCTTGAATTAATGAACAAATTCCAACCTGATACAATTATCGCATTAGGTGGGGGTTCTTCAATGGATGCTGCTAAAGTAATGTGGTTATTATATGAAAATCCAGAAGTATGTTTCGATGATATCAAACAAAAATTCATGGATATCAGAAAACGTGCATTCAAATTCCCTGAATTAGGTAAAAAAGCTAACTTAATCTGTATTCCTACAACTTCAGGAACAGGTTCAGAAGTTACTCCATTCTCAGTTATTACAGATAAATCTTGTAACAAGAAATATCCATTAACTGACTATGCTTTAACTCCAACAGTAGCTATCGTTGACCCTGAATTCGTTATGTCTTTACCAGCTGCAATTGCTGCTGATACAGGTATCGACGTATTAACTCATGCAGTTGAAGCTTACGTATCTATCTTAGCTTCTGACTTTACTGATGGATGGGCTAAACAAGCCGTTAAATTAGTATTTGATTACTTAGAAGAATCAGTTAAAGAAGGAACTCCTTTATCTAGAGAAAAAATGCACAATGCTGCAACAATCGCAGGTATGGCTTTCGCTAATGCATTCTTAGGTATGAACCACTCATTAGCTCATAAAATTGGTGGGGAATTCCACGTACCTCATGGACGTACTAATGGTATCTTATTACCACACGTTATCAGATATAACGGAAGTATGCCAACTAAATTAAACATCTGGCCAAAAATTGAAAACTTCAAAGCTGATGTTAAATATATGGAATTAGCTCAATTAATCGGATTAAATCCTAAAACTCCTGCAGAAGGTGTTCAAATGTTTGCTGACGCTTGTGAAGAATTATGTCACAAAGTTAATTTAGCATCTAACATCGAATCTCAAGGAATCGATAAAAAGATTGGGATGAAGCAATTCACAGAATGGCTATGAATGCTTATGAAGATCAATGTACTCCAGCAAATCCAAGAATGCCTATGGTACATGATATGGAAGCAATCTTAAGAACTATTTGGGATTATAAAAATAAATTCGATAAATAATAATGTTTATCTTTGAGGCAACACCAAGTGTTGCCTCTTTTTTTATTTAGACACTTTTGTGTTATAATGGGCATATATTAAAGTATCGGGGTGTGATTTTAATGCGACGTAATATTTATAATTCAATATATTATTGTGTTTTAGGGTTGATTTTAATTGTTATTTCATCAATGGCAATTATTCAGCGAGAAGATTTTTTAATGCGTGTATTTGACGTATTGGCATGGATTTTGATTATTAATGGTCTTCATGAATTAAGTGTATTTTTAAGACGTCGCTTTAGAGGAGATTTAATTAATATAATTGGAAATATTGGAGTTAGGAATATTATTTTGTCTTATACAGCGATTCCAATTAGATTATTATTTGCTATTTTTGCAATCTATATAACATTAAATGGAATTATAAAATTTATTTCTTATTTAAACTATAAAAAAGATAAAGTGAGTAAACGATTTCCAGTTTTGTGTGGGGCTCTGTTTTTGATCATCTATGGCTTGGCACTGTTATTAGGGAGATATGCTGATGCTAATGCAATGATGATCTTCATTGGCGGTTATGGCTTATTATTAGGAATAAATTACATTATTGATGGAATCTTTACCGCTATTCCCCAGCAGCATAAAGACAGTTTAAAGAGACGGATCAGAATACCCGTACCAATCTTTATTTCTGCCCTTGTACCAAAAGTGATGATGGATTATATAAATGAACGGTTAGCAGTTGAGCCAACAGAGAAGTTTTTAGACGATCAGAATCACGCAAATGTAGAAATTTTTATTCATGTTAGCCCAGATGGATTTGGGACAATTGGACATTGCGATATATGTATCGATAATCAAGTAATATCTTATGGAAACTATGATTACGATTCTATTAGATTATTTGAAACCATTGGGGATGGTGTTTGTTTATTGCTTCCACGAGAAAGTTATATTCCATTTTGCATCGAAACTGATCCATAAAAATGATTTTTTAGTTATGGGGTTCGTTTAACAGTTAAAACAGTTAGCGAGTGTAAAACGAGAAATTTGAAAAGTTAAAAGAAAATACCTACCCTTGGGTATCCGCGTTCATATAAAAGATAGGAATGATTGTAATGACTATGCCAGCCGTCTTTATTTACGAACGGGAGCTAGCTTTTTTAAATTTAAAAGAGGACGCTATAAAACATATTTTGTTTTAGGGTCTAATTGTGTTAAGTTAGCTGAAGCAATTATGGGAAAAGCAGGAATGGATATTATTGATTTTAAATGGAATTATTTCTCCGGGTACTTATCAAAACTATTTAGAGAAGGAATATCAAAGGGCAAATGGTGTTATTATTTCAAAAAATGTTTATAACCAATTGACAATTGACCATAAATGAGACATAATAATGGAGTATTATGGTTATGTCAAAGAAAGACAATAATACTTTGCATAGGTGACCCCTCTCCCATATAATCACCTATGCAGAAAAGGACAAGAATTGTTCCTTTTTTATACATTTTTTTTAAAAGTTCATAAAGTGTTCACATTTCTCCGATATTATTACAAATGTCGTCAAGACAAGATAATATATAAGTATAGGTCACCCCCTTCTTCCCCAAGAACGACCTATACATTAAAGGAAGTATTCCCCAATGCTTCCTTTTTTTATTTGTTAGTGCAAAAAAATTCTTGCCTAGATAATAAAAATTTGCTAGAATGTAAAAGGGCAACAGTGTGTCTTCCAGAGGAAGACATTTTTATTTTGATATAAAACAAAAGGAGAATAGAAAATGGCAAAGTATATATTTGTAACAGGTGGGGTCGTATCAGGCCTTGGTAAAGGTTTAACTGCTGCATCGTTAGGTCGAATTTTAAAACAGCGAGGGTTAAAAGTGTTTATGCAAAAATTAGATCCTTATATCAATGTTGATCCAGGAACGATGTCACCATATCAGCATGGTGAGGTTTTTGTAACGGCAGATGGTGCTGAAACCGATTTAGATTTGGGGCATTATGAAAGGTTCATTGATGAAGAATTAAATCGTAATTCATCTATTACTACAGGACGAATTTATAGTAATGTTATATCTAAAGAACGTCGAGGGGATTATCTAGGAGCTACGGTACAAGTGGTACCGCATATTACAAATGAAATAAAAGCAAAAATTTATGCTGCAGCATCAAGTTCTAATGCAGATATTGTAATTACTGAAATTGGAGGAACGACTGGAGATATTGAAAGTTTACCGTTTTTAGAAGCAATTAGACAGGTACGCTTAGATTTAGGTTATGATAATACTCTTTATATTCATACGACACTATTACCTTATATTGGAGCGAGTCATGAGGTTAAAACTAAACCAACACAGCATAGTGTTAAGGAGCTAAGAGGTTTAGGGATTCAGCCAGATTTTATTGTATGTCGAAGTGAGAAGTATATTGAACAAGAGCTTAAAGATAAAATTTCATTATTCTGTAATGTTCCAACAAAAAACGTAATTTCAAATTATGATGTTGAAGTATTATATGAATTACCAATGATGTTATTGGATCAGCATATGGATGATCTTGTCCTTGAACATCTAAGAATTGAGGCCCCACAACCAAATATGAGTGAGTGGGAGAGTTTGATTGAACGGGTTAAAGGTTTAGATCATGAAATAACAATTGCTTTGGTAGGAAAGTATACTCAATTACCAGATGCTTATTGTCAGTAAATGAAGCTTTAAGACATGCGGGATATTATGAAAATAGTGTTGTAAATATTGAATTTGTTGATTCTGAGGAAATAACAAAAGATAATGTCGCTGAAAAAGTTAAAAACAGCAGATGGAATCATAGTTCCTGGAGGATTTGGTAACCGCGGAATTGAAGGAATGATAGATGCAATTGAATATGCACGAATCAATAACTTACCATTTTTGGAATTTGTTTAGGGATGCAGCTGGCAACGATTGAATACGCCCGTAATGTTTGCGGCTTGAAAGATGCTAATTCATTAGAATTTGATGAACTAACAAAAAATCCTATTATTAATTTAATGTCTGATCAATCATTAACTGATATGGGTGGAACTCAACGCTTAGGTGATTATAATTGTGAACTGGCTGCCGGTACACATGCTAGAGAATTATATGGGGTCGATATGATTCAAGAACGTCATCGTCATCGCTATGAATTTAATAATGAGTATAAAGACGCTTTAGTTGAACATGGACTTACGATTGCAGGCATTAATCCTGAACGTAATTTGGTAGAAATAGTGGAAATTAAGGAACATCCATATTTTGTTGGCTTGCCAATTTCATCCAGAATTTACAAGTCGACCAAATCGTTCTCAACCGCTATTTCAGGGTTTGATTACAGCCGCTCATAAGCGAAAATATCATGGGTAGGTATTGCACCTATCCTTTTTATATAGTACCGTAATATGATACTTAGTGAATAAATAGTAACTTTAGTCCTAAATCAAGATACAAACTCCCCTAATTAGTCATTATCATTGTATTCGCTTACAACTATAATAATTGATATAGGAGGAAGTAAAATGAGAAAATAAAAAAACTATTTGCAATGATGATGACATTAGTAATGACCCTAGGCATTATTACAACAAATATTAGTGCAATCGAGGAATTAAAAGTTACTTCAATTGTTGCTAATACATATGTTGGGGATGGACAAAGAGAAGTGAGTTCATTTGAAATCACTGTCAATGATATTAATTTAGTAAATGATTTAAAGGCTGAAGATTTTGATATTACTAATAACGTTAGCTCAGTACCCTACGACGTTGCGACAAATGCTTTAGCAGATGATTATTTAGATGATGGAATTAGTTTAGAAATTAAAGGAAATACAATTATTCTTAATGTAAAAGCCTTTGATTATACTGGACGATACAATCCTGATTTTAGTAAAAATCCTTGGCAGGTTACCTGCAACAAATATGGTGTGTTAAGTTTCAATAAAGATAATGTGACTACATTGAAAACAAAAACTTTGGATGATGCAATCAGAGGAACGTTTACATATGCGGGATTAACTCGTGAGTATGCTTTATATTTGCCTAAAAATAGTGATGGAACTAACATGAAAAATGTTCCATTAGTAGTATGGAATCATGGTGGTGGAGAATATGCAGGGCAATTAGAAAATACACTTGTTGCTAATAGAGGTTTAACTGCATGGGTAGAGGCAGGATATAATACAGCGGTATTACAAATTCAAGTTTCTAATCCAAACTATAGCTACGGGACAGCTTTTGATGAAGATAAGAAATCTTTGATCGATCAAAATAACGCTTTACAAGCAGCGTTAATAAAAAAATTAATTGCAGAAGGAACAGTTGATCAAAATCGTGTTTATGTTACAGGAGCATCAAGTGGTGGTGGCGCAACGATGCGCTTTATTATGCAATACCCAGAACTTTTTGCGGGTGCGATAGCTTGTTGTTCAATGGATCCGATTGTGTGGGTACATTATAATTATCAAGATTCTTATGAACAAATTGTTGAAAATTTTGAAACTGCTTTCCAAGGACAAGTATACACTTGGGATGAAACAAAGAATGATGGTAAGCAAAACAAGTTGATACTGCTTCTTTAGTAGAGTTACCAATTTATTTTACACATGCTCAAAATGATACTACATGCAATGTTAATAGTTCAAAAGCTATGTATGAAGCTTTAAATAATCTAGGTGCTAAAAATAATCACTTAACAATCTGGTCAAATCAAGAAATGGCTGACGAAGGAATTGCTGAAGGTTTATTACATTGGTCGTGGGTAAAAGTACTTAACCATAATGAAGAAGGTTCACCAATGAATTGGTTATTTAAACAGACAAATGCTTCAGAAAATATTCCAGTAGAAAAAGAAGAGTCGAATAATTCTAAAACTGAAACAACTGCTTCTGAGGAAAGCAAAGAAAGCAGTTAAAACAGGTGATGATAGTACAGTTGAATTGATGGCTATGATGACTGGATTATCATTGTTAGCGGGAACAGTAGTATTAAGTAAAAAATATTATTAATAATAAAAATCCTCTAACTGAAATGAACCTCATTATTTGAACGTTCAAATAATGGAAGATCATTTCAAATGAGGATTTTTTATTTAAAATTCGAGTAATTTCACCAAAAAATTAATGAAATATAGTATACTAATACCCAGAGGTGAAAGCGCTATGATAAAAAATATAACTTTATTAGATAGTATTTTGGATGTTGCTAACTGTGTCGATATTAATGATAATAATACCTATATTGCTCGGAAAGTGATAGAGAATTGTGTTTGGTTAAAGGATATGAGTTTAGAGGATTTCTTAGAAACAACTAATATTAATGGGAGTCAGTTTAAACGATTTTATAAATTGTATGACTGCAACAATTTTTCAATCTTGAAAGAGCGGATTGGCTTGTGGTGTGATATTCGTAAAGAGCAAGTAGTAAAACAGTGTCAGTGGCAAAAACAAGAACCGCTTGCAAGAGTTATTTTTAACTTAACTAATTATAATGATTTTAATGATTTTTTTAATGTTGAGTTAATTGATCGGATTTGCAAGCAAATCTATCAAAGTAAGCGTATTATCATGTATGGGGCGATGGGATTGTTGAATTTAACACATGATTTTCAAATAGATATGAAACTGTTTGGAAAGGATTTTATTCGTAGTTCGATGTATGAAGATAAGGCTCTAGTTCCTCAAAAAGATGATTTTGTATGGCTTTTTTCAATGATGGGAAGAACGATGAATATGGTAGGGACAACAATGCGTTTAAAAATCTTTAATGGTCCTTGTAAGAAGTTATTAATTACTCAACACGGGGCATTATTAGAGAGTGATTTTTTAATTCATTAAATACTGATAATGATTATTATGAGGGGCAGTATGTTTTATGTTTTATCTAGATATGATTAAAACAAGATATTATGAATTATATATAAAGGAGAACTAGGCAGATGATTTTGGGGAAGGTTATGATGGCTCAAAGTGCTAATAAGCGTGGGAGTGTAGAATATCAGATCAGTAAAAAACATTGATGCTCGGAAATCGAATCAAAGATTATTCATTAGAAATGTTTATTAAAGAAGCTGGGGTATCAAAAACATCATTGATGCGGTATTTAAATAGCCTGGGGGTTAATACCTTTACTTCTTTTAGGGAAATAATCACATTAGAGAGTATTAAAGGCATCACAGCCTTGGAAACAATAAAATATAACTATAAGGAAGAACAGCTAGACAAACAGGCTGTTAAATTAGGAAAAATAATTAAAGAGGCTAAACGTGTTATTGTTTTGGGGGATGGTAATTGTTTTAGTTTGATGATTTATATGAAAGCCTTTATTCATCTAGGGATAGATTTTGAAATTCCTATTTATTTAGGTAAGGAGGAGGATATTTTTGATGAATATGCATTATCTAAAGATGATCTGGTAATTTTTATCAGTCTTCATGAAACGTTTAGAAGTTTTTTAGATCATCGAACGATGTTTTATAAGGATGTTAGATATTTTCAATTCAAATTGTCCGTGTCGAGTTGCATTTGTGGGAGAAGTAGATTTAGGACAAGAACCACTAAGTGAATACCAGTTTATCGTAGATATTGATGGGCTTATATATGAACGTAAAATGCGTTTAGATAAGTTATTTGAAGAGGCAATGAGTTATTTATGTCTTAGTTATGAATTTGTTTATTAATTCTTAAGTTTTTATTGATGGGAATTTTTGTTGTTTTTGTTATAATACAGTATATTATGGAGGCGGTAATATGCTTGAAACTAAATCAACTAAGAAATTTAAGATAATTAAAGGAATAATTTTGTATTCTTACTTTAGCAATGCTAGTGGCAGCTAGTGATTTTTTTATTCATTGTTGATGATATGAAAAAGAAGCGACGTCTGATTTTTTCAATTGTTCAATTATTGTTAATGATAGGAATTATAATTTTACCAGAACAGTTAAAGGAACGACTTGATTTAAAAATTCCGATTATGTTAGAAACCTCACTAACTGTATTTGCTTTTTGTGGATTTGTACTTGGTGATGTGTTTGATTTTTATAAAAAAATACCTATTTGGGACTCAATACTACATGCTTTTTCAGGTGTGATCTTAGCTTATGCAGGTTTTGTTTTAATTGATTATTTTGTTAAACGTGAAAGTGTAAATATATCGATGGGACATATGTTTATTTGCACTAGTGTAGTATTGTTCTCGTTAGCATTGGGTGCTTTATGGGGAAATTTGGAGAGTATTTGGTTGATGATATTTTTGGGACTAATAATCAGCAGTATATGAAGTCTACGCGAGGAACTTTATATGGCCAAAAAGATGTGCCTTTAGAAGGACATGCAGCTTTAGGCGATACGATGAAAGATTTAATGTTAGACTTAGCTGGAGCAACAGCTATTGTAACAATAGAATACTGTAAAGAGGATTATCGCAAAAAGAAAGCTAAGAAAGAAGATAAGTAAACTTTGAGCATTGAAAATGCCCTAGAATATAGGGCGTTTTTGTGTTAGAATATGGCGTGGAGGAGTGAGAGTATGTATCGAATTGGACAATCAATTGATATTCATCAGCTAGTAGCAGGACGAAAGTTGATTTTGGGTGGTGTTGAAATCGAACATGAGCGTGGTTTGTTAGGACATAGTGATGCTGATGTTTTATGTCATGCCGTTATTGAAAGTATTATTGGGGCTTTTAGGATTAGGTGATATTGGGAAACATTTTAGTGACACTGATGCTCAGTATAAAGGGATTAGTTCTTTAGTGCTATTAGAAAAACTTATGAAATGATGGATGATCGCGGTTACGAAATAAGTAATCTTGATGCAATCATTTTGATTGAAAACCAAAGATGGCACCTCATATCCAAAAAATGAAGGAAAATATTAGCAGGATCTTAAAATGTGATATTGCTGATGTTAATATTAAAGCAACCCGTGGTGAGAAGCTTGGCTTTGTTGGTCATGAAGAAGGTGCTGTTTCTCAATGTGTGGTTATGTTAAAGAAGAAAGGGATTTAAGAATGGAAAAAGTAAGAGTAAGATATGCTCCTAGTCCAACTGGACATCTACATATTGGGGGAGCAAGAACCGCTTTATTTAATTATCTATTTGCAAAACATCATGGTGGAGATTTTATTTTAGGTTAGAGGATACTGATATTGAAAGAAATATTGAAGGTGGTGAGGCTAGCCAATTAGAAAATCTAGCGTGGTTAGGAATTATTCCAGATGAATCACCATTAAATCCAAAACCAGAGTATGCGCCATATCGTCAAATGGAACGTTTGGATATTTATCGTAAATATACTCAAGAGTTATTAGATCGAGGTTTAGCATATAAATGCTTCTGCACCCCAGAGGAATTAGATGCTGAACATGAACGCCAAGTTGAAGCTGGTGTTGCGCCAATGTATAATCGTAAATGTCGTGATTTAACAGCTGAAGAAGTAGCAGCTAAAGAAGCAGCAGGAATTCCTTATACAATTAGACTTCGAGTGCCTGCAAATAAGACATATGAGTTTGATGATATGATCCGTGGACATGTATCATTTGAATCGAATGATATTGGTGATTGGGTAATTGTTAAAGCCAATGGGATTCCAACTTATAACTATGCAGTTGTAATTGATGATCATACCATGGAAATAACACATGTTTTTAGAGGTGAAGAACATTTAAGTAATACGCCAAAACAAATGATGGTTTTTGAAATGTTAGGATGGAAAGCACCGACTTATGGACATATGACTTTAATTGTAAATGAACAAAGAAAGAAATTATCAAAACGTGATGAAAGTATCATGCAATTTGTTTCACAATACAAAGAAGAAGGATATTTACCAGATGCAATGTTTAACTTTATGGCTCTATTAGGGTGGTCACCAGAAGGAGAACAAGAAATTTTCACAAAACAAGAATTAATTAAAGAATTTAGTGAAACGAGATTATCTAAATCACCTTCAATGTTTGATAAAGATAAGTTAACATGGGTCAATAATCGTTATATTAAAGAAAGATCATTAGAAGATGTTGTTGCATTATGTCGACCATTTTTAGAAGAGGCTTATGATCTATCAAGTAAATCAGAACAATGGATCAATGATTTAGTTGCAACGTATCATGATCAATTATCTTATGGTAAAGAAATTGTTAGTTTAGTCGATTTATTCTTTACAGATGAATTGAATTTAGATGAAGAAGCTAAAGAATTTATGAAAGATGAAACTATTCCTAATACGTTAAAAGTATTTAAAGCGCAATTAGAGAATTTAGAAGAATTTACTAAAGAAAATATTCAAGCTTGTATTAAAGCAACTCAAAAAGAGGCTAAAGCTAAGGGAAAAATGTTATATATGCCACTTAGAATTGCAACAACAGGAATCATGCATGGACCTGATCTTGCGAGTTCAATTTGCTTATTAGGAAAGAAAAGGTATTATCTAGATTAGGGTAAATATCGATTAAGGAGCGTTTAATTTAACGCTCTTCTTTTTCTGTAAAAGAAAAAGGATTGATATATTCATTGTTTGTGTTATATTGTATATACAATGGAATACACGGAGGAGGGGTCAAGTTACTATTATAAGCAAGGGGAAAGAGTATGAGTATAATAGCAAAACTGACCGAAAAGAAAGATTTTTCAGCGTCGGAATCTAAAATCGCAGATTATATTATTGAAAATAAGGAGGAGATATTACATCTTACAATTAGAGAATTAGCTAAAACAACATATACTGGGGCATCGACTGTAATGCGAGTCATAAAAAAATTTATGATGGTAGTTTTCTGATTTTAAGGTCGATTTAGCTTATGAATTACAAAATATGATGAGTAAAGGAAATAATAAAATCTTATTTCAAATAAAAAACAAGAAACAGCTTTTTCTGTTATGGAAAAAATTGCAAGTGTTGAAAAAGATACAATCGATCGAACAAAATTGTTATTGAATTATCAAC
>ENA-OQJP01000456-OQJP01000456.1-human-gut-metagenome-genome-assembly--contig:-NODE-456-length-11461-cov-2.385124_pt1 | contig 11461 bp, 10 predicted proteins | sample MGYA00242611_ERZ504778 | MGnify/ENA primary metagenome ERZ504778 (study PRJEB26092, sample SAMD00036349) | human gut metagenome | host: Homo sapiens | study: EMG produced TPA metagenomics assembly of...
ACACTGGTGGTTTATACCTGCTACATCACATACATCGTAGCTTATCTGAAACTGGACGTGGCATTTGCATGGACATCGGAAATTGTTTATTCCGTAGGAATCCTGGTGCTTTGCTATTTCTACATGAAGAAAGGGAAATGGAGTCTGAAGAAAATTTAAATTAATTTCCTAATCTTCGTTACCGAAATAAATCTTCAAACATATATGAAACAATCAAACCTATTATTTATGTCGGCAGCAATGATGTTGGCATCCTGCGGCGGAACCAAGACGCAGGACAGAACGGAACGCTTATCGAAAGATCGGATATAAAGATTGAAGGTAAGCGCATGACGCCCGAAGCGCTTTTGGGGCAATGGGCCGTATCGGCAGCGTAGCCGTATCGCCCGACGAGAAACAGATTGCTTACTCGGTAGCCTATTACAGCGTACCGGAAAACAAGAGCAACAACGAGTTGTTTGTCATGAATGCCGATGGCAGCAGCAACAGACAAATCACCCGCGACAGCTGGCAGGAAAGCCAACCCGTCTGGATTAAAGACGGCAAGAAAATCGCTTTCCTCTGCAACGAAAGCGGCAGCAGCCAGGTGTGGGAGATGAATCCGGACGGTACGGAACGCAAACAGCTCACCCGGTACGAGGGAGACATCGAAGGATTCGCTTTCTCGCCCGACGGGAAGAAGCTGCTTTTCATTGCGCAGGTAAAAACCGTGCAGAGCACCGCCGACAAGCATCCCGACCTGCCCAAGGCAACCGGTATCATCGTTACCGACTTGATGTACAAGCATTGGGACGAATGGGTGACAACCGCTCCGCATCCCTTCGTTGCAGACTTCGACGGCAACGGCATCAGCAACGTACAGGATATTCTGGACGGCGAACCCTACGAAAGCCCGATGAAACCCTGGGGCGGTATCGAGCAACTGGCCTGGAGCCCTGCTTCGGACAAAGTGGCCTATACCTGCCGCAAAAAAGACGGGACTGGCCTATGCTGTCTCCACCAATTCCGATATTTACATCTATGACCTTGCCACCGGGAAAACGGAAAACATCACCGAAGAGAACAAAGGGTACGATACCAATCCCCAATATTCACCCGACGGCAAGTACATAGCCTGGCAGAGCATGGAACGCGACGGCTACGAGGCAGACCTCAACCGCCTGTTCGTCATGGACCTTGCAACCGGAGAGAAGCGTTTCGTAAGCCGCGCCTTCGAATCCAACGTAGATGCTTTCTTGTGGAACAAAGACTCGCAAAGCATATACTTCATCGGCGTATGGCACGGTGAAACGCAGATTTACAACATCGGTCTTGCCGACAATGACAGTCTGAACCGGCTTACCGACGGCATGCACGACTACGCCTCTCTCGCCCTTTGCGGTGACAAGCTCATTGCCAAGCGCCACTCCATGAGTATGGGAGATGAGATATATGCCGTAAACAACACACGCAACGGCAATGCTTTCGCCAAGGCCAAGCAACTGACATTCGAGAACAAGCAAATCTATGACCAACTGGAGATGGGTAAAGTAGAGGCCCGCTGGATGACGACAACCGACGGCAAACAAATGCTGACCTGGGTTATCTACCCGCCCCAATTCGACCCGAACAAGAAGTACCCCACCCTGCTCTTCTGCGAGGGCGGGCCTCAAAGCCCCGTCAGCCAGTTCTGGAGCTATCGCTGGAATTTCCAGATTATGGCTGCCAACGACTATATCATCGTAGCCCCCAACCGCCGCGGTCTTCCGGGCTTCGGCGTGGAGTGGAATGAAGCCATCAGCGGCGATTACGGCGGCCAGTGCATGAAAGACTACTTCACAGCCATCGACGAAATGGCAAAAGAACCATTTGTCGACAAAGACCGCCTGGGTTGTGTAGGCGCCAGCTTCGGCGGCTTCTCCGTTTACTGGCTTGCCGGACATCACGACAAACGCTTCAAGGCATTCATTGCCCACGACGGTATATTCAACATGGAAATGCAGTACCTGGAGACAGAGGAAAAATGGTTTGCCAACTGGGATATGGGCGGCGCATACTGGGAAAAGGACAACGCTACAGCCCAACGTACGTTTGCCAACTCCCCCCACCTCTTCGTAGACAAGTGGGACACCCCTATCCTCTGCATTCATGGCGAAAAGGATTTCCGCATCCTTGCCAACCAGGCAATGGCTGCCTTTGACGCTGCCGTAATGCGCGGTGTTCCTGCCGAACTGCTTATCTATCCCGATGAGAACCACTGGGTGCTGAAACCGCAAAACGGCGTTCTGTGGCAGCGCACATTCTTGAATGGCTGGATAAGTGGCTGAAGCCTAGACAAAACAATAAAGAAAGCAGATAAAAAGATATGAAAAAAGGAGCCGGCACATCGTTGCAGTGATGTTGCCGGCTCCTTTTTTTATGCCATGCTCCCGATTGTCAGACCAGCACGCCCAATATCGGGAACGTCGCTCCCTGCATTACGAAGCAGATGCCAAAGACACACGCACTTACAATCCAAAGAATGACCAATGTCCATTTCAGGCCGGAAACCATAGGCTGCCACTTGAATATCTGGCTGAATATCATCCAAACGAGGCTTACCAACGGAATGCCCACTACCAGGATACCTGCAATATACATCACAATGGCCGATAACGGAGAGGCAGGCAATACTACATTAAAAGTAGGGAACATCGAGATAAGTGCTGCCCCACCGCCGATGGCCACCATTACGGCAGCAAAAAGCAGGGCTACGAACACCACTCCGAACACAAACAGCAGCGGACTGCAGATGATAGCGAATATCACCAGGCAGATTTTAAGGAACAGCCCCACCACCATAACCAGGGCATCGCCCAGTTTCTGCAGGAAAGTGCGAGGCTTGTCGGACCTCATATAATCGTTCACGCCGTTTGCCACCTTCTCAAAACCGCCGGTCACCGTCTTGCCTATATTATCCACCGTAACCGCCTCGCCCCGCATACTCAGTTTCTCGGCTGCCGTGCGGGCTTCCGGAACGATTATCCAGCAAATGATATAGGCGGGTATCAGGAGCTTGAATCCGAAAATCATGATTATTACAAGCACCAGACGCAACATCGTCACGTCCCAACCCCAATAGGCAGCCAATCCGCTCACCACACCGCCCAACATCTTATCGTCGGGATTGCGATAGAAATGGTGAGACACTTTCTCCGCAGTTGCGGAAGCGCCTGCACCTGTATTGCCGGCATGGTTGCTGCCGTCCCAACTGCCGCTTCCGGAAGCGGCATCTCCTGCATCAGGCTCCAGTTCTTCCGGCTTTCCCATGCGGGCAATCACTTCTTCCACATAGGCAATGGTAATCACCTGCGAACCCGCAGCAAGCTTCTCCGTAAAAAGCTCGGAGATACGGCGTTCAATGTCATCGATTATCTCGTCTGCACCGGCTTCCTTACGGAAATGTATCTTCAGGTTGCTTAAATAATTATCCAAAAGGCGGTAGGCATCTTCATCGATATGAAAAACCGTTCCTCCTAAATTTACCGTTAATGTCTTTTTCATCGTTATATGTTTTTTTATTTATTCTTTCATTACTCTTCAATAGCCCAACATGCTTCATGCTAATTGTTGGCAATATGATTGACCGTATCGCTCAGTTCGCGCCAGGACACCTCCAGCTCACCCAGAAAAGCCTCTCCTTTCGCGGTCAGCCTATAGTATTTGCGAGGCGGTCCCTGCGTGGACTCTATCCATTCGTAACTCAGCAAATCATCGTTCTTCAAACGGGTGAGCAGCGGATAGAGCGTACCTTCCACCACAATGAGCCGCGCTTCCTTCAGTTTCTGTATAATATCCGAAGCATAAGCCGGCTCTTTATGGAGCAACAGCATGATACAATATTCAAGCATGCCCTTGCGCATCTGCGACTTTACATTATTAACGTCCATAATTCGTATATGTTATTAAATGGTTTGACTATTTACAACAAAAAATGCCATACCTGCATCCTTTGTATGGCACAAATATATGTATTATCTTAGTACCTTGTATTACAAAGTACCTTACATTAATATTATTTAAGAGTATATATGACCGGAGAGCAATCCGGGCTGCGCCTGTCGCACCCGCAAAATTCCCGTTGATATGCCACAAATAATTGCAGTTTGGTTTCTGTTTGAAACAAAGTATGCTATATTTGCATCATATTAATATAAACGCAGCAAAACATGTTTACCATCAGAAAAGCAACAAGCGCCGATTGCGGGTTAATCCATAAGCTCGCCTGGCAGATATTTCCCGAAACTTACAAAGAAATTCTTTCAAAAGAACAAATCGAATATATGATGGAATGGATGTACTCCTTAGAGAGCATCCGCCAACAGATGGAAGAAGAGGGGCATGTGTACCTCATTGCCTGTGAGGAGTGCGAAGCGGCGGGTTATGTATCCGTACAGCAACAAGGAAAAGACCTGTTTCACCTGCAAAAGATTTATGTGCTTCCTTATTATCAGGGCGCACACTGCGGGAGTTTCCTGTTTCGCGAAGCTGTGAAATACATCAGGGATGTGCATCCCGCCCCGTGCATCATGGAGCTGAACGTAAACCGCAACAACAAAGCGGTAGGTTTTTACGAGCACATGGGGATGAAGAAATCCAGAGAGGGAGATTTTCCGATAGGAAACGGATATTATATGAACGACTACATCATGCAGTTGAAAATCGAAGAATAAGCAGCGGACCGCATCATGGAATCCAAAGGGCTACACTGCGTTTCCAAAGAGCTACATTACGTTTCTAAAGGGCTACATTATAACTGTAAAGGTCAACTCTGCAATTCCAAAGTTGACCTTTACGTTTTCTCTATTATTTCGCTACTCTCTCCAGCCATTTTAACCATTGAGAGCATCACAATCATGGAAGCGCCCGTTGCACCCACGAAAACCAACCAGCATGCCCAGATTGGAACAGTGGTATAAAGGATACCGCCAACGAAAAGCAGCGAATTACCTACTGCCGTTGCAGCCAGCCAGCAACCCTGCATCAGACCCTGCAAATGAGGGGGAGCAACCTTGGACACGAAAGACAGTCCCAGCGGTGAGATGAACAACTCGGCAACCGTAAGGATGAAGTACAAACCTATCATAATCCACGGAGTCACACGGATGGCATTGATTTCGGCGGCACTCATCGTGCTCAACGCATCTTTGGCAGGCAAAGTGAACGAGAATATCATCAGGAACACGTATGCCAGTGCCGCAATGCCCATACCGATGGCAATCTTCATCGGAGTGGACGGTTCTTTATCCTTTTTCTTCAATGCGCCGAACAGCCACATGATAAACGGAGTGAGGAATACCACAAAGAACGGGTTTACGCACTGGAATATTTCAGCACCCTTGATGCGGGTAAAGCCAAGGTCAATATCGATTACGCTCAAGTCTACATAGTCGCGTGCAAAGTAAGTCAGCGAATAACCGTTCTGGTGGAACGACAGCCAGAAGAAAATTACCACACCGAACACTGCGAACAGGGCATAAATACGCTGTTTGATTTCGGCTGCGCTCATCTTGATTTCTTCTTTGCTTACGGTAGCATTCTGTTCCTTGGCAGCTACAACCTTCTTTGCCGGGTCGGGGAAACGGTTCTTGTTGACCAGGTAGATTACCAATGAAATCAACATGGCAACAATGGCAGCCATGAAAGCGTATTGGAAACCGCGGTTAAACACATCCAGGTAGTTGTTGACAAACGCACCCATATCAGCCACATGGCTGCCGTCGAGCGTAACCTTGTCTGCCAGAGCCGTAAGATTCTCCATAGCCTGGGGAGCCATCTTGTCGCCCTCTTTAAGGAATTGGTGACAAAGTTCGGGCAAAGTGGCATCATAGTCGAAGTTGTTGACCTTCAGCCACCAGTTGCGCACACCGATAGCAATCCACGGAGCGAAGAAACCGCCGATGTTAATGAACATGTAGAATATCTGGAAACCGGAGTCGCGCAGGCTTGAGTACTTGGGATCATCGTACATCTGACCCACCAATGCCTGAAGATTACCCTTGAACAGACCGTTACCGAAAGCAATGACCAGAAGTCCGAAACAAGTCAGTCCCAGGTAAAGTCCCATGCTGGGAACAGGCGTAGGAGTAGGAATGGCAATAATCAGATAACCCACGCCATCATCACCAGACCGGCAAGGATAGTGCCTTTGAAGTTTTTAGTCTTATCGGCAATGATACCGCCTGCCAATGCCAGAATATAGATAGATGCATAGAACGCGGAATAGATATATCCGGTAGTCGTTTCAGACAGCCCGAACTTCGCCGAGATAAACAGTGTAAGGATTGCCATCATAATATAGAAGCCGAAACGCTCTCCCATATTAGCCAAAGCGGCAGCAATCAAACCATTAGGGTGCTTGCTAAACATAAAAATAAGTTTTTGTAAATTAGTAATTAGTATTAGTTTATTTATATTTTTTGCAAATATATACTTTTCATCGAAATTTCCGGTAAGAAAACGAAATATCTCTTGCCGGAAATCAGGTTTTTAATATCCCTTTCACGAAAAAAGCCGGAAAAAGCGTGTGAATAATTACACTATGACAATCTGTGCCGGAAAAAGCATTAAAATCACATAATCCCTCATGCTTACACACCTCATGCCTCGAAAAGCCTGCAAACCTCAGCGTGTACCTCCTTTATCAAATCCTTCGGATTGAGTTTGAGCTGCAACCCGCGCTGTCCGGCACTGATGTAGATATAGGAGAACTGCAGGCAGGTTTCGTGAATATAGGTAGGGAAAGGCTTTTTCATGCCGATAGGCGAACAACCGCCGCGGATATACCCCGTCAGCGGAAGCAGTTCCTTCATCGGAATAAGGTCGCACTTCTTGTTTCCGGACACCTTGGCGGCCAATTTCAGGTCTACTTCGTGCTCTCCGGGAATGACGCACACAAAATAACCGGTTTTATCGCCATGCAATATCAGAGTTTTAAATACCTGCTCTATATCCTCTCCCAAACTGGCAGCCACGTGTATGGCACTCAAATCTTTCTCATCCACCTCATAAGGAATGAGCTCGTAGGCAATCTTTGCCTTATCAAGCAGCCGAGCTGCATTTGTCTTGTTGATTTTATTTTCTTTCATTACAAACTATAATTGCAGACAGGCGAAAAGCATTCCGTTGCAGAAAGACGTTTTGCCGTCCGATGCCCTTTCACCTGTCATTTTTCTTTCAGACTATTTTAAAGATGAAGTTCTTCTTTCAGGAACTTCGGGGTATATCCTTTCGTACTCATCGCCACCTCTTCGGGCGTGCCGCAAGAGAGAAGCTCTCCCCCGCCTTACCGCCTTCGGGTCCCATGTCGATGATATAATCCGCCATTTTGATGACATCGAGGTTATGCTCGATAACGATAACCGTGTTGCCCTTATCGACCAATTTATTCAATACATTCATCAGGACGCGGATATCCTCAAAGTGCAGTCCGGTAGTAGGTTCGTCAAGAATATAGAGCGTCTTGCCCGTATCCCGCTTGGAGAGTTCGGTGGCCAACTTCACACGCTGGCTCTCGCCACCGGAGAGCGTAGTGGAAGACTGCCCCAGCTTGATATACCCCAGACCGACCTCCTGAATTACCTTAATCTTGTTCAATATCTGAGGTACGTTTTCAAAGAATTCCACAGCACGATTTATCGTCATATCCAGTACGTCGGCAATGGACTTCCCCTTGAAGCGCACTTCCAGCGTTTCGCGGTTGTAGCGCTTGCCATGGCAAACCTCACAAGGAACATATACATCGGGCAGGAAATTCATCTCAATGGTTTTGTAGCCGTTGCCCTGGCAGGCTTCACAACGTCCGCCGCTTACATTGAACGAGAAACGTCCCGCCTTGTATCCGCGGATTTTGGCTTCGGGCAGGCCGACAAACAGGTTGCGGATATCAGAAAAGACTCCCGTATACGTGGCAGGATTGGAGCGCGGAGTACGCCCCAGCGGCGACTGGTCTACATTCACCACCTTATCTATATACTCCAGTCCCTCGATACTGCCATACTCCAAGGGGTCCTGAAGCGAACGGTAAAACTTCTGCGAAAGGATGGGCTGAAGCGTTTCATTAATCAGTGTGGACTTTCCGCTGCCCGATACTCCCGTTACACAAATCAGTTTGCCAAGCGGGAACTCCACATCCACATTTTTCAGGTTATTGCCTCTTGCACCGCGCAGCCACAGGCTATGGCCGTTGCCCTTGCGCCGTTCGGCAGGCACTTCAATGGCACATTCGCCGTTCAAATACCGGGAAGTCAGCGTATGCGTCCGCAACATCTGCTGCGGAGTGCCGGCAAATACCACCTCGCCCCCCAGCCTGCCTGCCTTGGGGCCCATATCTATAACGTAATCGGCGGCAAGCATCATGTCTTTATCATGCTCCACCACAATCACGGAATTACCCATATCGCGCAACTCCTTCAACGAATGGATAAGCCGCAGATTATCGCGCTGGTGCAATCCGATGCTCGGCTCATCCAGTATATACAGCACGTTCACCAACTGCGAGCCTATCTGCGTAGCCAGCCGGATACGTTGGCTTTCGCCGCCGGAGAGGCTGACGGCGCTGCGGTCCAGAGACAGATAATCCAATCCCACATCCAGCAGGAATTTCAGGCGGGTACGGATTTCTTTCAATATTTCTACCGCAATCTGCTGCTGTTTCCTGCTAAGATATTGGTCTACGTTCATCAGCCAGTCATACAACTCGTTGATGTCCATTGTGGAGAGTTCGTAGATGTTTTTATCGTGAATACGGAATGACAAGGCTTCCTTGTTCAACTTCGCTCCGTGACATTCGGGACAGACAGCCGTCCTGGCAAATTGCTCCGCCCACTTCTGTGCCGTGGCAGACGCATCCTTTTCCTGCAACATCTGGATATACTTCACCACTCCCTCAAAAGTGACAAAGTAGTCGGAAGACGTACCGATAAGGGAGCTTTTTATCTTTATACGCTCATCCGAACCGTATAGAATCTCATCTATCGTATCGTCCGGCAGCTCCCTGACAGGAGTTTTCAGCGTAGCTTCATACTTCTCCAGCAATGCGGCAATCTGCCAGAATATCATGCTGTTCTTGGCTTTTCCCAAAGGAATGATGGCTCCCCCGCTGATGGAAAGCTCGCGGTCGGGGATAATCTTGTCTATATCAATCTGGCTCACCACGCCCAAACCTTTACACTTGGGACACGCCCCCTGCGGAGAATTGAAGGAGAAGTTATGGGGGGCAGGCTCGCGATAGGACAGTCCGGTGACAGGACACATCAAACGCTTGCTGTAATGGCGCACGCTCTCGCTTTGGGCGTCAAGCACCATCAGCAGCCCGTCGCCCTGACGCATGGCAACGGCAACGCTGTTCTTCAGGCGGGTGTCGTCTTTATCCGCCACCACCAGTTTGTCGATTACCACTTCCACGTCATGGTTCTTGTAACGGTCCAGTTTCATGCCGGGCAATGCCTCGCGCATCTCGCCGTCCACACGGACATAGAGGTAGCCTTTCTTGCGAATCTGCTCGAAAAGTTCCTTGTAGTGTCCCTTACGGTTGCGCACCAACGGGGCGAGGATGTAAATACGCTTTCCTTTATAATCGTTCAGGATAAGCTCGAGTATCTGCTCTTCGGTATATTTCACCATTTTCTCGCCGGAAAGATACGAATAGGCTTCGCCGGCACGGGCATACAGCAGGCGAAGATAATCGTATATCTCCGTTGTCGTACCCACGGTGGAACGCGGATTTTTATTGGTGGTCTTCTGCTCTATGGAAATCACCGGGCTCAGACCGGTAATCTTATCTACATCGGGACGCTCCAGATTGCCCAGAAAGTTACGGGCATAAGCGGAAAACGTTTCGATATAGCGACGCTGGCCCTCGGCAAATATCGTATCGAATGCGAGGGACGACTTGCCGCTTCCGCTCAGCCCGGTGATTACCGTAAGGCTGTTGCGGGGAATTTCCGCATCGATGTCTTTCAGGTTATGTACACGCGCTCCGTATACATTGATATATTCTGTTTCTTCTTGCATATTTTAATGAATGAATTTGTGCAAAAATAACGGTTTCCGACCGAATATCAGTCGAAAAGCGGTATTTTTCGGTTTTGAAATGCACAATATTATTTCTTAACGCAATCCTTTGGTTAAAATGGGACAATATTGTTAACTTTGCGGCTACTTTGGGAAATTGTAAACATAAACCAACGATTACTGAATGAAAACGATTAACCGTATTTTTTGTTCCCTGCTGCTTGCCGGCGCGTGCAGCCTCGGAACAAGCGCACAAGAAAACCAATCTTACTTTCTGCATACGATAGAAAAAGGCCAGAGCCTGTATTCCATTGCCAGCATGTACAACATCAGCCAGGCGGATATAGTAAAACTGAATCCGGGAAGCGACGACAAGATATATGTAGGCCGTACCCTGCGCATTCCGCGTACGGATGCCGGTTTGCAAAAGGAGACTTTCCATACCATAGCTCCCGGTGAAACTCTTTACCGGCTTACGGTGAAATACAATGTGTCCGCCAAAGCCATATGCGATGCCAACCCCGGACTGAGCGCGGATAACTTCCGCATCGGGCAGGTCATCCGCATTCCGTCGGCCACGGATGCGGCAGCCGCCACCGCAGACACGCAGGCACTTTCGGGCATGCCCCGCAGGCAACACTACCATTCAGGCCCCGGTACAATCCCCGCTGCCGCGACATGCACAAGGTAAAACGCAAGGAAACGGTATTCAGCATCAGCCGCGAATACGGCATTACCGAAGCCGAACTCATAGCCGCCAATCCCGAATTGCGGGGCGAGAACAAGATAAAGAAAGGTTCGTTCCTCTGTATCCCCTATCCGTCCTCTCCTTCTGCAACGCAGCAGGATACACCCCGGCAGGCCGCACCGAGCGACAGCGAACTGTTCAGTGAAAACACCAGAAGCAGCAAGCGCATCAATGTCATCAAGGCTGCCGTAGTCCTTCCGTTCCTGCCCGACGGGGCAAGCAAAAGCGAATCTGCCAAAATGGTGGAATATTACGAAGGATTCCTTATGGCGGTAGACAGCCTGAAGCGCACAGGCACTTCCATAGACCTTTATACTTACAGTACCGGTCCTGCTACATCCTCCCTAAACTCCATACTCGGCAAAAGCGAGATGAAGGACATGGATATTATCTTCGGCCCGTTGCACCAGCAGCACATCAAGCCTTTGGCCGATTTTGCCGACAAGCACGACATACGGCTGGTGATACCGTTTACGTCTAAAGACAATACCGTATTTCGCAATCCGTCGGTATACCAAATCAATACTCCCCAATCCTACCTTTATTCGGAAGTGTACGACCACTTTGTACGCCAGTTTCCCAACGCCAACGTTATCTTTATCGAGGCAAGCCAGGGAACCAGAGAGAAGGCGGACTTCATCAAGGGATTGAAAGAGGAGTTGCGCAACCGTTCCATACCTA
>ENA-OQJP01000459-OQJP01000459.1-human-gut-metagenome-genome-assembly--contig:-NODE-459-length-11400-cov-2.092078_pt1 | contig 11400 bp, 10 predicted proteins | sample MGYA00242611_ERZ504778 | MGnify/ENA primary metagenome ERZ504778 (study PRJEB26092, sample SAMD00036349) | human gut metagenome | host: Homo sapiens | study: EMG produced TPA metagenomics assembly of...
GGGCGGGACGAGTAACAGGTACAGATTCCCGCGCTTTTTTATATATAGGTATTACAATTCTGATTTAACACATAAGAACCGTCCGGTTCGGGAATCTGCTGGTTATTTTGAGTAAATTATGGAAAGTGTAATCGTAGATTTTAGGAAATTCCTTGTGCGTGTTATTTGTATATCAGCAATCCTGCTTCAGTAACTCTAATATTAGAGAAGATTATAAACAACATATTAGTAATACTAAAAAAGTATATATGCAATATGTTTTATTACTTTTCTTTAGAAGTATCTTTCATTTAATTTTTCTAATGAATGGTTTGGTAAAATATATATAAAGATAGATTGGAGTATAATAGACTAATACTGATAAACATTATTACTTTTAATATGAATATATAATTATTCACTAATTTCTAAACACACACAAAAACGTTGTTATTTTAACATTTAGAGATTATGCCTATTTTATTGACAGTGGAGAATCTTGTAACTGCGGATTTGAGCACAATTCATAAGGAACAAGCTACTTACGTGGGAATTGATTTTGGAACATCAACTACAGTAGTTTCTTATTCATATTTTGATAATGAAAAGAGAATAGTTGTAACTGAAGTAATGAATCTACGACAGAAGCAAAGTGATGGTGCGGACTTTACTGGAGAAAAAGTGCCTACAGTTATAGCTCTTTATCATAATCGGGTACTTGTCGGAGAGGGAGCTGCAAACTTAAAGTATGAATTAGAAAAAAACAAGGATGTCTGGTACTCTTTTAAGATGGAGTTAGGAGAAGATTTAGGTGCAAAATATTGTAATAGTATTTTGGGTAAAGATAAATCTGTCCGAATCCAAAATGCAAAGGATGCTACTATTTATTTTTCAGATTCTTAAAGAAAGAGATAGAATCCTATGTCGAACAAAAAGGACTATGTCAGAATATTAAATATGCAGTAAGTATTCCTGCTTCGTTCGAGGCGAATCAACGACGCGATTTGGTTGATGCTTTAATAAGCAATCAAATGGATGTTAGCAAACAGTCCTTGATTGATGAGCCTAACGCAGCTTTTTTAAACTATATTCATGAATCGGAGATGAATAATGAAGCAGTGGTAATTCCTAAAGATATTAATCCTAAAATGTTAGTTTTTGATTTCGGAGCTGGGACATGTGATATTTCAATATTAGAAATAGGTGTAGATTATAAGGGAGTATATTCTAAAAATTTGTCAATATCTAAATTTGAAAAATTGGGAGGAAATGATATTGATAGATACATTGCTTATGAGATATTGTACCCTGAACTTTTGTCTCACAACCATTTAGATATGGATATCTTTATTATGTCTGAGAAGAAAAAAATCATAAATGCTCTTTTGACTACTGCGGAAAACTTAAAAATAAGGATATGTAAAGCCATAAGTCTAATGAGGGATAGTTTCGATTTGTCAGGTCTTGAACAAGAATATAAAGTTTCTGTAAAGGATATTCGAATTAATACATCCAAAGGGGTATTGTACATGGATGAGATTTTTTTAACATCTATCCAATTCGCAGAACTTATGAAAGTTTTCACAAGGAAGAAAAGCGATGTTATTCAAAAAGAAAACAAATATATAATAGTATTTATGATTGTGTAAAAACTTCTATTCGTAAGGCTAGATTAGAAGTAGATGATGTTGATTATGTTTTATTGGTGGGTGGGAGTAGTCTTAATCCTTATGTACAAGCCGCTCTGAAATCATGGTTGCCATATTCCAAATTATTGTTATTTCCTGATCTTCAGACTTGTGTGTCTAAAGGTGCATCAATTCATTCGTTCATCTATAACTCTTTTGGACAGAATATAGTACAGCCAATAACCAGTGAACCAATATGTATAATTACTAAGAATGATCAGCTAATGACTTTGGTTCCTGCCGGAACTGTCATGCCGACGGATTACTATTGAAATAGATAATCTTGCTATTGTAAAAGAAGGCCAAAAAACTGTAGAATTCCCTATTTGTATCAGTAATGAGAATAAAATATTGACTAATTTGGTTATAACTTCAAATGAACAAAATGGATTTCTTTGGATACGCCTATTAAGCTGCAATTAGAATTAACTGCAGATAAATTACTGACAATTAATGCCAAGGTTGGAAGTGAAACTTGTTTAGTAAGTGCAATTAATCCTTTTGCAAATAAAGAGTTAACTTCACAGGAGAGGATAGCATTGAGAGCAGAGAAAAAAGCTTATAATACAACAGCTAATAATAGAGGAGTACCATCAAAAGAATGTTTGTTGGAATTGGCAAAAGCTTACGAAAACGCAACTCTAAATTTGAAGGCAGCTGAAACTTATGAGGAATGTAATGAATTATATCCTGGTACTATTAGTTATAATAAATTAGGATGCTGCTTTTCTTCTGCAGGAAATAATAGGAAAGCACTACGTTACGGAGAAAAAGCTTATGAATATAGTAAGGATGCGGTTTCTGCTTTTAATTTGGGTTATCGCTATAAAAATATTGATACTTCAATGTTCTTAAAATATATTCACGAATCTTTAGCAATGTGCCCGAATAAGCCACATCCTTTATTTGAACTTGGAAAGTATGAAAAAAAGAAGGAAAGAAAATAGAAGGAGTAGAAAAGATAAAGAAAGCTTATAATATATGGAAGGCTCAATATGATAATGGTACCCTCAGTGATGTAGATTATACTTGGTTACCAAGTGCTGCAGAGGAATTAGGTGAGTCTATTTTTGCTGAAGAGGTCAGAAAAAGGCAAAAAGGATATCATTGGATGATTTTTATAATTCTAATAATACAGTAGCGGTGAAAGGAGACTAATTATGAGTACTAGAATACCTACAGAAGAAAGTTTGGATACTCAACAAAAGGATTTTCTAAAGAAACTGAAAGATAATCATTATGTTGGTCAGAATATTTGGATAAAAGGGTTTCCGGGAAGCGGAAAATCGGTGTTGCTTGTATATGCCATTAAATACTTATTGAATAATGAGGCTACTCAAAATGCAAAAATATTATTAGTGGTGTTTACTCATTCGTTGATAGAACTTTGCAAAGCTGAACTTGCAGAGTTGAATATAACAAATGTGAAAATTGTCACGATGTATGAATTCTTAAAAACAAAGAGAAAATATGATTATATTTTTTGTGATGAGGTTCAAGATTTAACATCTCGTATTTTGATAAAGATGAAAGATCAGACAAGGTATATGCTGATTGTAGCGGGAGATAGTAACCAATCTATTATTCAAAGGACCCTCAATATCAAGAAGCTGTAGTTATTCCTGAGAAAATTACTCAATTAATTGATTCTGAAGATTGGGGACTTTTATACGTATATAGGTTAACTCGTTCTATAATCACTGCAATTCAGAAAATGATACCATCGATGAATATTTTTTAGTGCAAAGAGGTATATGCTTAAAAGAGATACGCAAATACGCTTATGCAAAGCAGAATTTGTGGATCAAGAAGTCGAATATATAATGAGGGAGGCACGTAAGTTTGTTAATCGTAATCAGAGTTGTGCAATATTATTTCCTACTAAAGATAAAGTATTGGAATTTTGTGATACCGTTTTGCAGTTAGAACATAAACCTGTATGGGAAAAATGGATTGATCAATATTATGAACCTTATTTTAAACGGCTTAATGATCATCTAAAGGAAAATCAAGTTCCTATAGAATGCGTTGTAAATAGTTATGGATCGTTATTAGCTGCGGAAAACGATAAACGTATTGTTATTATGACTTATCATGGTGTAAAAGGATTGGATTTTGATAATGTTTTTATTCCATTTGCAAATACAGACTTATATATTCCTGGAGATAGTAATATTACTCAGAAATTGTTTATGGTTGCAATGAGCCGGAGCAGAAATAATCTATACATCACTTATACAGGCATGCCTTTAAGTTATGTTTCTTTATTTAGTTCAGATAGCACTATATGTGCAAATATTTCGATAAGTAATGAATTGCATCCCAATTTGTCGGATGATATAAATATAGATTTTTGATTATGGCTAAAATGAGATATGAATACTTGGGCATTATACATCGTAATGATTTAAATATTCTGTTTAAGAAAGGATATATTGTGTTATGCACTATTCACGTGAAAACTATATCCGGCAATGATAGTGTACCGGAAGAATATATAAGGGAGCTGTTGAAGAATGTATCTCCTTTTGATTATACAAGTGAATATGTTTTTATTAAATTTCTTCGTGAGAGGAAATGGCTTAAAAGAGATTGCAAGAATAATATTGAATATAAAGAAGTACAATCGATTATTCCATTAGATTTAGTTGCTAAAAAAGATATGGAAATGAGCTTTAATAAAATGATAAAGTTTGTAGAACCATTGTGGGGGACTTATGTAGATGATTTCTCTCAGTCTTTATTTAGTGAAAATATGTGCAAAGGTGCATCTGCTTGTTTAGAGATTTTGGGTATTAAAGTAGAAAAACCTTTAAAGGATTTAGATGATGAGGATTTGATTATTAAGGTCACAAATTATCGATTTCAAAAAGAAAATTTGGATGAGAATAGCTCAATTTGGCAATATTTATTAATGTATGAACGTCACGAGCCATATCCCAGTAATTGCCTAGGATATTTTTATGATTCGGTTCATGTTTTTGTTAACTATACTTTTAAAAAAGAATATCTTACTATGCCGAAAACAGAGATTTTAAAAGTTTTGAATCTAATTGATCGACAGAGTAGATATGATTTTGAATATATAGTATGTGAATTAAAGAACAATAAATGTGCAGAGAGATATATTGAGAAATGTACACGGAAAGGTATACGACAATATATTTTGATACCTATTTATTTTTACTTATTAAATTTGTTTTCATTGCCAAATTATCAATCATTAATGAAAGATTATTGTAGAAATAGTTTTAAGAGGCTATATGAAAAGGAGTACAAACTAGCAGTATACTTAGTTGGATTGCGTTTAGGATTTGATTCTATTAATGAGATTTATTATCAGAAACTGGAGAAAGATATGGAATCTCATCAGCAGAGTTTATTTTAAAGTAATATAATATGAACCGTAAATTTAAAATTAGTCGAATAACATTATTATTAATGTGTTTATGTCTTGTCTTTTTGTTTTCATGCGGTGAAGAGAACGAAAAGAATGAAGTTAGAGTAGAAACAGAAATCGTACCTACATCTGAATGTGAGACAATTTTTAGTCAAGGAATCAATGTCTCATCAGAAGGTGAACGGGCTACAATTTCTTTTTCCACTAACAAGGACTGGTCAGTTTCCCTTGCCGAGACGCAGAATGGGGATAATTGGTGTACAGTGTCTCCTTCGAGTGGTAAAGCTGGAAATGTCACATTAACTATTGTGGTGGCTAGTAATACTGGATATGATGACAGGAATGTTGTTTTAAAGCTCAGTGTTGATGAATTAACTAAAAGCATCATGATCAATCAGAAACAAAAAGATGCTTTAACATTGACATCGAATCGATTTGAGGTTGATAAAGATGGGGGAATTATTAATTTACAGGTAAAGTCAAATATTGATTATAATGTGACTGTTGCTGAAAATAGCAGGACTTGGATTGAACCAGTTATTTCTGAACGTACACGTGGCTTGTCTACTAGCTTTTATCTTTTGCAATATCCCCAAGTGAAGAATATGATAAACGTGAAGGAGAAATCATTATCACTTCCGGCGAATCGGATGAAACAGTAAAGGTGTATCAGACGGGTTCTGCTATTCTTATTCTTTCTCAAAATGAATATACTTTTGGCTGTGATGGTGGACGGGCATCAATTGACATCAGCAGCAACTTTGAATATGAAATAGATATGCCTAATGTTGATTGGATTCAATCTGCAAATTTATCTCGTGCAGTTTCAAGCCATACTCTTGTCTATGAGATAAGTGCAAATAACACATATGCTGACCGTGAGGCTGTTATAGTATTCAAAGATGCCAACGGAAACAAGAAAGAAAGTGTTTCCATTAAGCAAAATCAGAAGGATGCTATACTGCTTTCAAACAACAAGGTTGAAGTCCCCCAAAATGGTGGAACATTTTTTGTTGATGTTAATAGTAATGTTGAGTACTCTATTGAAATTCCTCCTTCATGCAACAGCTGGATTAGTAGGGCTAACTCTTCAGTTAATGTTCATCGTGGATTATCAAAAACAACATCTGCATTTTCTGTAGCAAGCAGTGATGAATATGATAAGCGTGAAGGTGAAATCTATTTCAAATACAACGACATCAGTGATACTCTGAAGGTTTATCAGAGTGGTGGCGCAATTCTTGTACTTACTCAGTCTTCTTATAATATTGATGGGAATACTACAAGCATTAACGTTCAACTGAAGAGTAATATCGACTATGGTGTGTCAATTTCTAATGATTGGATTACAGAAATACCTACACGCTCTATATCAAACAGTATGAAGAAATTTAATATAATGTCCAATACGACAGGTAAGAGCCGTACTGGCAAGATAACTTTTACTTCTTCGGATGGAAAGAAGACGGAAACAGTAACCGTCATACAGGCAACGGTAGTGAAAGTTACTGCTCTTGATATACTGTTCAATGGAACATTATATGCTTATGTAGGTGATAGTTATAACTTTTTTGTCACTTGTAAACCAAGTGATGCTGTAACGGATTATGAATGGAGTTCTTCTGATATCAGAGTCTTGACAGTCAGTGGTAGTGGTGGCAATGCAACTGTTAAAATTGTAGGTTATGGAGAAGCAAATGTTGTTGTTAAAGATAAAAATAGTGGAGTATCTAAAGAATATACTGTTCATTCTCGAATATCTGATTTCTCTTGGAGTAATACAGGTGAGACTTACTCTATTTATCCTATGTTAACTTTGGCCGTAGGAGAATCTCAGAAAATCAGCTATACTTCTAAGCAAGGTAGTTCTGTGTTGAATATTTTTGGCAATCTGAGTGATTTTGTATTCTATGAACCTGTAAATGTTGTTTCTGAACCATCAGTAATTTCTATTGATGCAGATGGGACTGCTACAGGATTGAAAACAGGTATAGTTGGAATTAAACCAACAGGATACATAACACGTTTAAGTAGCGGAAATGAGAGAGTCTATGTAAATGTAATACCAGAATATATAGAGAGTGAGTATAACAATAATTTCTCTAACGCAAACACCATCAAGGATGGGCAGTCAATGAAATTCTCATTGTCTTCTACTAGAGATGTGGATGTGTTCAAGTTCAATAGGAAATCCACCTATATGCATATAAATTTAGAGTATCTTGGTAGTTTTAATGATGTAAACTATAGCAAGCGATTGCGTTATGAGGTGTATGATTCAAATTATAAGCTTACCGGTAGTGGAACATTATCACTTACAGGAACTGGTCAAATTTATGATCCTATGTTGAGATATGTTGGCTCAGGAGATGTAGCATATGTGCAGTTCTACTTTAGTGGGGATTACATACAGAATTTCCCTGATGGATATTTTAAGGTAAGTATTGCTGCACAATAGACTAAAACGGCAAATAAGTATTTGGATAATAGATAAAATATACTCATAAAAATCAGATAGTCGAAATCTTCGATTCTAAGTTTGGATTAAAATAAAAAATGAAAACATTTAGATTTATTATCAGTTTGTGCTGTTATTAATGTGCACAACTGCGTGTAACGAATACGATGACAGCGAATTATGGGATAGAGTTAATCTTTAGATGACAGAGTGACCTCTATTGAGAACCGATTGAAAGCATTGAATAATGATATTACATCGATTAGTGCTTTAGTAGGGGTACTTCAAAATAGGTTATATCTAACCAATGTTACTACATTGGGAGATGGCTATACACTCACATTTTCAGATGGTTCGCATATCACGGTTTCAGATGGAAAAGATGGGATTAATGGAAAAGATGCTCCCGTAATCAATGTCCGTTATTATAACGGTAGATACTATTGGGTACAAACTATTAATGGTGAAACAACATGGCTTAATGATAGTGATGGAAACAAGATTCCTGCATCAGGAACGGATGCTATCACGCCACTATTGAAAGTAGACTCTGATGGATATTGGATCATAAGCTATGATAAAGGTTATACTTATTCCAAATTGCTTGACGAATACGGGAAGGCAGTTAAAGCTTCTGGAATGGATGGTGATTCATTTTTTGAATCTGTAGAGGCAACGGAAGATGAACTCAGATTAATACTCAAAAGATGGAACAGAAATAGTATTCCTTTGGGAGAACAATCACTTTATAAAGCTGTAAATTTAGGACTTAGTGTGAGGTGGGCTTCATTTAATTTGGGAGCAATAACATCTTCGGAGAAAGGTGGCTATTTTCTATGGGGAGATGTTGATAATGTAGGAGTTATGCCTGATTATCAGGCTCCTAATATTGATAATATCTGTGGAAGCAAATATGACATAGCACGTGCAATGTGGGGAGGCTCATGGAGATTGCCCAATAAGGCTGAGCAAATAGATTTGATTAAGAAATGTACATGGACAAGAGCAACAATAAACGGAGTCAGTGGTATGAAAGTAACAGGTAGTAACGGAAATAGCATCTTTTTACCCTCTACGGGTTATATGCTTCCGGCAAGTGGACCGGCAGGAGCTACACAGCTAGTGGACGAGAATAGTGGTTATTATTGGGTTGGAGAATCTTACGGTGATACTTATGGACGTTTTGGCTATGTTTTCTATTATAATTCTACAAGTTATTATTATAATGCTAGTTGGAATGCAAGTATGATTAAAATGGCAATTAGACCTGTTAAAGAGTAATTTTTATTTCAGAATTACATTTCTTCCATTAATCCTTTAGTAATCCAAAGATATCTTTAGATTGCTAAAGGATTGATTCGTGTTCTTTTTTAGAATAATCTATCAATTATATGCAAAATACACATATCTTTGTATACATCAAGAATGTGGTATGAGAAGATATATATGGTAGATTATAAATTACAGCGTTTTCTAGATGCCCAGCAAGGTGTTTATAACCAAGCACTTGCAGAAGTGAAAAATGGGAAAAAATATTCTCATTGGATTTGGTACATATTTCCTCAGTTAAAAGGACTGGGAATGAGCTATAATTCTCAGTATTATGGAATTTGTGGTAAAGAGGAGGCCGAAGCATATCTTGCTCATCCCATTTTGGGAGTGAGACTCCGTGAAATAACAACAGTATTTTTGCAACTGAAAGGTAAGACTGCGGTAGATGTATTCGGAGGATTGGACGCAATGAAAGTGCTGTCGTGTATGACACTTTTTAATGAAGTTGCTTCTGATGATTTATTTCAAAAGGTAATTGATCTGTATTTTCAAGGCAGGCTGGATGAGACAACAAAGAAAATACTAAATAAATATTAGAACTGATACTTATGGGCTGTTTAATGAATTTGTTATGGTTATTGCTTGGCGGTATTTTTACGGCAGTGGAGTATTTAATCTCAAGTATATTGATGATGCTTACAATTGTAGGTATACCTTTCGGTATGCAAACATTGAAGTTGGCAGGACTTGCTTTGTGGCCTTTTGGAAAAGAAGTAAGGAGTGGTGGGCGTTCAAGCGGATGCCTTTATATACTGATGAATGTTTTATGGATATTTTTGGGTGGTATTTGGATTTGTTTGTCACATCTGGTTTTTGGAGCTGTCCTATGTATCACCATCATTGGGATACCCTTTGGTTTGCAGCACTTTAAGTTGGCTGCGTTAGCATTATCACCATTTGGAAAGGACATCGTAGGAGCATAATGTAACAATAAGAGAAGTGGCTATAACAAAAAGTTATAATACATAATTAGAAACAATTGGGTTGTCTTGATTGTTTGCCGTACCTTTGCACCCGCAAAATTATAAAAAGATAAAAAAATGATTTCAAGCGCTACAAAAAACGTTGCAAAACCAACAACAAGACAATTTACGTTGCAATACTTTCTACTTTAACTTTTTTCTTATTTTTAGATTATATTCCTGGTTTACAAGCATGGTCCGCATGGGTGACTCCTCCGGTAGCTTTGTTTCTCGGACTTATTTTCGCATTAACCTGCGGACAGGCACATCCCAAATTTAATAAAAGACATCTAAATATTTGCTGCAATATTCTGTAGTAGGATTGGGATTCGGTATGAATCTTCAGTCGGCTTTGGCATCCGGTAAAGAAGGGATGGAGTTTACTGTTATTTCTGTGGTAGGCACGTTGCTCATCGGCTGGTTTATTGGTCGTAAAATCTTCAAGATAGACAGAAATACTTCCTATCTGATTAGTTCGGGAACTGCTATCTGTGGTGGTAGTGCTATTGCGGCAATAGGGCCGGTGCTGAGAGCTAAAGACAGTGAAATGTCTGTGGCATTGGGAACGATCTTTATTCTGAATGCTATTGCGCTTTTTATCTTTCCGGCTATCGGACATGCTTTGGATATGACCGAACATCAGTTTGGCACATGGGCTGCCATTGCTATTCATGATACCAGTTCTGTGGTGGGAGCAGGTGCTGCTTATGGTGAAGAAGCACTGAAGGTTGCTACAACTATCAAGTTGACTCGTGCTCTTTGGATCATACCAATGGCATTCGCCACTTCTTTTATATTTAAAAGTAAAGGTCAGAAGATAAGTATTCCCTGGTTTATTTTCTTCTTTATTCTAGCTATGATTGCGAATACATATTTGCTGAATGGCGTGCCGCAGTTAGGTGCCGCCATCAATGGAATTGCACGCAAGACATTGACTATTACCATGTTTTTTATAGGTGCTTCCCTTTCTTTGGATGTTCTAAGATCTGTCGGTGTCAAACCTTTGATCCAAGGCGTTTTGTTATGGGTGGTCATAAGTTTAAGTACATTAGCCTATATCTATTTCGTGTAAAAAGTGAAAGAAATGTCCCCATCTGAATTGTACTGCGAGGATTCAGATGGGGGACATTTCTTATGTTTAAGCTAAAAATAAGCTGTCTCAAAACATCGAATGAGACAGCTTATATTATTTATAGTTGAATCGGTTGAGACAACTTATTTTTTATTCAAGGCTTCGAAGATCAATCCTTCTAATTCTTCAGCAAGTTCGGGATTATCTTTGATACATACCTTGGCTGCATCACGTCCTTGACCCAGTTTAGTGTCATTGTAGCTATACCATGAACCGCTCTTTTTGATGATTCCCAGTTCTGCGCCCAAATCGATGATTTCTCCGGAGTGAGAAATACCTTCACCAAACATGATATCAAATTCTGCTTTGCGGAAAGGAGGTGCTACTTTGTTCTTCACCACTTTCACCTTAGTCAGTTTACCAAGAACTTCTTCACCGTCTTTGATTGGCTGGCTGCCACGGATATCTATACGTACAGAAGCATAGAACTTCAATGCGTTACCACCTGT
>ENA-OQJP01000460-OQJP01000460.1-human-gut-metagenome-genome-assembly--contig:-NODE-460-length-11386-cov-2.956746_pt1 | contig 11386 bp, 10 predicted proteins | sample MGYA00242611_ERZ504778 | MGnify/ENA primary metagenome ERZ504778 (study PRJEB26092, sample SAMD00036349) | human gut metagenome | host: Homo sapiens | study: EMG produced TPA metagenomics assembly of...
TTCCCGAAAGTCCGTACCTTTGCACTGTGTTTTTCATAGTATTAGATTTAAGGTTAACAAAGGTTGGAGTACAGCGGTACTCCTTTTTTATGCCCGTACGTCCGGTTCATACATCCGCAGCGCCCGCGCACGTCCGGCTTCAACCGCTAAAACCGGCGCAAAAGTTCCTCGAACGTCACACCGCTGTCCGCTTTCATCTTCTCCATACGAATACGCTTCAGGCGCTTCTTTACCGAATCTTTTTCCAGATGCATGATTTGTGACATTTCCAATTGGGACAGTTGCATCTTCACCATACAGCAGTAGCGCAAATCCTCTTTATTCAAAGCAGGATAGTGTTGTTGCAGTCGCCTGGTGAAGTTATCGAAAATAATGTCCGCGTTCTGCACAATGTCTTCCCAGTCATCGTCCGAAAGAAGGATATTGCTCCCTTCTCTATCTCCTGAACGATACGCTGGTTCAGCCTTCTGAAGAAAGTCTCCTTCAGCCGGGCTTCCTTCTGCTCCATTTCGGCCATACGCTGCAAGTTCTCGGTAGTCACTTGCCGCTGATGATGCAATTCTTCCTGCTGACTGGCAAGCTGGTGCTGCTGCTCCACCAGCCGGCGGCGGTTGCGCCAATAAAAGAAATAAATGGTACTTGCTATCCACAGCGACAATAGGGACAAGGTAGCCATCAGATATACATTGCTCTGCCTTTCGGCGGCCTGAGTGCGCCAATAAAGGTTCTCCACGGACAGTTGCTCGTGCTTGTAAAGCTCCTGCAACGCAATGACTTCCGCCGTATGGCGTTGCTTCCTCACGCTGTCCGCCAGTTCCGTAAAACGCAGCAGAAGAGAGTATGCCTCATTGCACCGTCCCATTTTATAATACGCTCCGGACATATGGTTATAGGCATCTGCCTGTGTTGCCAAATTCGGGCTGGCAACGGCTTTCCGAAAATAATGGTAAGCGGAGTCATACTGCCCCAGCTTCCCGAACAAATCCACCTTATCGGCATACAGGCCGAGAATGGCAAGGGTATCTTTACGGGGACGCAACCCGATAGCTTTGTCTATATATTCCAGTGCCTTTCCGTTCTCTCCCATTTTGGCATAGATACTGCCCAAATCGGTATATACATGAGGTAATTGCGACGGCAGGGAATCCGCTATTGCCGCATCATAGGCGGCCTGTGCATAATAAAGGGCGCTGTCCAGCCTGTTCAGAAAGTAATAGCCGGTGGCGATATCGCACAACGCCAGGTTCTTGTAAAACAGATTGTCCATCCTCAACGCCGCCTTCAACGCCTCTTTGGAATAGCGCATCTTGCCCTCATACTCTTCCTGGTTCAGGCAGACGACTCCCAGCCATGTATTGACCCTGTAGAGCTGCTCGTCATTGCCGCTTCCCTGCAGGAAAAGCAAGGCTTTCAGAAAAGACTGCATGGCATCCTTCATGCGGTACAGCCGCCTGTCCAGGTGCGCCTTGCAGTACAACGCCCGTTCGGCATACAGAGAATCTCCCGACTCACTGAAATATTTGATGGCCGGCAGCAGCAATGTATCGGTTTCCGCATTCAACTGCTGTTTCCGGTGCATGGCTTCGGACAATAATAAAGCGTAGAGCGCATAGTCGCGGTCGGTAAGGTTGTTCTGCGGCTCTTTGATTTCCTGCATCACGGCGATAGCACTGTCCGTCTCTTTCTCCGCCATCAGTTTTTCCGCCAGCGCTACCCGGCGGTCGGGACCGCACGCCACCAGAAACATACTCCACAAAACAACCGAAATTATATGTTTATACCTCATCGTTCCAAAATTTGTCATTCATAAGAATCCATTACCACTTCACCGGTTTCCCCGTGCACAAGTATTACCTTCACTTTATCCGGCTGCACGGAGTCGCGTACATCAATCTCCCATAACGGCATATCCCGGCTTGCATCCACATAACGGTTTACACTGACATGTGCCGTGTCCGACAGATTTATGCCACGCAGTTTAGCAAATATATGAATATCCTGCCATGTATACAGAAAAAGTGTGCTTCTTTTTAGCCTGCCCGGACGAACCCGCTGCCACCCTGGCCTGCGCACCGGCAGAATAACGGATTTCATCCTGCGGCTGCGAATACACGGTTGCTACCGGATGTATTCCCTTGACGACTCCCCAGCCCAGCCAACCGTCCGCCAGGTCTATTTTCAGGTAAACACGTTCCGAACCTTCAAACTGCCGTGCCATGCGGGGCGACACATTGACACATGTGTACCGGTCTCCTTCCACAAACAGTTCGCCATACGAAAAGGTATTCAGCAGCCAGGAAGCGGAATAGCGCGAAAAACGGGATTTAGGCCTACGGTCGTGCACCTTGGCGGCTATAATCCTATAGTCGCAGGTTTTATCGGCAGAAGTAAAGCACGCATTCAGCCAAAAGAGAGAAACGACTACCACATTCGTACACAATGCCGACAAACCTGCCCCCCAGAACAAACCGTAAAGCATGTTTCTTCCCCCAATTCGCCTTACTCCTTTCTTCTCGTCCCGGCCGCAACAGAGATACACATACAGCATCCGGCCCCCCATGCCGATAACGAACAGAACAGAAGCGACAACCGCATTCAGACTTCGATAGCTGCCCGTTGAAAAAGCCGTGCGCAGCAACCATGCTTCTTCCGGATGCCAGGCACGGCAATGCAGCAAAAACAGTACGATTATCACCGGAACTGCAATCTTCCACAAAGCAATCCTGCCCTTTCGCCCGGCAGATTCCGCCCGTATGCTTTCCTCACGGCACCGCTGTCCGGGTGTATGCTTCAATCTTTGCTTTTTCCCACTCATATGGCAGTACGGTTATCAGCCGGTTTCCTACAAATAGGTCTCACCGTCTATTTTCAGCAAAAAAGGTTTTATCGGATAGTCCGTACCGCCGAAGGTCAACTTCCTGACTCTGATAATATTGCTTCCGGACCGTACCACTTCCATTCTGTACACAAACGCATACTCCTCTTTCCCGTCCTTCTTGCTATACCGGGTGGAAAACGACAGTTGCCTGATACCGGGATGCTCCAGTTCGGGTCTGCTCTCATCGGGATGGCGGTTGCAGGTCAGGACGAATTTAAAGACTTCTCCCGGCCGGAGTGTTTCAGGCTCGGTGCTGACACTACAGACCACTTCTTCTATATTCTCTGCAGGAAGCACGCAGACCTTCATCGTAGAGCAGGTACGCATCTTCCCTCCTGTCATGGCCCGTACCGAAGGCAGAGTAACCCAACCGGCTTTCTTGAAACGGACTATGTAATAGTTTCCGTGGAGTGAAAGATTCTCCTGCTTGCCGTTTACAAAAGAAGTCCTTGACGACCGCGTAGAATGCGGGCCCGACACCAGCTCCGCCTCACAGTCGTCCCACCGGGGAACGGACATGTCGTAAATCTCTCCGGTACTGTAATAGCCGACCCGGACATCCTGCCCCACATGCACTTTGCAAAAAGACGTATCTACTTCATTGAAGAATCTTACACTGTCATTTTGCGCCGACAAGGTTGCAATATGCAATGCCAGACAGCACAAAACGACAAGCACTTTCGAATAGCGTATCTCATTCATCCCGGTACTGTTTTGTTTCTTCCCACTCTTTTTCCAGCTTACCGTCTATGTCATACATTTTCCACCGGCCTACACGTCTGCCGTTGAGGTATTCGCCCGTTTCACGAACGGCGTCGTTCTTCACGTAACGCGATTCGAACAGTCCGGTTTTCCGCCCGTTTACATAAGTGGATATTTCCCAATAATCATAACGGTTGGTAACAATCAGCCGGCGCTCCTTACCATGCAGACGGCCGTGTTGGTAGGTCGCTTCGTAAACAAGCTCTCCATTGCCAGGATTATATTCGCGATAAAGCCCGTCCTTACGGTCGGCTTTCAGGTAAAATTCACGGCTGCGGGCGCCCGTATTACGGTCATACGATATATGCAGTCCTTCTTCCCTGCCGTTGACGTAGGTCTTCACTGACAATGTATCGCCACTTTCGGCAATTTCAATCCACCGGCCGTCCTTTTGGTCGTTCTTATAATGCCCCAGAATATGCGGCTGCCCGAAAGTGAACATCGAGGAGTATTCACCGTCTTTCATGCCGTATTCATTATAATATTCCGTCTCATAAAGTTCGTACGTCCCTTTCAGGAAAGTAAACTGTTTGCCTACCTGCTTACCGTCCTTATAAGTATGGTCCCTGCGCAACGTACCGTCCCACTCATAAACCATATCCTTTCCATCCTGCTTGCCGTTGCGGTAGTTCACCTCGCGCTCTACCTTGCCGGTAGTAAAATAGGTTTTATGGGCGCCGTGCAGCTTGCCGTCCTTATAGGACTTCTCTTCCTGCACACGCCCCTCGCTATCGTACATCTTAAATACGCCGTCTTTCTTGCCGTCCTTGTATGTACCGTCGCATTTCAGCTTGTTGTATTCATACTCTCCATACTTGCCGTTGTAAAAACCGTCCTTAAATTCAGCCTGTATATAAGCAGAGTGATAACCGTCTATGATGCGGTGGTCTCCGTTCAAGGGTTTTTCTGTTTTCAGGTCACGAAAAAGAATACGTCCGTCACCCACATTGATAGCCGATACCTGTTCAATCGGATACTCCTTCTGTGCCTGTACCATAACAGGCAGAAACATCAGAAAAGAAATCAATGCCACACATTTCTTCATAGCTTTTTCTTTCAAAATCCTACTCTTTTTATCCATAATTATTACTTTTTATAAAAGTTGAAAACAGTCGTATAACGCACCAACGGGCCTATAGGACAAAAATAAAAGATAGGTACTGAATAAGAAAACGGACAAGGGGTATAATTACGGGATACTTCACACCCGATAAATATTTATTTTACAACTCATTATCATGATATACAAAGAGGTATGCAAGGGTATATTTATATATCAATAAAAATATACGTTATAATTTTTCAAAGCAAATAAAGAAAATGGAAAAGCAGGTATCCAACTAATGTTTCTTTATTGTTTTGTATCCATTTTTCTCTATTCATAGAATACTTTTTCTTTCTAATCCAAATAAAAGAAGGTGTGCTATTGTGATATGAACACGCATTCGTGAAATTCAATCGGACACACCTTCTTCTATCCTGTAATTCCGGCTAAAGCCGTTATGCTTCCTGCTTGGAATATTCCGAAAACTCACATCCGAACTGTTCCACCAGCATATTATCCATGTCATCGGCCTTAAAGGCAAGATTCACCAGATTCGTACGGATTTCATCTTCCGACTCTTCCGTGAGGTCGGACAGATGGATGCGATAAGCCATGTAAATCTGCCGGCCTTCAATGCCCAGTTTATAGGGAGCGAAATCCTCACTCAGGATATAGTCCAATACACGTTCCACCTCTTTTTTAGGCAAGAGGTTAATGGGAGAAACAGCAAACAGATAAGTGTTTTCATACACAAAAATACGAATCTCCGAACTCCCTTTATGAAACGTCCACGAATCGTAACCGTCCCGCGCAAGGATAGGGTTAACTCCCATTTCGGCAATAGCCTGTTCGCAGAACACACTCAAAGGCGACTGTTCACGCTCCGCAAAAACTTCTTCCGGCAACTTTTCGCCGCAGGAAGGACAAAATTCCTCTTCCTCGGATATCAGCTCATCGCAACTGTCGCACTGTACCTGGAATGTATTGCGGTCAACCTCGTCAACCGACTCCAAAAGCTTACGCAATGCCTCTACACGCACACCGAACCCCATATTGTCCGCATTGGTGAACTTGCTTACCGTTACTCCCACCACTTCACTGTTTTCATTGAAGATAGGTCCGCCCGAATTACCGGGATTTACGGCAGCATCGGTCTGTATATAATATTTTCCTTCCATAAGCTGCTTGGGCGAGGAAACCGACCCTTCCGTTACCGTAAAAGGCATGCCGTAAGGATACCCCGCCACACTGACCTTTCCGCCGATGGCCAATGAATCGTCCGCGGCCAGACTCAGTTCAGGAAGAGCTGAAAAGTCTGCATCCACAGCCAATAAGGCAATATCCAAAGAAGGATTTACGAGCACCACTTTGGCAAGGTAAGGATTCCGGTCGTTATCATGTATGGCAACAGTATGGAAAACCGTTCACCACATGGTAGTTCGTTACAAAAAGATTATAAGATTTCAGATAGAAACAGCTTCCGGAACCGCCGGCATGTGTCACCTTATATACGAGTTTATAAATGTTCTGATCCATAATATATAGTTTAGATACCGTTAAGTTAATTCATAATTCCCATCACCTTCTTCTGCATTTCAAGCATCAGTCGGGAGTATTCCTGCATATTACCGCTCATCATGGCTTCCGCCATTTTCTGTTGCAACACCTGCATGTCGTCACTTCCCATGGTTTTCCGTAATTTTCTGCACCTGTTCCATGCCGGCAGCAAAAGTCCGTCTCAATCCTCATCGTCCAAATCGCCTTCCATAATCTTGTCCATAGCATTGTAAAGAATTTCAGAGGCCTCTTCCAAAGAGCGGTTGCCTGCCTTCTTCAAAGCTTTTGATATAACGGCATTGATATCGTCCTGCATATCATTATAGAAATAAGCTTCGTAGAACACATAAAGCAAGCGTACCGCACTGCGTTCATAATTCTCCGACTGGATGGCTTCGGTGGCTTCTTTATAGACATTCATAAAATTCTCCTGCACGTTTTTCAGGGAAGAACGGCGCTTTGCAGACACCAACGTATCCGTGTAGTAAAGGTCTTCCGCCAGTTTTTCCTTCGGAACGGCAAGCAGCTTTTCAAGGAACGCTTTTCCTTTGATACAACCTCTTCCGTAGGCAGGTCGGCATCCATATCATTCACTGCCTTGTCGAGGTCGTTCAGCAATTGTCCCTGAGGATGTGCAAAATAGGAAATCTGGTAGAAAGCGGTATCCAGCACATTCCACGAATAACCGTACCGGCGGTCGGCCCCATACTCTTTGAGTGCCTCCAACGTTTCGCGTCCCAATGTCTGTATGCCTTCATAAATGCGGTCTACCTCTTCCTGCGGATACGGAGTCACCTGCGGCTCGTAACAGCGGGTAGCGCCAAATTTCGTACAGAACTCATCGTCATACTTATCGCCTATGTGGCAGATATTCTGAAGCACGAAATACATTTTATGCGGATGACTCTGTGAAAGCGGACAAACATATTCCATATTCAACTTATCACCGTTCTTTACGAAGCGGGGCAATAACAATTTATTCAGGTTCAAGTCCGCCACCTGACGGAGCATGGCTACCCTACCCTTTTCCGGCAGATTCAGGAAATCGGCATTGATATGGAAAAAACCGTCGGCAATACGGATATGTACAAGAATGGAACCGTGAGGAATGTGAAACTCCGTACCGTCGGCATTACCGTACTTGGTACGAAAGTCCGCGTTCAAATAATCCAGCAAACTATGAAAAGCCTGTACATACTCACCCCGGTTATACAAGTCCACACCCTGTTCGTAGGCTTCGGTACGGATAGCACTTTGCGTAGAATCTACTACGGGAGAAATAAAAGCAAATGTCTGTTTCATATCATGATATTGTATTTAAAGAAATAATAATAACCGTATCCCGCCCTGCGGAATGCCGGAAAACAAATATAGAAAGCAAAACACAAACAAGAACATAGATGCAGGGGGATAAATACAGAATGAAAACATCTCGTTAAAATATTGAATATTAAAAATTTATTTGGCGTAAACAGCATAAAACAAGGGGATATTTACCCCGAAAACATGGATTTCTTCCTTTTTTCCGCCCGATACATACCATCCGGACGGCACAACAGAACGGGAAATGTAATGATTCTTCGCTCCCATATATTATATGGAAAAGCCGGTATTCACAACAAGTGGTTTCCTTTTTCAGTACAACAAAAAAACGCTCTTAATAAACCTTTCTGCAATTTTACTATAATTCGAAAAAAATTATAGTAAAATTCTCTCCGAATTTATTAACAGCCTGTTTTCCCGCTATCGCGACACTTGTAATAAATATAAACAAAAAGGATGCAATCTTCACAGATTACACCCTTTGAAATATCCTAAAAAATCTTTTTGTAAAATCCTATTGAAGTAATTCAGCCATTATTTGTATTACAAACAAAAATTAGTTTTAAAAGCACTTCACAAATATAGCGAATAAAAAGCGTATTGTCAAGTATTCCATGCTGTTTTTTTACCCTACTTCGCTACAAATCTGAAAATAAACCCCTTAACTTTTGCACCGTTTAATTAACAGGATATAAACCAAATTAAACGGGCTATCAACAAGTTTTAGTAAGTATATCAACAAGTTTTCAACAATATAATTACAACCATTATGGAATACAATTTCAGAGAGATTGAAAAGAAATGGCAGAAACGGTGGGTGGAGAACAAAACCTACCAGGTGACGGAAGACGAAACAAAGCAAAAATACTATGTACTGAACATGTTTCCCTACCCCAGCGGCGCAGGTCTGCACGTGGGTCATCCGTTGGGATACATCGCTTCGGACATCTATGCCCGTTACAAACGTCTGCAAGGTTTCAATGTCCTGAATCCTATGGGATACGATGCTTACGGCCTGCCCGCAGAGCAATACGCCATACAAACCGGACAACATCCGGCCATTACCACCGTCAACAATATCAACCGCTATCGCGAGCAACTGGATAAGATAGGTTTCTCTTTCGATTGGAACCGTGAAATCCGTACCTGCGACCCGGAATACTATCACTGGACACAATGGGCGTTCCAGAAGATGTTCAACAGCTACTACTGCAATGACGAAAAGAAAGCACGCCCTATCGAAGAACTGACAGAAGCATTCGCCAAATCCGGTAACGAAGGACTGAATGCCGCATGCAGCGAAGAACTGCATTTCACTGCCGATGAGTGGAATGCCATGAGCAAAAAAGAGCAGCAGGAAGTCCTGATGAACTACGCATCGCCTATCTGGGTGAAACAATGGTAAACTGGTGTCCGCAACTGGGTACCGTGCTTGCCAATGACGAGGTGGTAGACGGCGTATCGGAACGCGGCGGCTTCCCCGTAGTCCAGAAGAAGATGCGCCAGTGGTGTCTGCGCGTATCTGCCTACGCACAACGCCTGCTGGACGGACTTGACACCATCGACTGGACCGAATCTCTGAAAGAGACGCAGAAAAACTGGATAGGCCGCAGTGAAGGTGCCGAAATCCAATTCAAGGTAAAGGACAGCGATTTGGAATTTACCATTTTCACCACCCGTGCAGATACCATGTTCGGAGTTACCTTCATGGTACTGGCTCCCGAAAGCGAATTGGTGGCCCAAGTAACCACTCTGGAACAGAAAGCCGATGTGGACGCCTACCTGGAGCGTACCAAGAAACGTACCGAACGCGAACGCATCTCCGACCGCAGCGTCACCGGCGTATTTTCCGGAAGCTATGCCGTCAATCCCTTTACGGGCGAAGCAGTGCCCATCTGGATTAGCGACTACGTATTAGCAGGATACGGAACAGGCGCCATCATGGCCGTACCTGCACACGACAGCCGCGACTACGCTTTTGCCAAGCACTTCAACCTGCCTATCGTTCCGCTGGTGGAAGGCTGCGATGTAAGCGAAGAAAGTTTCGATGCCAAAGAGGGTATCGTATGCAACTCTCCGAAAGCAGGTACAGAGCCTTATTGCGACCTCAACCTGAACGGACTGACTGTTAAGGAAGCCATCGCCGCCACCAAGAAATATGTGAAAGAACATAATCTGGGACGCGTAAAAGTAAACTTCCGCCTGCGCGACGCCATCTTCTCGCGCCAGCGCTATTGGGGCGAACCGTTCCCGGTTTACTACAAGGACGGAATGCCTTACATGATTGATGAAAGCTGCCTGCCGCTGGAACTTCCTGAAGTGGCCAAATTCCTGCCCACCGAAACGGGCGAACCGCCGTTGGGACATGCCTCTAAATGGGCTTGGGACACGGCAAACAAATGCGTGGTCGATAATGAGAAGATTGACAATATAACCGTTTTCCCGCTGGAACTGAACACCATGCCGGGATTTGCAGGTTCGAGCGCATACTACCTGCGCTATATGGACCCGCGCAACCATACGGCACTCATCGACAAGAAAGTGGATGAATACTGGCGCAACGTAGACCTCTACGTAGGCGGTACGGAACATGCTACCGGACACCTGATCTACTCCCGTTTCTGGAACAAATTCCTGCACGACCTCGGCGTATCCGCCGTCGAAGAACCGTTCCAAAAACTGGTGAACCAGGGTATGATTCAGGGAAGAAGCAACTTTGTATATCGCATCAAGGATACCAATACATTCGTATCGCTGAACCTGAAAGACCAGTACGACACTACCCCGCTCCACGTGGATGTCAACATCGTGTCCAACGACGTTCTCGACACGGAAGCGTTCAAGGCATGGCGTCCTGAGTATGCTACCGCAGAGTTTATCCTGGAAGACGGCAAATACATCTGCGGCTGGGCGGTTGAAAAATGAGCAAATCCATGTTCAACGTGGTTAATCCCGATATGATTGTAGAGAAATACGGTGCGGATACGCTGCGTATGTATGAGATGTTCCTCGGCCCTGTAGAACAGTCCAAGCCCTGGGATACGAACGGTATCGACGGCGTACACCGCTTCATCAGGAAGTTCTGGTCGCTGTTCTACGACCGTACCGGCAACTACCTGGTAACTGATGAAGCTGCCGGCAAAGAAGAGTTGAAATCCTTGCACAAGCTCATCAAAAAAGTGACGGGAGACATTGAACAATTCTCTTACAATACAAGCATCAGTGCCTTTATGATTTGCGTAAACGAGCTGTCCGCGCTGAAATGCAGCAAGAAAGAGATATTGAATCAGCTTACCGTTACGTTGGCTCCTTTCGCTCCGCACGTATGTGAGGAATTGTGGGAGACATTAGGTAACACAGGTTCTGTATGCGACGCGCAATGGCCTGCATACAACGAAGAATATCTGGTGGAAAATACGGTGAACTACACCATTTCGTTCAACGGAAAAGCACGTTTCAACATGGAATTCCCTGCCGATACGGCATCGGATGTCATTCAGGAAACGGTATTGGCAGACGAACGTTCCATGAAATGGACAGACGGAAAGACCATCGTCAAAGTAATCGTAGTACCCAAGAAGATTGTAAACATTGTTATCAAATAACAAATATGCAAATCACAAAACCAACCAAAGCGGAAGTGATGAGAGAGTTGAAAGACTATGTCTTCATCACTTTCGGATTAATTTCTTACGCTATGGGATGGGCTGCGTTCCTTATCCCCTATCAGATTACGACCGGCGGTACTACGGGTATCGGAGCCATCATCTATTATGCCACTGGATTTCCTATCCAATGGTCGTATTTCATCATTAATGCAG
>ENA-OQJP01000465-OQJP01000465.1-human-gut-metagenome-genome-assembly--contig:-NODE-465-length-11298-cov-1.943873_pt1 | contig 11298 bp, 19 predicted proteins | sample MGYA00242611_ERZ504778 | MGnify/ENA primary metagenome ERZ504778 (study PRJEB26092, sample SAMD00036349) | human gut metagenome | host: Homo sapiens | study: EMG produced TPA metagenomics assembly of...
AAAGTCTTCCTCACTGACTCCGAAATCCTTCAGCTTCTTGTGAAGCCCGATTGTTTCCAGGAATTCAATCATTGCCGTATATAAATCGTCACTGCCAAACAGCTTTGCGACATCCGCAAAACGCTCCTTGTTTTATCTGCCATATGCTGAATGAAGGCAGGGAAAACGACAGCCAGTGCTTCCCCGTGCGGCAGATGTACAATTCCGCCAATAATTTCAGAGAGCGGATGCGGTGCACTTGCACCGGAATTAGCCAGTGCGCGGCCAGCCAGTGTGTCGGCAAGACACATGTTTGTACGGAATTCCAGATTCTGCGGATCTTCCAGTACATGTGGCAGATGATCAATCACCAGTCGCATTGCCTCCATGGAATCCATCGCACTGTAAGGGGATGCATTGGCATTGAATGTAGCTCTCAAACGCATGGGTAAACGCATCAAAGCCGGTAGCGGCACTCATGCGCTTTGGCAGGGTCAGCATCAGCTGCGGGTCCAGAATCGTTTCCTGTGAAAAGTTATCCGGATGAAAGAATGTGATTTTCTCTTTTCCTCTTGTGATGACAGCCGCCTGTGTTACCTGAGAACCGGTTCCTGAGGTTGTCGGTACACTCAGCAGGGGCAGGTGTTTTTCACTGTAGGAAGGGTAATATGCGAACGGTGAGCTGTATTCGTTAAACAGATGATCCCAGTCAATCGACTCTTTACCATTCGCAAATGCAATCGCCTTTGCTGTGTCAATCGAGCTTCCGCCCCCGACTGCCAATACAAAATCGGCAGGCTGCTCCTTCAGCATGGCAAATCCCTGTTCTACGATTTCCACACTTGGATTGGGTTCTACCTTATCAAAATGAATAACGCTGATACCTTCCGCATCCAGCAGTTTCTTCACACGTTCATATAACGGCTGCAGGGGAGCATCCGGTGTTGTTACAAGAAAACAGGTCTTTCCATAGCCTCTGCAAACATGCCCCAGCTCATTCAGCTGACCTGCACCGAAATGAATCTTTGTAGGCTGATAATAATGAAACATAGTACATACCTCCTCTTTACAGCTTCATTATACGTGTTTTTTCACCGCTGTATAGAACACAGCTATACAGAGTGCTTCCATAATGATACGGAAAAAATACAGGGAGATATTTACCGCATCCTTATGGAAACAAAGGTTGCATGATGAAGGCCCAAATATACACAGATTTTGTATACTTAAGAAAAAGAAGAGGAGTGATGGTATGCTGTATCTGATTGACAGCGGGAATGCACAGGAAATAGAAGAGGCTTTGATGCTGGGCGCAAGAGGTGTAACAGCCAACACAAGTATGTATCGCAAAAACGATATCCGTCTGCATGATTTTGTTAACGGCTATTCAAACAGGGAGCTTGATTTCCTAAGTGGAGAGGTCATCGGAACCTATGAGGAAATGCTGCAGCAGACAGAGGAGCTTCTTGCCCTATACAGTGAGATTGTTATTAAAATCAATTTTTCAAAGGATGGTCTGCATCTTGCAGACACGCTGCATAAACGTGGAGTTAAAACGGCAATGACACTGATTTTCACCATGGGACAGGCTGTGGCAGCCATCAATGTCCATGTGGATTATCTGTTTTCTTTATCGGAAGAAACGAGGAGTACGGAAGTGATGCCATGCGTATTCTCAGCAATATTCAGGAAATGATAGCAGCTAAGAGATATCCGGTGAAAACTGTTGCCGCATCCATCAAGAATCTGGCACAGCTGGAGAAGCTGGCAGCAATGAAGGTGGACTATGCCGCGATTCCATACACATTGTATATGAAATCACTGGAGCATCCGTTAACCGATAGTGGAGCACGTACCTTCGAGGATGATTTTTATCTACGATAAAGGAAATGTAGAAAATCCGTTTGTCTATCTACTATAAGAAGGACTGTCATCATATAGACACAGTCCTTTTCTTTGTTTCCTATCCGAATTTCAGTCTGCGTCTTCCCTTGCTACTTTATGCACCGATCACGCAGGCATGACGTATACTATCTGGCTATCTGCATACAGAAATAGTTAGCCACCATTGCTATTTAACGGATTTCACAAATGCCTTCATCATCAGCATAGCAACGCAGGCCCCCGGATCTTTCAGCGAACGGCTCATTTCTCCTCTGGTAGCCGCCCTGCCATGAACCGCCAGCATGGTAGCAGTATTTTCATAGCCTGCACATGCTGCCTCATATGCTTTTTGTGCGAAGCTTTCCAGGCTCTCATGGTTTTTCAGGCTGCTTCTCATACTCTGTACAGCAGGGTCAATACCATCAAGGAACGTTTTTTCGTTTATGTTTGCTTTTCCTCTGTGCATCACACCAGCTTCATATGCCTGAAAGAACTGTGCTATATGGTTCAGATCGAGCTCACAGACACCCTTTAACGCTTTCCCCGCCTGCATAAATCCACTTGCCATCAGGGTACCCATTGTGGAGGGTACGGCAACAGACATCGCTTTTCCTGCCATATATAATAGCTTGCCTGCATCTGTTTCATCGCTTTTGCGTACAGCCTCCGCAGCAGCCTGAAAACCGTCACTCATCGTTAAGCCGAGATCCCCGTCTCCCACGATACTATCCTGTTCAATTAAGAACTCTCTATTCTCCTGCATAACCTCTGCAAAACAGTTTAACAGGCTTTTTATATATTTAACATCCATATTAAATTCTCCTACAGCTGTTTAAAAGAACGGGGTATTTGCCGGATAATCAATCAGCTCTGTAAGCTCTTCGTCAAGCTTCAGTAAGGATATGGATACTCCTGCCATTTCCAGTGAGGTTGCATATTCCCCCACATAATAGCGGTGAACAGCTATTCCTTTATCCATGAGAAGCTGATTGATTTTTCTCGTTACGATATATTGTTCATCCAGTGAAGTCGCCCCCAGACCATTTACAAGTACCGCAACACGATCTCCAGGTGCATAAGGAAGATCTTCTATTATCTTATTCATCATCTCTTCTGTTATCTGATCAGCTGTTTCAATCTTTCCTCTGCGAATACCCGTTTCTCCATGAATTCCCATTCCGATTTCCATTTCATCCTCTTCGATATGAAAACCGGCATGCCCGACACGGGGAACGACACAGGATGTTAAAGCAACACCCAGCGTCCTTGTGTTCCAGCTTGCTTTTCTTGCAATGCGTGTCACAGTGTCAAGGCTCATCATTTTATCAGCAGCTGCTCCGGCACATTTATAAACAAAGAAAATACCTGCAACACCCCGCCTTGTTGTCTTCTCGTCCTGCGAAAGCGGCCCGATACTAGCGACGTCATCTGCACCAAGCACTGTTTCCACACGAATTCCATCCTCAAAATCCGCCATTTCTGCCGCCATATCAAAATTAAATATATCCCCATTGTAATTTCCGTAAATATAGAGAACTCCGGCACCTGAATCAATCTCTTTTGTGATTGCATGCATCTGTTCAGCGCTTGGAGACTGAAAGACATCGCCTACACTGCAGCCGTCCAGCATACCGTCACCTACATATCCCAGAAACAAAGGCAGATGTCCGCTTCCTCCACCGGTTGCGATTCCCCACCTTCCCTGCTTTTTTTGTTTGGTAACCAGACATTGCGGATCATCATTTACATATGTCAATTGATTTTGATGAGCGATATAGATCCCTTCCAGCATCTCCGATAGATACTTATTCGGGTCATTGATAATCTTTTTCATAATAGCCTCCCTTTGTAACATATTCTGTTGAGTTGATGCATTCTACCGTGTACCTTCCCTTATGATAGCCGATAATTGTCACACTGCAATTTCCAAACCTCACTTCATTCCTCAGACATTCTTCATAAACTTCCTTATCCGCAGTATGCAGAGCAGCCAGTATGGAAATTCCATGACTCACACATAGAATATTCCCATGTCCTCCTTTATTCTCTTCCAATATTTGTCTCATTGTCTGATGGATTCGCTGGCAGACATCCTCCAAATTTTCTCCACCGGCAGCCTTCCATGGAAACTGAATTCTCTGTAGATAGGTTTCACATCCGGCAAATGTATTGGCCTTGGTTTCAAAGGTACCGAAATTCATTTCCTTCAGACCCCTGCACATGGTTATCTCCATATTTCTTTTTCCCCGTATATAACAGGCAGTATCATAAGCGCGTTCACTTGTTGATGAATATATCTTCTCAAACGGTGTATTTGCCAGTCCTCTTCCCAAAGCCTTTCCCTGTGCGATTCCCTTTTCCGTCAACGGAGTATCCGACCATCCCTGCAGCGTATGCCATATATTGGATAGTGTTTCCCCGTGGCGCACAAAATAGAAATACATCATATCACTGCTTCGGAAATTTGATTTCTTTTGGGTATTCCCATTTCTGTAATTCTTCCTGAGCGAATGATTTTGGTTCCTTGCCCTGTAAAACAGTAACTGCATTATAATAAAGCTGTGCCAGTTCCTCAATATAAGCGGCCTTCAAAAAGGCTTCATAAATATCCTGTGAATCAAAGGCTACAGCGCCATGACTTTCCATCAAAAAGCTTTCAGCTTCCATGCATGCATCAACCACACTGTTTGCCAGCTCCATCGTCCCCGGTCTTCCATAAGGCGCCACCGGCACGCGTCCCTTTGTAAGTCCCATATTTGCGACTTCATATACGATAGCAGGAATCGGCTTATTTAATAATGCAAAACGTAGTTGCATACATAGAATGGGTATGTGCAATAGCATTCGCATCCTTTCTGGTCTTATAAATGGTAATGTGCATCAGCGATTCACTTGTCGGTTTTTAAACCGGACAGGTTTTCAATGACATTGGCCTCCAAATCCATCACAATCATATCTCTTGGAGTCAGCAGCTCACGATCCACACTTGTCGGTGTAATAACAATATAGCCGCTTTTCACATCACGGGCTGAGAAATTCCCTGATTTATGCTTACATAATCCATCACGCTGTGCTCTTTTCGCAATCTCACATACATCTTTTTTAAATTCTCTAACATACCTCGTACCTTTCTTTAGATATTATATCTAATATTTCCGAAATGGAGTCTGTAGACTTCATCCGATTAAAATCTTCTTCATTTTCTACGATATCAATCAGTGCATACAGCGCCTTTAAATGAATTTCACGATTTGGTGTTGCCATAACGACAACGATAACAGCTTCCATATAACCATTGAAGCAAATACTTTCCGGCAGCTTTAGAAGGGACATGCCCAATGCATTAACCCCCTCCTCTACACTTGCATGTGCCAGCAGCAGACCATCCGCAATCGTCCAGATCGGTTTATCATATTTGACGCTGTAAATCATATTTTCTATATATTTCGTTGTAATACAGCCATTTCTCAGCAATGGTTCCGATGCAGTTTGAATAGCTTCCATCCAGGTTAGTTCATGCTCTGCTATATGCACGGTTTCCGGTGTTAACAGATCATGAAGATTGTTTGTGTCCATTTGATGGCAATGCTCTGTCAGAACCATTTCCTGCGTGGTTTCACCAAGATAGCTTTTTAATGCCGTCAACAGTCCTTTACGGTCCTTTACATCCACATATTTACTAATAACATGCAGTAGACTTGCTGAGTTAACCTCATAAATAGTTTTATTCAAAAGCTCGTTGAACACCTTTTTGCGAAGATTATGCAAATCGTTATCATCCATAATCGGCTTTACCAGAAATTGTGGTACCGCTGTATCAAGATGAACGGTAGCAAATACAACATCATATCCTTATGGTATTCGTAAAACTGCCGTGAGGATAAAGAACAAAGAAATTCAAGCTCAGGGAATGCCTCCTTCAGCTTCAGAAACAGAAAATTGGAAATGGAAATACCATTGGTACAAACGACAATAGCTCTCTTTTTTTCTCAAGAAAATCCAGTGTTCCTCCTTTGTCATCCACCGCCAAACAGGATGGTGATATACGCCATTTTCCTCCTGCGGAATAAGAATATGGAACATCTCCTCAAAACGGCACCATTGCATGTCTTGTGATTTCAAATAGATAGGAATGATGAGGAAGTATCATATTGAGAATATTGCCTTCGATATGATACTGATAGCGTATTCTGTAAAGGGCCGGTTTCAGATGCTGAATCAGAGCATCCAGCAGGGCCTTACGATCCTGAAAACGAATACAGACGAGATTTTCAAAATTCTCAAGTGTCTTCTCTGCCGCTTCCGCCAGTTCCTTTTCAAATTTCTTACTGCGGCTGTCTTCAAAATTACACTTGATATCTGAAACTGTGATACCAGATATAATTTGTCCATTGTATTCTGGATATCATATTTAGCGAAGATATTCATAATAGAGCCATATTCACTGGTACCTGCAATATGCTGATAATCCTCCGGAAGCACATCCAGAAATTTCTGAGCCTCGATTCGAATAAGAATGAAATATAGGATAAGGGAATCTCCCGTATCCGTTCATCGGTATAACGTACTTTCAAGGTTTTTTCTACTTCCTCTACATCGGCACAAAGCATCCGGATCCGTTCCTCATCAATTTCAAGTATGGAAAGCAGAATAGATTCTCCGCTCAGCAACGGCAGGATGCTTTGAATCATGCGAATCATCAACGTACGCTTTTCATATTCCTTGCCAACCAGATAATATCCCTTGGAACGATCATACCATAGCTTCAAATCGAATTCCTGTAAAAATCACCGTCTGCAGTTTTTTCAAATCATTCAAAACCGTATTCTTGCTAATCCTCAGGATCGAGGTGAAATGGTTAATGCTGAGTTCCTCTTTATGCTGCAAGAGAATCAGGGCAATCAAGTAAAGACGCTCTTTTTCTATAAATACATACGCACCTTCATCAAAGGTGAACTGATTTGTTTTATAGGAATTGATAACATTATGGGGTATGATAAATTTCCCCGTCCGCATTCTTCCGATTTCTTCAAATCCATTTTCCTTCAGATAAAAATTTATCTTCGCTAAAGAATAACTAAGCTGTTTTCGTGACAATCCTGCTTCTTTTTCCAGTTGAGAACCACTGATCGTCGGATTATTTACAAGCAGTTTTAAAATATTCAAGCCTCTTTCATCCAACGACATTGCGATTCCTCCTTATAAATAACGTGATCAGCAGGACAGCATCATCCTCTACCGATCCGCACAGCTTTCCTCAAATTTCATTTTATAGTGATTGCCGGTGTATCAACAGGAAAATCCAGCAATTCTTTAAATTCTTCCTTCATACGCATCACCGTCAGCGCAGCTCCACTCATCTCCAACGAGGTTACATAATCACCTACAAAGGAGCGATAGACTGAAATATCGCGTTCTGTAAAATAATTCTCTATCTCATCATAAAGAACATAAAGCTCCATAATTGGCGTTCCGCCCAGCCCGGATACGATGACAGATATTTCTTCTCCATGCTTCAGCTTTAAATCTGCTTCTATTTTCTCACAGAGTACCGCGGCGATTTCTTTTGCGCTTTTCAATGATTCTACAATCAGCCCGGGCTCACCATGATGTCCGATACCATATTCCATGGTACCTTCCTGAATCTCAAAATTAGCATGACCGACAGCAGGTATTGAGCAGGGGGTCAGCCCTACACACAAGCTTCTGGTTTCATTCACAGCAGCCTGTGCTGCATCGATCACTTCATCCAGCGTACCGCCAAGCTCAGCCTTTGCACACCCGATTTTCCACATGAACAGACTTCCTGCAATTCCATGACGCTTCTCTTTTTCATCCAACGGTGCGCTTGCAATATCATCATTGGCCGTAACATAGCGTACATTTACCTGCTGCATTGCCGCCATTTGTACTGCCATTTTCACATTCATATTATCGCCGGCATAATTGCCAAACAGACAGGCAACGCCTGCACCGGTATCAGCCTCTAAAAATGCCTGATGAAACGCAGTGGCAGGGGGAGAAGAAAATACTTCTCCTACTGCTACGGCATCCAGCATGTGTTCGCCAACATAACCAAGAAAACATGGCTCATGACCGCTTCCCCCTCCGCTTACGATTCCTACCTTATGCTTCCTTTGCCGGTTTTTCACAACTACATGATCGTTCTTTTCACTGATATGAAGGATATCCTTATGACATTTCACATACCCCTTTAACATATCATCTACAATCATGTCCGGATCGTTAACAAATCGCTGCATCTCCAGTCTCCTTTCGTGAAGCTTTTTCCAACGCTATTATCGTTGAGCAGAATGTCTGCAGAATCAGGCAGCAGGAGGTTGCCCCTGCATCCTGATGACCGATTGATTTTTCTTTCAGACGTGATGCTCTGCCTAATTTAGCCTGCATATCACAGGTCGCCTGCATCCCCTCTTCTGCAGCCTGTGAGCAGGCTGTAAGAGCAGCGCATGTATCCTGTGTTTTTTCAAAGACTGATGCATACGCTGAAACAGCAGGAGCAAGGTACATCTACCAATGTTTTATCTCCTGGCTTAGCCGGTGAGATCATCTGAATATTGTCATAGGCCTGCTTCAGCATCTTTTCAATGATTGCACCGTTAATGTATTCTGCATTTCCCAATGCGGCCTGCATTCCCATAAAAATTGAACCGTAGAGAGGCCCCATGGATCCTCCTATTTTTCCATAAGCACACAGGAAAGCGTGCACAGCGCTTCACTTAATGTCTCGTTTTTATCCACCTGTGACTTTGCGATCGTTACTCCTTTATTCATATTGATACCATGATCGCCATCACCGATTGCACCATCTATTTCACTTAGGTAATCCTTATGCTTTTGTATTGTATCTATGATATTCAATACGATAAGCTTACCTTCTTTATTAGTAAAAGACATGCCTACTCACCTGCTGCTTTTGCATTACCATCCTTCGCCTCGGCAAGCTTGTTTTCTTTGCTTAATGCGCGGTAGTAGAATGCGTAGCAGGTAACCCATACAAACAATACGATAATCGGAATCCAGTTGCCGTTGATCACATCAAATACCTGTGAAATTGCATACGTGAATACCGGCCCGTCAATCGAGGAATTGGAAATCATTTCGCCGGCCTTCAATGCTACCGCACCGGTTGTGTTTGCAAGGTCTGTGATAAAGGGAGCAAATGCAGTACCTACCCACAGGAACGCAGGAACTCCAAGTGTGCATAAAATAAGCATTCTCGGAAGATTTCCCTTTGTTACAAGATAAGCAGGAACAGCAAGTGCTATATTGATGATTCCTGCAAACGGCAGTATCGCATTACCCGGTAAAAGCATTGCACAGATCAAGGTTACCGGAACAGACCAGATGACTGCCAGCCATATTTCATTGGAACCGCCAAGGAAAGGCCAGTCAAGACCGACAAGCAGTGTTCTTCCCTTGAATTTTTTATTCATAAAGTCAGATACCGCTTCACTGATTGGTGACAGCGCCTGCATAAAATATTTTGTGATGACCGGGAACAGCGTTAAGGCTGCGGCACACTGAATAGCAAGCGTCAGTGTTTCTGCGACAGGATATTGAGCAAGCAAACCGAAGATAACGCCCAGAATAAACCCCAATACATGATTCTCAGCAAAGATACCAACTTTATCCTTTAATGCAGCCGCATCAAATTTTTTGTTAAATGCAGGTATCTTTTTCAACAGGCAGTCAATCGGATACATCAACGCTCCAAACAGGACCATCTTATGTGTACAGGTTACGCCTGGAATACCGGATAATTCTTCAATTCTGCGCTGGTGCACATCCGCTGTTTTTAATTCAAATACAATCTGTATGGCGGCTACCAGAAATGCCAGCGGTACGCTGCCGGTAATTGCCACAACGCCAACCGCTGTAAAAAATCTTACCCCAGACATTCCATAAGTCCGCATTGAATGTATTGTTTTTAATAACCAGCATGATTATATTGATGACAATCATAAGTGGAAACATTAGGAACGCATATGGCCAGGACCAAGAAATGGTTGACATTGTGGTCCAGCCACCATCTACGATTGGCAGAGATATCCCTGTATTTTCAGCATCGCTTCCGCAGCCGGTGAAATTGCCCCCGTCATAAAATTGATCAGCATCGTCATCCCGGTAAACGCTACCCCGAGTGTAATACCTGCGGATATTGCATCCTTCAATTTCATTCTAACAATCAAACCGGCAATGATAATGATAATAGGAACAAAGATTGCTGCGCCTAAGCTTAATAGATAATTAACAACATCTGATAAAATTTCCATTATATTTCCCTTCTTTCTCTTCCTTCAAAGTTCTATTTTGCGTTGTTTATTGCCTCAATTAATTTACTCAGCTCCGCATCCTGATTCATGCCTGTCAAAATGCGATACCGTTGATCACAGGGATTGGGTATTCCTTTGTGACCTTTGTTATTGTGATATATGCTGCAGCATCTACAAGGTAACGGTCTACCGATTTTAAATCTACGGCATCTACCTTTGCATCAACGTTTTTTCCTTCAGCAAACGATTTACCTTTGATGCCACTGTCTGACTTGTAGCTACTCCGCTTCCGCAAGCCACGATTACTTTTTTTCATAATGTTCTCCTTCTACCTGTTTTTTATGATTTTGATAAGTTCTTGAAACGCTTCTTCTTTATGCTCTCCTGAGAGAAAAGCAAGTCCGTTAACAGTAGGAATTCCATAATCCATATGACTATTTGTAATATCGATATAGGCAAGAGCTCCATGAAGCTCTCTTTGTAAAGAACGCAGGTTCACTGCCTCCACCCTGACATTGGTGATGTTCTCTTTTTCCAGCATGCGATTGATACGAAAAGCCACTGTTTGAGAGGTTGCAACCCCATTCCCACAAGCAACGATTACTTTTTTCATTAGAGTCCTTCCATTTGCTTCACTATTTCCAGAAATTCTTCCTTTGTTGCGGCCTTCAGCAAGCTTTCCATCGTGTCCTCGTTCTGAAAGTTCTGCAGCAGCAGCTGTAGAATTTCCACATGTCCCTCTTCTCTTTTAAAGCCCAGAAGAAACACAATTTGTACCGAAAGGATGCTGTCATTGTTCGCCATTTCACACCAGCTGATTGCATTTTTCAAACGAACAGGTGCAATAAACTGCTTCACGATGTTGATGGGATCGGAATGCGGTATTGCAACCGGATAAGGCTTTACCGGCAATGCGGTAGGATAATCCTGTTCCCGTTTTTTTATGGCTGATAGAAATTGTTCTGTTACATAGCCCAGATCCACAGCCTTTTTGCTCATGACTTCAAAAAACTCATCTGTACTTCTCACATCTAAATCAAGTTCACAAAGCTCATCACAGATCAATGTATCATTCATCTATCAAACCTCCTTTTGTTAAAGGAAATCATATTTGCGCGCAAGCTCTTCCTTACAAAAT